>Ga0299914_10000149_pt1 | contig 41221 bp, 65 predicted proteins | sample RVTome_10_FD_201361 | JGI IMG/M metagenome (GOLD analysis project Ga0299914, IMG submission 201361) | Soil microbial communities from uranium-contaminated site in the Upper Colorado River Basin, Wyoming, United States - RVT153D57 (version 2) ... | reverse complement strand
CCCCAAGGAGACCACACATGAGCCTCAAGGACACCGCGCGCACCGTCGCCGTCCTCTCCACCCTCGCCGACGCCATCGGCGACCAACTGAAGACCGCGAAGAAGGAACTGGAAGCCGGCCTGCGGGAGGCCAAGGCCGAGACCGGAACCCAGAAGATCACCGTCAGCCTCGACGACAGCACCGACGTCGGCACCGTGAGCCTCGTCCAGCCCAAGCCCACCGCCGCCGTCACCGACCCCGACAAGTTCACCACCTGGGTCCTTGAGAACTACGGCAGCGAGATCACCCGCCGGTTCGTCACCGAGGTGAAGCCCGGGTTCCAGAAGAAGGTGCTCGCCGCGCTCACGGCCGCTGGTACAGCCGAGTGGGCCGACCCCGAGTCGGGCGTCATCCACGAGGTGCCTGGCGTCGTGATGCAGGGCCGCGCGGCGTACACGCGACTGACCGTCCCGGATGAGGGGAAGGCCGCGATCGGCGAGGCGTGGCGAACGGGCGCGCTGCCGCTGCCTGCCGGGCCGGCCGCTGCCGTACTGCCCGCGCAGCCCGGGGCGGGGGCCCGCGCATGAGCTGGCTCACGGACTGGGTGTTTGCCCGGCGCCGTACCGCTGAGGCCCGCGCCTCCCTGTACGCGGACTGGCTCCAGGAGGAGCGCGAAGAGAAGGAGTCCGCGAAGCGCGTCGTCGGCCGCCTGGTCGTGCAGTTGGAGGCGAAGGATCAGGAGATCGCCGCCCTGCGTGAGCGCCTCAACCGGGAGCAGCCGAAGCCGCAGGCTCCGCGCAAGGGCCCGGCGATGCGCGCCGAGGTGAAGCCGTGACGCAGACCGCCACCGAGACCCGCGCCGCCGGCCACCGCCCCCTGCCCGACCACGGCACCCTGTCCCGCGCCAAGTACCACAAGTGCAAGTGCCAGCCGTGCCGCGACTACATCGCCGCCTACCAGCGCACCCGCTACCGCAAGATCGGATACGGCACCTGGCAGCCCCTCGTGGACGCCGAGCCCGTACGCCAGCACCTCCTCGCTCTGAACGCGGCCGGCCTGTCGTACGAGGTGATCGCGGAACGGACCGGGTTGTACACGGCCACGGTCACCGGCTTCGTGTACGACCTCAGCCCGAAGATCCGGCGGAAGAAGCGCACCCGCCCGGACACGGCCGCGAAGATCCTGGCGGTCACCGCGGACTCGGTCACTCCCGGCATGGTCAGCGCTGTCGGCTCCGTCCGCCGGATCCGTGCCTTGGCCGCGGTCGGGTTCCCGATGCGGAGCCTCGCGCCCCGTATCGGGGTGGCGAAGACGACCGTCTGGCGGATCACGCAGCAGACCGAGGTGTACCGGCCCACGTCCCGTGCGGTCGCCGACTGCTACACGGACCTGCGTGACCAGCGGCCGGAAGACCACGGCATTCCGCCGTGGTTGGCCGCCCGCACCCGGCAGTGGGCGGCCGACCGGCAGTGGCCCGACCCGCTGTGGTGGGAGGACATGGGTCACATCGACGACCCGATGTTCGACCCGGCCGCCGCCGAGCGGGAGCTGAAGCGGAACGAGCTGGCGGCTCTGCGGCGCCAGGAGATCGCCCACCTTGCCGCGTTCGGCCGTGAGCCGGAGGAGATCGCCGAGCGGCTCGACATGGCTCTGTCCACGGTCCGCACGATCGTGCAGGAGATCCACACCGGGCAGCGCCGCGACCGCACGCGGGACGAGGCAGCGTGACCCGCCGGCCGCGGCCGTCCCCGTTGCCGGAGTCCGGACTCCTTGACTGGTCGGACCGGTCGCACTGGTCCTCGACTCCGAGGCCGTGCCGGTACTGCGGCCGGTTCACGTACCTCCGCGACTCGAAGCGCAGCCCAGCACACAAGACGTGCGCCGAGCAGGCCATCGCACAGCAGGCCGCCGACGCGGCCGACGCCTACAAGAACGGACAACTCTGATGGGCATGTACCACTCCACCTACTTCGCCTACGGCTTCCAGATTCCGGACACCCACCCCGGCGACCTGGACGACCTCGACACCCAGCTCCAGCGCCACAACGAGCAGCACGGCGTGGACGTCGGCTACCTGAACGCCGGCCACTACGACGAGGACATGACGTTCCTCGTCACCCACTCCACCTCGGTGGACCTCGGCAAGTTCGAGGTGGTCACGCCGTACTCGTACCTGCCCGAGCAGTACGAGGCGTGGAACAAGACCCTGCTCGCTGCCGCGTCGGCACTCGGCATCCCGCCGCGCGAGCCCGGCTGGCTCGTCGTGCCCGACCTCAGCTGACCCTCCCCGCAGGACCGTCCGGGGCGGCCGGCCCCGAGCCCCGCCCCGGACGACGACCCCCGCACCACGCCGACGACGGAGACCCGCCTTGAGCACAGACGAGCAGGCCACCCGCGCCGCCGGGAGCGTCCCCAACGCGTACGGGAACGCCCTCGCATGGCGCTGGTCACGAGAGATGCCCACCGCCCTGCGGCGCGGCTTCCTCACCCTGCTCTACGCCGTGCGCGCCATGGCCAACGCCAACGGTGAACTCCGCTTCCCGGACAAGCCGATCCGGATCCAGGACATCGCGAAGGCATCGGGCGCCAGCGAGAAGGACGCCCGCCGCTACATCAACGCCGCCATCGCCGCCGGAGTGATCCTCGTGAAGGGCGAGCAGCGGCGCGGGAAGCCCACCCTGTACGTCCTCATGGTCGACCCGTCGCCCGACTGGGGAGCCGCCGAGTCGTCGCTGAAGAGCAGCCGCCGGCCGTCCGGGAAGAGCCCCGCGCCGTGGCAGGAGCCCACCGAAAGTTCGGGGGACCGCGACCCGAACCAGTTCGGGGGACCGCGACCCGAACTTGAGGACCCGGCGCCGGAAGAAGTTCGGGCCCCCGCGACCCGTATGGGTTCGGGCCCCCGCGACCCGAATGGTTCGGGCCCCCGCGACCCGAACAACCCAGGTATTACCCAAGAGCTTTCCCATGACGGGGCCGGGGTGATCTTCAAACCTCAGGTAGTGGGCGCTCCCGAAGCCCAAAAGATCGACTCCCCCCAAGAACAAGACCACCACGAGCAGCAGCCCGCCGACTTCATCCGCTGCGCCCGCTGCCACGAACGCATGGTCCCCCGCCCCGGCCGCACCACCCACACCCACTGCGCCGCCTGACCCCGAAGGAGACCTGATGTCCCGCAGCGACTGGCAGCGTGGCGCCGCGTGCGCCACGGCCGACCCCGATCTGTTCCTCGCCGAGACGGGCGACGAGTTGCGCGAGGCGCGCAAGTTCTGTGCCGCTTGCCCGGTACGCGGAGCATGCCTCGAGGCAGCGCTTACCGAGGAGAAGAACGAACGCGCTGAGAGCCGTGCCGGTATCCGTGGCGGCCTGTCGCCGAAGCAGCGGGCCGCCTTGGCGAAGAAGCGTCGCGGCCCGGTGCCCCAGCAGGCGCGGCGCCGCACCGGCGGGAAGCCGCTCTCCCCATGCGGCACGGCCGGCGCCTACGAGCGGCACATCCGCTGGGGTGAACCGGTCGACGACGCGTGTCGGGCCGCGCACAACGCGAGGATTCGGAAGGTCAAAGCAGCCTCCCGGGCGAAGGCCAAGGGGCGACCCGTCGCATGCGGCACCCGCCCCGGCTACCAGAAGCACCGGCGCAACGGCGAGAAGGCGTGCGACGCCTGCCGGTACGCCAACACGGACGCCGACCGCCGGCTCCGCACGACCGGGTCGACCGTGCCCGCCCCTGCTGCTGTTCCTGCCGCGTAACCACCCACCACCCCCGCCGCCTGACCGGCACCCACCCACCGAAGGAGAAACGATGCGCATCACCCTCGACCTACCTGAGATCACCATCGACCCGTCCGACGACGGCGGACGCGACGAGCACGGCGCCCCCTACGGGCTCCCCGACTGCCCTCACTGCCACACCGAATACGACGGCCGGATGGCCAAGACCCTCGACGGCCTCGTCCACGAACGCTGCCTCGTCGGCTGGCTGGCCCGCCGTGACGAGCGAGACGCATGGAAGGTCCTCGCAGCCCACGTGGCCCGCTTCCCGTCCCGGCAGTCTGCCTCCGCGGTCCGCGCCGTCATCCGCGCCCTGCTCGACATGCAGCCCAAGCCTCCCGCCGCCTGACCGGCACCCACCCACCGAAGGAGAAGTCATGACGAATCCGATCCCGACCGAACCGCTCCCCGACGACTCCGAGACGATCATGGCGGCCCTCGCGCACGGCATGACCGGCAACCCCCAGACCGGCCTCAACATGCTCAAGCCGATGATCCTGCGAGGACTCACACCCACCGCAGCGCTCTGTGCCGCCCTCGCCGAGAGCATCGCCATGAACGCGAGGCGCCAGGCGCCGACCGCCGACGGCTTCGGGCTCATCGCCCTCCGGGCCGGACTGCCCGCGGACGCCAACGAGGTGCCTGCCGGACCTCGGTTCGCCGCCCAGTTCTCCACCGCTTGGATGAACGGCCAGCGGGATACGGCCTACGCCCTCTTCGACGCCATCGCCAACGTCCGCACCGAGCGGGACGCGGACGCGCTCCTCATCGGCGTGCGAAGCCTCTACGAGATGGCCGTCGAGTCCATGCGCCAGTTCACCGGCCGCGACTGACCGGCACCCACCCACCGAAGGAGAAGAACCCGATGACCGACAAGCCCGTCCGTATCCAGCGCAAGCGCACCAAGGGCTGGCGCAAGCCCGAGAACTGCGTGATCGTCAGTCGGCCCAGCCGGTTCGGGAACCCGTTCACCATTCAGCAGGCCATCGAGGCGGAGTGGAGTGAGCCGCACCGCGCCTGCGCCGACAGCTACGCCGAGTGGCTTCGCGTCGGCACCGAAGGCGGCTGGTTCGAGGAGACCTACCGTGTCGGGCGCCAGGTCCTCGACCGGCGCCGCGTCCTGGCCGAACTCCACGCTCTGCGCGGCAAGGACCTCGCCTGTACCTGCCCGCTTCCCCAGCCGGGCGAGCCCGACCACTGTCACGCCGCCGTCCTGCTGAAGCTCGCAAACGCCAAGCCCGCCGACACCCCCGCCTCGTGAGCGCCGACGGGACGGCCGCGCTGGACCCGCGGCCGTCCCCAGCCCAAGCACACCACACCCACCCGCCACCCCTCCCGAGAGGACCGGCCATGCACCTGCCCGACTTCCTCACCACCGGCCGCCCCTCCTGCACCCCCGACACCGCCGCTCTCTTCTGGTCCCGCGAGCACGACGACGAACAGGCCGCCAAGGCACTCTGCCACGCCTGCCCGCTCCTCGCCGCCTGCCAGACCTGGGCCATCGACGAGCATGAGCAGTGGGGCACGTGGGGTGGGCTCACCGCCACCGAACGGCTCCAACTCCACCGCGGCCGCGGCTGGTGGCTCGACCACGAGGGCCGCATCCGCCAGCCGTGCGGCAGCGACCCGGCATACCGCGAGCACCTGAAATACCGCGAGACCCCGTGCGGGCCGTGCACGGACGCGAAGGCCCAGGCGTCCGCCGAACGCCGGGCAGCGCGCCAGCAGCGCCGTGAAGCCCGCGACGGGGCATCCGAGCCGATGGCCCTCGCCTCATGACCGCCGTCGTCGCGTTCGTCGCCCTGATCGCGGTCATAGCCAGCCTGCCGCTCGGGCACTTCCTGTACCCGCCCCGCCGCCGCGCTGTTCGTGCCGAGCAGGCGGCCCGGCCGCACTCCGTCCATGCCGCCACAGCCGCGCAGGACGCCGCCGCCATCCTGACCGCCCGCATCCGTGAGGACGAGCAGGCGTTCCGCGACCTCCACAACCTGACCCCCGCCAAACCCGTCGACACCATCACCGTGAAGGGGACCTACCTGTGACCGCACAGCGCCACACCGCCAACACCATCACCGACGACGCCCTCGACGCCCTGTATGAGCAGCTGGCTGCCGCCGAGGAGACCGAGCTCGCCCGCCAACTGCGCAACGCCGACGCCGCGTTCGCGTCGGCCACCGCCCGTGCCGCGAAGGCCGAGCGGGCTGTCGACTTGCTGGCCGAGCAGTACCGCGCCCTCGAGGAGCGCCGCGACGAGCTGGCCGCCACCCTCCGCGAAGTGCTTGACCAGTTCGCCGACTGGCCCAGGGGCGGCACGCTCTGGCCCGGCGGCGGGTGCGTGGCCCGCGTATCCGAGAACGACTGGGACCGGTGGGACGCCGTGGAGACCGGCACCCCCCGCGCCCCGGCACCACATGGGACACCCGCCTCGTCGTCGTCGAAACCGTCACCCCCGACGACGACACCCCGACACCCCGCCCGAACCGCGCCACCCGCCGCGCCCTCAACCGAAACCGCGGCCGCCGATGACCCCGAAACAGGAGACCGAGATGACCCAAGTCCCCGTACCCGCAACCAAGGTCCACGCCGAGCTGGCGGACCCTGGGCCCGGCGAACACCTCTGGACCATCCTCACCATGCACCGCGTGGGTGACGACATGATTCGCCGCCTCAACGCAGGCGAGCCCGCTGGCCCGGCCCTCCTCGACCACGAGAACCTCCTCACACTCGAAGGCCCCGGCTGCTTCAAGTGCGAGGAGCCGTACAGCCGCTACCTCGCTCACCGCAAGTGCACCGGCTCCATGGAGGGCAACTGATGACCGCGCTGCCGCGCCGCTTCCACCTTCAGCGCCACCACGACGTGTCCGGCGTCTCCGGTACCGGCACCGTGGCCGTCGGCGTCCGCTGGCCCGACGGCACCGCCTCCGTCCGATGGCTCGGGCCGCGCCCGTCGATCGTGTTCTGGGACTCCATGGCCGACGCCGAAGCCGTCCACGGACACGGCGGCGCCACCGAGATCGTGTGGGACGACGAGCCGGCCACCGAGGAGCAGCCCGACGCCCGCTGACCCCAGGCACGACGAAGCCCCCGACCACCACGGCCGGGGGCTTGCTGCTGCACGGGCACTACTCCTCGTCTGACGCCGGTGGCCCGTACCCCGCTCGCTCCAAGTCGCCTTGCAAGTCGCCCACGTCCGACCCGTAGCCGTCGTTGGCGCTCTCGATCCACTTCCAGACGATCCCCAGGATCGCGCGGGCGTCAGCACTCAACGGCTGCGCCACGGTCTGTTCGGCCACTGCTGGCCCTCCTTGCTGGTCGGTAGGGGTGAGGTCTGTCCGCTTCCCCTGCTGCTTCGGGTTCGCCGCGAACCATGCGGCCACCTCGTCAGCGCGGTACCGGAGCTTCGTGGTGCCTTCCACCTGCACTGGCTGAGGGAAGGTGCCGCCGCGTCGGTACGTGTGTACGGACGTGCGGCTGACCCCGTGCTCCTCCGCGATCTGGCTGATGGTCAACAAGCGGGGGCTCCCCTCGTGTTCAGGGTTCTTGGGCACGGCCACATCCTCCCCGAACTTCTTGACGTTTGTCCAGAAGTTCTGCCAGTCTTGCAGTGCGTCAACAGAACGGCCCCGGCCAGAGTTCGCACCTCCGGTCGGGGCCAGCCATCCACCTGCATCACCAGGAGGAATGACCATGAGCAACCGTACAGAGCCCCACCCGCTCGACGCATTACTCGCGCGCATCCTGTCCGAGCCCACATGGGCGCACCGCCTCCTCCTCGCCGCCGCCCACCACCTCGAGACCGAGCAGCCGTTCCAGACCTGCACCCCGCCCGTGCTCACCGAAGCGCTCGACGCCGGGTACGAGCAGGTGTGCGCCGGCCTCCCCGAGATCGTCGCCGAGCAGGCGGCGCAGCGCGCCGTGGCCGTGCTCCCCGAACTCCGCCCGCGGGACACCGCGGGCGAGGTCGCCCTCCAGCTGCGCGCAGCGGCGGGAGGCGTGTGATGGACACCCCCACGTACGAGCCCGCGCCCGCCCCGGACCGCACCCCCCGGCCGAACCCCATCGTCGACGCCCCGGCCACACCGGCCGACTGCGCCGGCGACTACGAGGCCGCCACCGACGTCCGCGCCCAGCTCGCCAAACAGGACGCGCACCGCCGCTGACACCCCGACCGCCGCGCCCGAGCAACCCCACCGCCGCTCGGGCGCGGCCCCATCCCCCGCTCCGGAGGGAGCACCGTGAAGACCCCGAACTTCCGCCAGCCGCCGATCCTCTACGGCGCCTACGTGCTCGCCGGCCTCTCCCTCATCTGGTCCGGCTACGCCATCACCGACCTCATGAACTCCGGCCCCTTCGGCCTCTCCGTCGCCGTCGCCGGTGACATCGGCTGGATCACCGTCATGTGGGCCGAGTACCGGCGCATCACCATCTGCGGGAGGACGTGGGTCGCCCCGGCTGTCGGATGGCTGATCGCCTGCGGCGTCGGGTTCCTCCTCGTCCTCCACGGCATCGACGAGACGAGCAGGGCGCAAGCTGTCGCCGGGCCGTTCGTCGTCCTCGTCGGCAAGGCCGTCGCCACGTTCGCCCTCGCCTCACTGCGCGACCCGGCCGCCCTCACCGAGCAGCAGCTCGCCGAGATCCACGACGTGATGCGCGACTCCGAGTACACCGCCCGCCTCCATCACGCCCAGCTGGAGCAACTCGACCGCGCCGCCGACGCCGAGATCGCCCGCATCCGCGCCGAGTCCCGCATCACGCTCGCCCGCGACGACGCCGACTTCGAGGTCGCCCTCGAGCGGATGGAGAAGCGCGCCACGATCAACCGCCGCACCCCGATCGCCCTCACCGCCGCGCCGGCCCCGCAGGCTCAACCCGATGAGCCCGCGGCTCAGACCATGGCTGAGCCCCACGCCCAACCGGCTGCGCCCCAGGCTCACACCGCCCCCCTGTTGATCACGTCATCGCAGGTCGCAGCATCTGACCCCCCGGCCCAACACGACGAGCCACAGGCCCAGGCGTTCGGGTTCTCCGCGCACCTCAACGCCCAGTCGGCTCAGCGCGCCAAGGCCGTGGCTCAGGTCGCTGAGCTCCTGGCTCAGGACCCCGGGCTCACCTCCAGCCAGGTCGCCGAAACCCTGAGCGTCAGCCCCGCCACCGCGAAGCGGTACCTCCGAGAAGCACGGCAGGCCCGCTGATGTGGCTCCTGTTCCTGCTCGCCATGGTCGGCGGGTTCTGCGGCCTCTCCCACATCGCCCGCCGCGACCTGCCCCTCACCCTCGGCACCACCACCCTGATCCTCGCCCTCGCCGCCCTCGGCGTAGCCCTCCTCCACTGAGGACCCCATGACCATCGTCACCATCGGCGGCGTCACCGTCGGCCTCGCCCTCCTCGTCCGCTACCTCGTCACCTGGTGGCCCGGCACCAAAGCACTCACCACCAACCCGATCGGCTACGCAGGCACCCTGCTCCCGTTCCTCGCCGCCTGGGCCTACGGCGTCCTCACCATCCTCACCGTCGGCGGCCTCATCGGCTGGATCGCCGACGGCGTCCTCTGGATCTCCAACTGGCTCGGCGACGTCGCATTGGTCTGGGGCGTCGGCACCCAGGCCGGCACCTCCGCCGGGGGAGGCACCTACCTGCCCCTCACCCAGACCGGCGGCGCCCTCGTCCTCCTCCTCACCGTCGGCATGCTCGCCGCGGTCAAAGCCTCCCGCTACGGCCGCGATCTCAAGATGGGCGCCTGGTGCGGCATCTGCCTCGGCACGTCGGCCGGGATCGCCGGAGCAGCCGCGGTGCCGCTGGCGCAGGCAGCGAACTGGACCGGCAGCGTCGTCTACGGGGTGCTGGCATGACCACTGAGCCCGAGGCTCAGCCCACTGAGCCGCCTGAGCCGGAGCAGCTCAGCAAGGCCGCTGGCGGATGCGTCGCCGTCGTCCTCGCAGGCGCGGCCGGGGGAGTCGTCTACGCGGTGCCGGAGGTCGGCTACTTCGTGGCCGGGCTGCTCGCCACGGGCACCGTGCGAAAGGCCCGCAGCTGGTACGCCGACCGCCGCGCCCCCGCCGCCGAGGAGCAGCCCGACGACGAGCCCGCCGTCGACATCGCCGAGCACCTCCGCACCCTCGGCACAGGCGGCCACCACGTCCTCCTCACCCGACTCCAACAGGCCACCGGACTCCCCGACACAAAGACCGTGCGGGCACTCCTCGACGACGCGGGCATCCGGGTCCGGGCCGGGGTGCGCACCCCCCACGGCAACGGGCCCGGCGTCCACATGGCCGACATCCCCGGCGCCCCGCTCCCCGATGGCGCGCCCCTCTTGGAGCGTTGTTTGTGCAGCTCAGCCGCCAACGCCAACACCAACAACGAGCCGGAAGAGGGGCCCCGAGAGGGGTTCCGTGTAGAGCCCATCGGCCAAGCCGGGGCCGTCGTCCACGACCCCGCCGAAGCACACCGACACCAGACAGTGAGGAGGTGACCGAGCAATGATCCTGCGCCTCCTCGCCGCCCTCGGCTTCGAACAGCAGCCCCTGCCGTACTGCCCGCGCTGCGGCGGCCACTACCCGGCACACAGCCACTGACGAGAGGATGACCCCATGAGCGACGACATGGTGCAGTTCCTGCGGACCCGCCTCGACGAAGAGCAGCGAGAGGCCGAGACCGCGTTGAAGCGGACGACGACCACCCGCCGCATGATCCAAGGTCAGTGGGTTGAGGACACGGTCCAGCCGCCTGAGTGGCGCCGCTCAGCATGGCCCCCGGCCCGCGTCCTCGCCGAAGTCGACGCCAAGCGGAAGCGGCTGAAGCAGATCGAAGACGCCATCAACGCCGGACACGACTCCTACGACCTAGCGGCCACACTGCTCCCACTCGAGCTCCTGCCCTACGCCGACCACCCCGACTACCGGGACGAGTGGCGGCCGTAGCCCCGCTGTCACACCCCCGCAGTAGCCTGCACCCATCCCACCCCCGCAGTAGCCTGCACCCATCCCACCCGCGCTCGCTGGCTGCGGCGCTACTCGGGCCCGAAGCCCCTGCCGAACCGATCCCCCACGGCAGGGGCTTCGTCACGCCCCGACGGCACAATCGCAGGTCGGCGTAGGGTATTGCCCAACGGACAGACAGGGGGCACACCATGGCGACTCCGCTCAACGCGGATCAACTCCTGAGGGCCCTGCGGTCAAAGGGCCTACGCGTTGTCGAGCACCGGTCGTGGCGCACCCACAACCGCAACGACAAAGGCCCCTGGGGCCCCGCACACGGCGTCATGCTCCACCACACCGTGACGACCGGCACCGCCTCGTCCGTCGAGCTCTGCTACAACGGCCACGCCTCCCTCCCCGGCCCCCTCTGCCACGGCGTCATCGACAAGGCAGGAACGATTCACCTCGTCGGCAACGGCCGCGCGAACCACGCCGGGTCCGGCGACGGCGACGTGCTGCGCGCCATCATCGACGAGCGCGAACTCCCGCCCGACAACCAGGCGGACACCGACGGCAACCGGCACTTCTACGGCTTCGAGTGCATCAACCTCGGCAACGGAAAAGACCCTTGGCCGGCCGCCCAGATCGACGCCATGGTCAAGGCGGCCGCAGCGATCTGCGAAGCGCACGGCTGGTCCGAGCGGTCCGTGCTCGCCCACGCGGAATGGCAGCCCGGGAAGATCGACCCGCTGGGGCCCGGCTACCCGGGCCACGACGACATGCGGGCACTCGTCGGCTTCCAGCTCGGGCGCCCCGCCGAACCAACCCCGCCCGAGGAGGACGAAATGGCCCTGACCGACGACGACATCCGCCGGCTCGCCACCCGCGACGGCATATGGAAAGCCCCGCAGGACGCCGCCGACTGGGACCCCAACCCGAACAACCCCGGCCACTACTGGGCCCTCGGCACCCACATCTACGGCACCACCAGCAAGGTCCGCGCGATCGAAAAGCGCGTCGCCTCGATGGATCGCAAGCTCGACGCCCTGGCCACGACCGGCCTGACCCAGGCACAGATCAAGGCCGTCGCGACGGAGGTGTCCCGCCTCGTCGTCCCGGCCGTTCTCGACGCGCTCGCGGGGAGACTGCAGTCGTGACCACCGTCCCCGACTCGGGCCCGAACAACGGGGTGTTTGTGTCCCTGTGGGACATCTACCAGGAGCAGCGCGCCCACGGCCGGGCCCTGGCAGAGGTCCAGGGCGACATGACCGACGTGAAGGACGACGTGTCCGAGCTGCGTACCGACATGAACGCCCTCAAGTCCCGCCAGCTGCCCGCGTGGCTCACGGCCATACTGGGAGGGGCGGCGGTCACCGTACTGGGCGCCCTCGCAGCAGTGTGGATCAAGTAGGGAGGGCCGATGACGACGGACGAGCCCTACCCCTGGACACGCCGGGACGAAGAGTCGACGCCCGCCTACGAAGCCTTCCGGGTGTACCTGAATCTGGGCCCCTCACGCACCGTGCGCAAGGTGGCACAGGAGCTGGACAAATCCACCACCGTGGTCGGCCAGTGGTCCAGCCGGAACGAGTGGGGCGCCCGAGTCCTGGCCTATGACCGGCACATGGAAACCGCCAGCACCGACGGTCACGCCGACGAGCTGCGCCGCGTCCGTGGCCGGCACCTCGAACTGTCCGAGCGACTGCTTGATCATCTGGCCAACCGGCTCACCGAGTTCGAGGCCACCAACACCGACCCGTCGGTGCGGTGGACCCAGGCGTTCTCCGCCGCCACGAAGGCCCAGGAAGCCGCGCTGCGCATGAAGGCCGAGGGCAAGGAAGCCGGACTCCTCGAGAAGGTGCTGGCCAACCTGGAGCGCCTGGAGGCGCAGTGATCAGCCGGGCAGAGCTGTCGGCACTCTCGCCGGACGAACTCCTCCGGGTCGACGCCGCCCTCGAACGGATGGTCCAGGACCGCGAGTCCGGCCGCGTCCCCTGGCTCTGCCCCGACCCCCAGTGCGACGGCCGCCCCCACCCCGGCCGCACAGGGGCGCACTCGCGAGCCGACCAACGGCCCCCCGAAGGCGACCTGTGGGACGTGTGGCTCGCCCTCGCCGGCCGAGGCTGGGGCAAGACTCGCACCGGCGCCGAGTGGGCGATCTCCATGGCCCGGAACCTGGAGCGCGGGGCGCTCGTCGGACCCACGGCGGCCGACACCCGGGACATCCTCGTCGAGGGCGAGTCCGGGATCATGGCCTGCGCCCCCGCCACCTTCCGGCCCCTGTACGAGCCGTCCAAACGCCGCCTCACCTACCCCAACGGCGCCATCCAGATCTGCTACTCCGCCGACGAACCAGACCGGCTCCGCGGACCCCAGCACCACTACGGCTGGTTGGACGAACTCGCGTCCTGGCGGCGGCTCCAGTACGCCTGGGACATGCTGCAACTCGGCATGCGCCTCGGCGATCACCCCCGGATCTGCATCACCACCACACCCCGGCCCCTGCCCCTGATCAAGGCCCTGTTGAAGGACGAGATGACCGCGGTCGTCCGCGGCTCGACCTACGACAACCTCCACAACCTCGCCCCCACCTTCCGCCGCGCCGTCGTGGCCAAGTACGAGGGCACGACGCTCGGCGCGCAGGAGCTCCACGCCGTCGTCCTGGACGACCTGCCGGGCGCCCTGTGGAAGCGGGCCGACATCATCCACCACGACCCCGCGCAGCCGCTGCCCGAGTTCCGCACGGTCACGGTCGGCATGGACCCGGCCGGCACCGGTAAGGGGGACGAGACCGGTCTCGTCGTCGTGGCCCGTGGCGTGGACGGCCGGGACTACGTCCTGGACGACCAGTCCGAGCAGCTCTCCCCGAACCGGGCAGGCAACCGCGCCTTCGACATGCTGGCCCGCTGGGGTGCCGCCACGGTCGTCGTGGAGGACAACGGCGGGAAGGACTGGATCGAAGCGGCTCTCAGGTCCGTGTGGAAGGACCGGGGCAACAAGGGCCCCATGCCCGTGGAGCGGGTCAACGCGAGCCAGGGCAAGAAGCTGCGGGCGCAGCCGATCGCGGCCCGGTACGAGCAGCACCGCACGGTGCACGCCGAAGAGTTCCACGAGCTCGAAGACCAGATGTGCACCTGGATCCCCGAAGAGCACAGCGACAGCCCCGACCGGGTCGACGCGCTCGTGCACGCCGTGGCCCGGCACGTGAAACTGTACGACCGGGGCGAGGCCGCGATTGCCGCACCCCACCAGCGCGGCGGCATGCGCGGCGCAGCCGGGACTGTGCACCCGCTGGAGCGGGCACGGCAGGCAAGAGAACGGCGCCGCAAGGCCGGTGCGGGATGATATCCGCATGAGCGCACTCACCGTGGCCCTGACCCTCCTCACCGTCGCCCGGGTGACACGGCTGCTCACCGCCGACCGCATCCTTGACCGACCCCGCATCTGGATCATGGAACGCTTCGGCCCCGACTCCATGACCGCCTACTGGGTGACCTGCCCGTGGTGCATGTCCATGTACGTCGGCGCGGCCGGCGCCGCCGCGTGGTGGGCCTGGGGCGAGACCATGGGATACCAGGCCGTGACGCTCGCTCTCGCGGCGTCGTACGTGAGCGGGTGGCTCGCCACCAGGGAAGGTGACTGATGGGCGTACTGGACCGGCTGAGGGGCCCCCGCACGGAACCGAGCCAGGCACCCCGGGCGGTGATGGCCGCCGCCATGCCCTTGTCCGGGCCTGGTGTGCGGGCGCTGGCCACGTCCCGTAAGGCCTCCGGGACGCAGGGCTGGCAGCGAGACGCCTGGTACTTCTACGACACCGTGGGCGAACTGTCGGCGCCGGTCCAGTGGATCGCCAACGCCGTGTCCAAGGCGGACCTGTACGCCGCTGAGACGGACCCGGAGACCGGGAAGGTCGCCGGGCCCACCGACAACAAGCAGGCCCAGGCAGCAGCCGCCCTGGCGTTCGGCGGGCAGGCGCAGCGCGCGCAGATGCAAGAGCTCATCGCCACCCACTGGCAGATCCCCGGCGAGAGCTTCATCGTCATCCGCCCCCGCCCGGCCCGGGGTGGGGTGCTGCAGCCTGATGAGTGGCTCGTGCTGTCCGGCGACGAGATGAAGCCCAAGGGCGACCGGTGGACGTACACCGACCCCAAGACGATGCTGCCCGTCGAACTGGGCCCCAACGACCGGCTGATCCGCGTGTGGAAGCCGCACCCGGCCAAGCAGGCCCAGGCCACCAGCGCGGTGCGCCCGGCGCTCGTACCGCTGCGGGAGATCGAGAAGGCGTCACAGAACCTCGCGGCCCGCCTCGACTCCCGCCTCGCGGCCAACGGCCTCCTGATGGTCCCGCAGGAGATCGACTTCCCGCAGGGCGACGCCGAGTCCGTGGCGCAGGCCATCATGCTCTTCATCATGGAAGCCATGGAGGCATCCCTCTCCGACCCCGGTCAGGCATCCGCGCAGGTGCCGATCGTCCTCCAGATCCCGGGCGAGTACATCGGCCAGATCCAGCACCTCGACATCTCCACGGCCATGGACGCCGCGATCACCGAGCTGCGCCGTGACGCCCTGTCCCGGCTGGCCGCCACGCTCGACATGCCCAAGCCCGTGGCCGAGGGGACACAGGCCGAGTCGAACCACTGGACCGCGTGGCAGATCTCCGAGGACACCTACCAGATCTTCATCGAGCCCCTGTTGGACCGGATCGCGGACGCGGTCACCGAGCACTGGTACCGGCCCGTCCTCGAAGCCATGGGCGTGCAGGATCCGGAGCGGTACGTCCTTGCCTGGGACACCTCCGCGATCGTCCAGCGCCCCGGTGAGACTGAGGACCTGGACCACCTGTACGACCTCGGCCTGATCTCCGACGACTACCGGCGCGCCGCGTCCGGCATCCCCGACGACGCGATCCCCTCCGAGGACGAGATCCAACTCCGCCGCCTGGAGCGGATCGTGATCGGCGCGCCGACGCTGGCCGCCGACCCGAAGGTCGGGCAGGCACTGTTCGGGTTCGAGATCGCCCCGGCGGCCGCTGGCGTCTCCGACGAGACCATCGAGGGGGCGCCCGAGCTGGAGCCGGGTACGCCGGCCGCCGGGCCGTCGACGTCGCGCGCGGAGCCGGACACCGAAGGCGACGTCCCGGCCGGGCTCGTGGCCGCCGCCGAGCTCGTGGTGTTCGACGCCCTGTCGCGCGCCGGCGGCCGCCTCCTCACCCGCCAGTACCGGGGCCAGTTCGCGTCCACGCCCAAGCACGAGCTGCACACGGTGATCCCGGTGACGGACGTCGCACCGTTGCTGGAGGGGTCGTTCACGCTTGTCGACCGCGTGGCTGAGGGGTTCCGCGTGCCGGTGGAGTGGCTCGACATGACTCTCACGTCGTACACCTACCGACTTCTGTCCGAGCGGAAGCCCCATGATCCGGCCACGCTCGCCGACGCGTTGCGGCGCAGCCGGTGACCAGCCCGGTCCCGGACGACGACCGGCTGCCGCAGCGGCTGCGCGCACAGGCGTTCATCCGCCAGGGGGAGGCCACGGTGGCCCGGCGCTGGTTCCGGTCCATGACCCGCTTCCTCGACCGGGTGCGCCCCGACGTGCTGCGCGGCGGTGGGGTCGACCCGGGCCGGGTGTCGGATCATCAGGCGTTCTGGACCGACGAAGTGGACGTGGAGATCGTCCCGACCGTCGGCGGGGTGCTGCGGGACGCTGCTCAACGGGTGCGTGGCCGTGACCCCGTGGGCGATCCGTGGGTGGCCGACTACCTCAACAGCGTGGGCAACCGGCTGGTGCGCCTACCGGACGAGGTGTACGCGCTGATCGTCGCCGAGTTGGAGAGGGGCCTGCGTGAGGGCGAGAGCATCCCGGACCTGGCCGCCCGTGTGGAGACCGTCCTCACCGCCACCGGGTCAGAACGGTGGCCGCACCGGGCGCGCACGGTGGCGCGCACGGAGACGATCGCAGCGGTGAACGCGGGGGTGTTCCGCTCGGCAATGCTGGACGCTGAGGACCGGGGGGACGTGGCGCCGTTCAAGGTGTGGCTCGCGACGGACGACCGCCGGACCCGCAAGACGCACAATGAGGCGGACCGGCAACGCACGCTGCTCATGGAGCCGTTCATCGTGGGCGGGGCGCCACTCCTGTTCCCCGGGGATCCGACGGGCCCGGCGAACGAGGTGATCAACTGCCGGTGCTCCCTGCTACCGGTGGTGCTGGGCGAAGAGCTGGACTGGACAGACAGGCAGAGACCGTGACCCCAGAAGAGATCGTTGGTTCCAAGGTGGCTCGGCTCCGTGAGGCTGCTGGCCTGTCGCAGGCGCAGTTGGGTGCGGCTATGACCAAGCCATGGAGCCGTCAGGCTGTGTCAGCGGCGGAGAAGGGACGGCGAGCGTTCACGTTGGCCGACCTTACTGCTGTTGCCGCAGCCTTGGAAGTATCCACGGCATCGCTGCTGCCTGACAGCCTGAACAACACGCCGCGTCGAAAGCTGGAAGCCGATCTGGCGGAGGCTGAGCAAAACCTCGGCGATGCGCTGGTCAAGTGCGCGGAGCTACGCAGCTGCGTGAACTCTCTGCGCGCCCAGTTGGACCACTATGACAAGGAGAACTCCGATGCCTAGGACTTGGAGCGCCGTGCTGGCCCGCATGGGCGTGCCGACCGGCGACGGACGGATCCTCGACCCCGCCGGGGCCGCATCCCGCAGCCTGCCCCTGCCGCTCGCGTTCCAGGAACGCAGCGACGACGGACACGGCGGGTCAATCGTCGTCGGCCGCATCGAGACCATCCGGTTCGCCGACGGCATGGTCCTCGCCACCGGCTCGATGCTCGACTCCGCCGAATGGTCCTCGGGCGTCATCGAGCAGTTGGAGGCCGGCGTCATCGGCCCGTCCGTCGACCTGGACGACATCGAGTACGTCATGGACGAGGACGAGCGGATCGTCCTCACGCAGTGGCGCGTGGCCGGGGCGACGCTGGTCGCGGTGCCTGCGTTCGCGGACGTGTCCCTGACGCTGGACCCGCAGCCTGCCGATCCGATGGCGGACGCGGTGGCGCCGGACGGGTACGCCGACTGGGACGAGTACAGCACCTCGCTGACGGCCTTTGCCCTCACCGCGTCGGCTCCCCCCGCTACCTCCGTCCTGCCGCCGCTCACGTGGTTCACCGATCCGAAGTTGGACCGGGTGACGCCTCTCACGGTGACGGAGGACGGCCGCGTGTTCGGGCACATCGCCCCGTGGGGCCAGTGCCACATCGGGCTCCCTGGTTGCGTCACGGCCCCCGCGTCGCTGTCGAACTACGCCTACTTCCACACCGGGGAGCAGCAGACGACAGGCGGCCCCGTGCCGGTCGGGACGCTGGTGGCCGGGCCCCGGCACGCCGACGCGCGCCTGGCGTTCCAGGCCGCGGCGCAGCACTACGACGACCCGGCCGCCGCGGTGGCCCGCGTGGTGGCCGGGGAGGACGAGTACGGGATCTGGGTGTCCGGGTGGATGCTGCCCGGGGCTACGGCGGAGGCGGTGGAGGTGTTCCGGTCGTCCCCGGTGTCGGGTGACTGGCGGCGTGTGGGCGGGGCGCTGGAGCTGATCGCGGTGTGCAGCGTCAACGCCCCCGGCTTCCCTGTCCCTCGGGCGCGTGTGGCGTTCTCGGGCGGGGCGCAGCGGACGTTCATCGGCTCGTTCGGCATCACGCCGGTGGAGGGGACGGAGGAGCCGGCACAGGTCTCCTACGATCATGAGACAGCGCGCGCACGGTGGTCGTGGGCGACTTCGGCACTGGAGGTATGAGCGATGCCTTGCGCATGCGGGAAGGGCAACGCCCGGCAGACGTACACCGTCGTCACCACGGGCGGTGAGCGGGTCACGGGTCTGAGCGAGGGCGCGTCCAAGCTGTTGGTCATGAAGAAGGGCGGCACCCGCACCGCCGAAAAGTAGGCCCGTTCGACGCGGGCGTATCCTGACTGTGCCGCATGATCGGGCGCTTGGCTGCGGGCCGGCTCAATCGATGTGACGTGATCATTCCGTCCGTATCGAGCCGTGGGAGAACCCATGCCCCGCCGTATCCTCCGCAACGCCCAGGCGCGCCGGGACGCCCTGACCCTTCGTGCCGTCGCCCAGTTCGACAGCAACGAGCCCGCCCCGTTCGACCCGACCGCGCTCGACGACGGCGCCCTGGCAGCCGAGCACGAGCGCATCCGCACCCGAGGCAACGAACTTTCTGCCATCGAGGCTCCCGAGCCCGAGCAGCTCGCGGAACTGGTGGAGCTCGCCGCTCGCATCGCGCCCATTCAGAACGAGATCCAGGCCCGTGCCGAGGCCGCCGCTACCGCCCAGGCGTCTCGTGACGCGTTCGCCGCGCTCCAGCCGCTCCCCGAGCCCGCCGCCGCACCGGCGCCCGCGGCGGCCCCGGAGCCTGCCGCCGCCCCACCGGCGGCCGTTGTGGAGCCGACCAGCGTTCAGGCGTCCACCGAGACCGTGTCCACCCCGGTCGTCCCCTCCGTCTCCGACATGGCGGCACAGACCCCGCAGCGGGCGCAGGGAACCACCATCCGGGCGTTCGTCTCCACCGACGCCGCCGGACACGTCGACAAGCGGCCGGGCCAGGAGTTCGACGGCCTGACCGAGATCTCCCAGGCGCTCACCGCGTCGGCCGCGCAGTACGGCCGGGTCGGCGGCGGCAAGGGCGCCCGGCACGCCATCGCGCAGTTCCACCGCACCCGCGACGAGCGCCTCGTCGTGGACGACCCGCGCAACGGGCCGGCCGTCCTCGCCTACGCCCGCGATGAGACCCGGCTCCACGGCGGCAACCTCGCCAAGACGTGGCAGGCCAACCTCGACGCCGGCACGGCCAGCCTCACCGCCGCCGCCGGATGGTGCGCCCCCTCCGAAAACGACTACGACCTCTGCCGCCAGTGGTCCGCGGGCGTCGGCATCCTCGACCTGCCGTCCATCACGCTCAGCCGCGGTGGCGTCAACTACACCGATGAGATCAACTTCCAGGCGATGTATGCCGCAGCTCTGTCTGCGGGCATCACGTTCCTCACCGAGGCCGACGTCATCGCCGACACGCCGAAGACGTGCATCGAGCTGCCGTGCCCGGAGTTCGAAGAGGCACGCCTCGACGTCATGGCCCTCTGCATTCGGGTCAGCTTCCTCCAGGCCAAGGGGTACCCGGAGGTCGTCAACGCCTGGACCGACGGTTTGCTGGCCATCTTCGAGCAGGAGATGAACCGCCGGATCATCGCCGACATCATCGCCCGCGCCGGAGCAGCCACCGCGATCCCCGCGCCCGCGTCCGGGCCGGACAGCTTCACGTCGGCCATCCTCGCCGCCGCAGAGCTGGCGGCCGTGGACACCCGGGCCGAGTTCATGATGGACCCGAACTCGACTGTGGAGATCGTCTACCCGTGGTGGATCCTCGCGCAGATGCGCGCGGACCTCTCCCGCCGCAACGGCGTCGATATGCTGAGCGTCACCGACGCGGAGATCGCCAGCATGTTCTCCGTCCGCAACGTGCGCGTGCAGTTCGTGCGCGGGTGGCAGGACGGTCTCATCACCGGTGGCGCGCTGGACCCGACGGAGCCGGGCGGCATCATCACCCCGCCGTACCTGACCGCGCTGCCGAACGACGTCAGCTTCCTGTCCTACCCGGCCGGGTCCGTCGTCGTCGGCCGGCAGGACGTGGTCACGCTGACCAACGTGTACGACGCCGCCTCGCTGCAGCAGAACCTGTTCACGAGCCTGTTCGCGGAGGAGGGCTTCACCACGCTGTTCCCGTGCCAGGGCCAGCGGCTCTACACCCTCACGGACATCTGCAACATGGGCGTCACCGGCGCGGCGAACCTGTCCTGCACCGCCCCGGCCCCGTAACCCCCTTTCTGAACGGGCCCGCGCGCACGTCCCCCGCGCGCGCGGGCCCCTCCACAGAAGGGAGGGGGCATGGCACGGATCATCGACAACGCGCAGCTCGCGCAGGCACCCCCGCCGGGGCCGCTCCGCTACGGGCTGTTCCGGGCGGCCACGCTCACGGAGGACCTGGGCGAGCGGGAGATCGCCTCCGGCTTCCAGATCCCGGCCGCAGACTGCGGCGTGTCCCGGCTGTACGACGCGCTGTGCGACCCGGCTGAAGCGACGGAGAAGACCTTCGACGAGGGTCTGCCGTTCATGGAGGCCGTGCCGTACTGGGTGTACTCGACTCGGCAGTGCGGCATCGTCGGCCGGACGGAAGCAGAGCTGTCCGGCTCCGTCCGCTCCCGTCTCCTCGGAGGCGAGCAGACGCAGGTAGAGGCGGCCCTGTGGGGCGGCACCGCACCTGCGGTCGACCCGTCCCTGACCGGAACAGCCGGTGTGACCACGGTGGTTCCGGCGGTCGCTGGCGCGGGGGCTGCGATCGCCGCTCTGGAGGAGTCGTTCTACTCGGAGTACGGGTACGTGGGCACCATCCACGTCAACACGTCCGCGTACGCGGCCGCCCGGTACGCGGGGCTGGTCACCGTGGCCGACTCCGCCTCCCCGTCCCCCGGCACGCTCGTGACGCCGCTGGGCTCCCGCTGGTCGTTCGGTGCCGGGTACGGCATCACCGGCCCTGCGGGGGTCGCCCCCGCAGCCGGGAGCGCGTGGGCGTTCATGACGCCCCCGGTGTGGGTCCGCCGGTCCGGGATCATCGCGCAGGACGACCTGCGCTCAGCGCTGGACCGGACGTTCAACCAGTACATGGGCCTCGCGGAGCGGGTGTACGCGCATACGTGGACCTGCCCCGTGGTCCACGCGATAGAGATCCCCCTGGCCGCTCCGGCGGTCGTCGACATCACCCCGGCGGTCTGACATGAGCAACTTTTACGAGGGCTGGTCGGAAGTCGTTCCCGGCCCGGACGAGTCGCTACAAGCGGTGGCGGAGCTCCTGACCCGCTACGCCGGCGAGAACAAGCATCACGTCCGCACGATCCGGGGCGGTCGCGCCTTCCTCGTCCACCCGGACGTGGCACGCAAGTACACCGGCGGCCGGTCGCGCCGCTCCAAGTCTCAGAAGGGTGATGACGCATGACGCAGTGCGCCTCAATGGCCCGTGGCCGGATCGCGCGCTTCACTCGCCTGGACGAGTGCGGTGCCCCGATCTTCGACGAGTGCTCGACGCTCGTCACCACGGGGTACGTGTCCGTGACCAGCACGCCGAACTATCAGGACCCGGAGGAGATTCAGCAGCCGGATGCGAACGGCCGGCTCTGTATCGATGACCAGTCCGACCCGGCGCTGCGGTGGATCAGCCAGTCGATCGTGCTGTGCCAGGTCGACCCGGACCTGGTCAACTTCTTGACCGGTGATCCGCTGGTCATGAACGACGCCGCCACCCCGGAGGCGGTCGGCTACCGCATCGACTCCGCCGTGACCGGCACCGGCAAGTTCGCCATGGAGCTGTGGTCGGGCATCCCCGGCCAGGCATGTGACTCGGAGGGGTTCGAGCAGTACGGGTACTGGCTCTGGCCCTTCGTCGGGCAGGGCCAGTTCGGTGAGCAGGTCGTCCAGAACGGGGCGCTCACCGTGACCATCAACGCCCGGACGTTCGCCGGGTCGCAGTGGGGTGTCGGCCCGTACGACGTCCGCCGGGACGCGACGACTCCGGCGACGCTGGAACCGCTCAACACGGCGATCACGGCGACGCAGCACCAGCACTTCGAGATCTCCAGTGCGCCGCTGCCTGAGGCCGCTTGCGGCTGTGTGGACCTGCCCACTCCGGTCTAGTCAGGACGCGGGCCCCTGACCCCACCCCACCCGGTCGGGGGCCCGTCTCACAGGAAAGGGGACGCCGTGGCGCCGTGCGAATGGCCGCTCGACACCGGGTGCTGTCCAGACTGGGACACCTACGATCCGGCGGTCCAGACGGCGGCGACCGACTGGGCGACCGGGATTCTGGACGCGCTCACCGGCCGCCGGTTCTCGCAGTGCCCCGTCACGGTGCGGCCGTGCGGGCAGCGGTGCCAGTCGTGGGGCGGCTACATGACCTACCCCGTCGGCTCCCCTTCCGCGACCGCTGTGTGGGGCGCGTGGATGGTCCCGTACGTGGACGGGACGGGCACGTGGCGGAACTGCGGCTGCGCAGGCTCGTGCACCTGCCGGGCGTCGTGCGAGGTGCCGCTCCCCACCCCGGCCGCCGGCGTCGATGAGGTCATGGTCGACGGGGTGATCCTGGATTCGTCCGCGTACCGGGTCGACAACGGCCGGATCCTTGTACGTATCGACGGGGAGTGCTGGCCCGAGTGCCAGGACATGGACCTCGCCAACGACGCGGTGGGTGCGTTCGCGGTCACCTACCGGCCGGGCGAGGAACTCCCGGCGGCCGGCGAGCTGGCGGCCGGCCGTCTCGCGTGCGAGTTCGCCAAGGCCTGCACCGGGGCCGGGGACTGCCAACTCCCCGGGCAGCTCCAATCGCTGTCCCGCAACGGGGTTCAGGTGGAGATGGTCGACCCGGTCAGCTTCCTCGAGGAGGGGCTGACCGGGGTGGCGGACGTGGACCTGTGGATCCGGTCCGTGAACCCGCAGCGTCTCGCCTCGCGCCCGCGCGTCTACTCCCCGGACATCAGACAGCCGAGGTTCACCTCATGAGCACCCGGGCCATGGAGCATGCGGTGTCGCTCCTCGAATGCTTCCGTACGGCGCTGACCGCCCGGCCGGAGGTGCCGGGGGTCATCTCGCTGCGCCACGGGACCGAGGTGATCCCGTCGCTGGGCACGGACACGGACGAGTGCTGCACCGGTCTCGCCTGGGTGCGGATCGTCTCTGTCGAGGGCCGGTTCACCCGGGAGGATCTTCAGGCCCGCTGCCTGTCCGCGTCCCGCGTCGTGACGCTGGAGATGGGCGTGATCCGCTGCCTGCCGTGGGGCACCGTCTCCGCGCCGCCCACCGCGGCGCAGTGGGACGAGCTGGCGGTTCAGGCGGACGAGGACCACCACGCCATGGATGACGCGCTGTGCTGCGCGTGGCCCGGCCTGTCCCAGCAGGGTGGCTTCCCCGCGCGCGCAGGTGTGTACGAGCCGGTCGGCCCGGACGGCAACTGCATCGGCGGCACCATGCAAGTGATCATCGAAACCGACTGCGGATGCAGTCCCGGAGGCTGACATGGCGCGACGAAAGAGCCAGCTCGTCACCGTGCGGGTGACGCGTTCCTTCGGCTCCCTCTACCGGGGCGAGCAGTTCACCACGGAACGGGACGAGCAGACGCAGGGATTCATCCGCGCCGGACTGCTGAGGGAGGTGAACGATGGCCAGACTGAACCTGGACCGGGCAGCGCTGACGAGGACCTTCAGCGAAGCGAGCCGGCGGGAACTGAGGGTGGCGGAACGGCAGGTGGTGAACCGGGCGAAGATCCTCGCTCCGGTTGACACCGGCCGGCTGCGTGCGTCGATCAAGTCGAAGCGGACCGGGTTCTTCACGCTGCGCCCGAGGATCACCGTGTACTCGAACGTGGCCTACGCCGGGTTCGTCAACGACGGCACCAGGCCGCACATCATCCGGCCGCGCCGGGCCAAGGCGCTCCGGTTCCGGATGAACGGGCGCATCGTCTACGCCCGCGTCGTAAACCACCCGGGGACCAAAGCACGCCCTTTCCTGGACCGGGCGTTGGAGGAAATCGCACGCCCGCGGGGCTACCGAATTCACGAGGAATAGGGTGAGCGTTATGGACAACACAGAGCGCCCGTACAAGATCACCATTGGTGGCGTCGAATACGACGCGGCCCCCCTCCCCGAAGAGCACGTAGTCATCATGGCCACGCTGCGCGCCAAGGGCGACGACCTTATGCGCAGCGTCAAAACCCTGTGCCGCATCGTGGAAACATCCCTGGGCCGGGCTGCCTGGGATTCGCTGAGCGACCGGTGGATGAGCGGAGAGGTCACCTTCGCGGACATCGGAGAGGCGGTTCCGACCCTGTTGAAGATGACCGTCTCCGACGTCTCGAAGCAGAGTGTCTGACGACCAGGTACTCCGCCGGCCGTTCTCCCGGTCGCCGCTTCCCTTCACGCTGGGCGGCCGACTGTACGAAGTCCCGTATCGCAGTGCTGCCGACTGGCTGGAGGTGTTGGAAGTGACCCCCGTGGACGGGCTCTTCCTCGCGGCCCTGGACAGCGAGCAGAGGTGGCGGGTGCAAGACGCAATGCTGGACGGGGAGGTACGCGTGCGCGACCTCTCCCCCGCGTCGTATTCGCTGCTGGCCCAGATCACCGGATATGAGCGCTGGTGGATCGGGTACCGGCTCGCCGTGGCGGCGTTTTCCCCGACGCTCCTGGGGCAACTCACGCTGGCCGGAGTCCGACCGCAGGACGTGACATTGGTCCAGTGGTGCGCAGCCACATACGCAATCCTCACCCGTAACGCCTCCGCAGAAGACCGGTTCAAATTGGACGCTCAGCTTGACGTCCCACTGGACGGAAACGACCCGGGGGCCGCCTGGGACGATATGGGAATGAGCGCGGAGGACCTCGAAGCTATGGCGCGCGCACTCCCCGGAACGAGGTGAGGGCGTGGCCAACCAAGCAGAAGTCGACCTCCTGATCAATGCGGCCGGCGCGCTCCCCGAACTGGAACGCGACCTGAACCGCATCATCACGACCGCGCAGAACAACGCGGACGACGTTGACGTCAACGCGGTGATGCAGACCCAGGGCGCGGTCACCCGGATCACGGCTCAGCTCAACACCCTGGTCCGGCGTGCCGAGGCGGGCGCCGACGATGTCGACGTGACCGCGGTCCTGAACCAGCTCCAGTCACTCAACCAGGTCCGGCGGACGCTGGACGACGTCGTCACGCAGGTGCAGTCCGGGTCTCCCGACATCGACGTGTCCGCGGTGCTGGCCCGCGCGAACTCGTTGCGGAACATCCGCCGGGACCTGACCCGGATGACGGACGATCTGAGCGACTCTGCCCGCCCGGTCGTCGTCCCTGCGCGGATCGACCCCGACCGGGACGGAGAGCGTTCCGCTACGCGCCTCACAGGCATCCTGGGCAGGCTGGGCAGCACGGTTGGGCGTGTGGTCGGCTCCGTCGGGAAGCTGGTCGGTACGGTCGGCGCGCTGGGCGTGGCCGGTGCCGCGGTCATCCCCGTCCTGGCGGGCATCGTGGGGGCGCTCCAGAACATGGCGCCCGCCGGCGCCGCGGCCGTGACCGGAATGCTGGCGCTGGGGCTGGCGGCCGGGACGGTCAAGTTGGCCATGGTTGGTGTGGGCGACGCCATTGAGAATGCGTTCGACCCGGATGTCAAGCCTGAGGACCTCGAGGCGTCGCTCAAGCGGTTGGCCCCGAACGCGCGGGAGTTCGTCGAGGAGCTCCGGGGGATGCGGGGGGAGCTGCGGAAGCTTCAGCAGGGGGTGCAGCAGCGGTTCTTCGACGGGTTCGCCGACACGCTGGACCGGCTTACGGATGCGGTCATGCCGGACCTGCGACGTGGTTTGAATGCGACGGCGGACAGCTTCAACCGCGCGGGAAAGGAAGCGGGCGCCACGGCCGCCGAGTTGGGCGAGCGGGGCATCCTGGGGAAGGCCATCGACCACGCCACCCGCGCGCTCCAGTCGATGGAGCGGATACCGGCGCAGATCGTGGCTTCGCTGGGTCTCCTCGCCGCAGCCGGCGGCCCGTTGTTGGAGCGGTTCGCCGAGAAGGTTGCCGGTGTATTCGACCGGATGACGGAGCGCTTGAACACGGCTTTCGAGACGGGGGAGTTGGAGAAGGATATCGACGGGGCGGCTGACATCGTTCAGCAGCTCGGGCGGATCGTCGGCAACATCTTCGGCGGCATCAAGAACATTATCGGCGGCGTGACGGACGAGGCCGGGTCACTGTTTTTCATTCTGGAGGATTTGTCCGCAGCCTTTGAGCGGCTGACTGCGTCGGAAGCGTTCCAGACTATTCTGCGGGAACTGGTGGAGACCGCCGGGGACCTCGTGGACAACGTGCTGCCTCTGCTGAAGGAGGCGTTCGTCCAGCTCGCCCCCGTGATCGAGGAACTCGGTCCCCCCGTCCGGGACTTCATCAACGAGATAGGGCCCGAGCTGCTCCCTCTCCTGAGGGAGCTGGGGCCGGTCCTGCTGGACCTGGCAGTCATCTTCCGTGAGCAGATGCCTTTCGCCATTGAATTTGCCAAGGCCGCTATTCAGGTCCTGATCGTGGCGCTGAAGGCGATGCACTTCATCCTTCAGAACATCGTCATTCCGGTGGTCCGGAAGATCTCCGAGATCATGAACTCTCAGTACGTCAAGGGAATCGCCGCCATGTCCCGTGAGACAGCGGCCAAGATCGGGGAGATCCTCAGGAAGTTCAACGACTTCCGGAGAAACATCGCGGACAACATCGGGCTGGCCATCCGCTGGGTGACTCGTTTCATCAACGAGGTGGGCAACCTTGCCGGTCGGATCCGCACGTCGATCGGGAATGTGATCAGTGTCTTCACCGACATGCCGGGCCGCATCCTCAGGACTTTGGTCAACGCTCGCAACCTGCTGTACTCAACCGGCCGGAACATCGTCAGCGGCCTCATCGACGGCATCACATCCAGGCTGGGGGACCTGCTGTCCACCGTGTCGGGCATGGCTAATTCCATCCGGGACAAGGCGGCCGGGGTGCTCGACATCTTCTCTCCGTCCCGGGTCATGGCGGAGCTCGGGCGGAACACGGTGGAGGGCTTCATCGTGGGCATCAAGGCCACCGTGCCGGACCTCACCGATGCCGTGGCCGCCATGGCTCGCAGCGTCCCCCGTACGGCCGCTCTGGCGGACGCCACGGCACCCGGCGGGATGGGTTCCTTCCGTCTCGCGCCTGCGGGGGATGCGCCCACACCGATCCAGGTGTTCATCGGGGCTCAGCGTCTCGACGAGCGCATTGACTACCGGGTCCGGAGCGAGAACCGCAGCGTGCTGCGCGACCGCGCGCAAGGGTGGCGATACTGATGATCACAGTCTTCCTGGATTTCACCGGAGAGGCGGGGACGCAGACCTCCGCCAACCTGTACCGAGCGTTGGACCCCGGAGGTCCGTGGGAGTTCTTGCAGAACGTGCCGCTCCTGGGTGAACAGGCGGTCTACAACGACACCACGGCACCCAACTTCGTGGACGTGTACTACCGGGCGGACGGGGCCCCGGACACGGCGGAGATCGAACTTGGGCCGTTCCAGACCACGATCGACAACGTGTGGATCCGGGATCCGCTGCGCCCGTGGGCGGACGTGGAGGCCGGGACGTGCGAGACACCCACGGCGCCGTGCGAAGAGGGCGACCCGGCCACGGTGTGGCTGGGCTTCGGCCAGCTCGTCTACAACGTGGACGCGGTCACGCCCACGATCGCCGGGTCGGAGACGGCCGCGTCGCTGTACGACCGGCGGAAGAACCATCAGGGCTCCTTCCGGGTCCTGACCCGCACGCCGGCGGCGCATCTCGCGTTCTACGAGCTGATCACCGCCGGGGGCCCGCTGTTCCTGCAATTGCCGCTGGTCTACGACCAGGTGGACATCGTGATCCAGCCGGTCGACATCCCCCGGGACTACATCAGTCAGGACCAGCGCCGGCCGTACCGGCTGTGGACCGTCCCGTACGTCACTGTGGACGCGCCGCTCGGGCCGAAGCAGGGGACCGCGTGCGGGACCTGGTGCTACGTCCAAGAGGTGTTCCCCACCTTCGCGGATCTGACGGCAGCGGGCGGCACCTATCAAGACTTGGCCGACTGCACCACCACCGACCCGCCCGGTGAGTCCGGCTTCGGTGAAGGTGGCTTCGGCGAAGGCGGATTTGGAGACTGATCATGACGTACACACCCATCCCGTTCGGCACCCCCCTGTGGCACGTCCCCGTGAACGCTGCCTTCACCGACCAAGACACCCGGCTCACCACGGCAGAGGAGCAACTCGCCGCCACGCCCGCGATCGGGGAGACCGTTCCGGCCGACCACAATGCGATCGCGTGGACCGGCGACCCGGGCCACAGCATGAGCACCGCGGCCCCGACCACCGGCATCCTGCACATGATCCGCCTCATGATCCGAGAGGAGGTGACGCTGACATCGGTCGCCTACCTCGTGACCGCCGCCGGGTCGGGCCTCACCGCCGGCCAAAACTTCATCGGTCTGTACGACAGTTCAGGGGCGCTACTGCGATCGACCGCAGACCAGACCGCCAACTTCGGAGGGGCCGCATTCAGGCAGGCAAACTGGTCCACCCCCGTGCTGGTGCCCGCCGGGGCCTACTGGGTGGCGTTCCTGGCCAACGGGACCACGGCCCCGACCCTCGGCAGGTACCTGTCCTGGGCACCGGCCCCTGAGATCCTGAACGTCGGACTGACGGTGACCACGGCGCGCAGCGCCACATCCGGGGCCGGCCTGACCGCGCTCCCCACCCCGGTGACCATGTCCGCCCGCACCCTGAGCGGCACCAACTGGGTAGCGGTCCTTCTCTGATGCTCACTCGTAGCGCGCAGTACGCGCAGGCGCTGACCGGCCCCCATCAGGTGGTCGCCTACGTCACCTCGACGGACATCGACGGCAACCCGCTGACGCTCACCCCGGAGGGAACGCCGGCCGTTCTCCCGCTCCCGCTCACCACGGGCAGCGTGAGCGCGGTCATTCAGTCGAGGGTGACCCGACGTCTCCGCCTCGAGCTGCCCGGAGACTTCTACCCCCGCACCGCGGCGGACCCCCTGTCCGAGTCCACGGCGGTCCTCTCCGTCCGGGCCGGCATCCGCTACGGCAACGGGACGGAGGAGACGTTCCCGCTGTTCAAGGGGCGCGTTCAGAACGTCACCCGCAACGAGGACACGACGTGCACGGCAGAGGCGGACGACTTGGCGGCCGACGTCCTGGGGTATCCGTTCGAGCAGCCGTGGACGGTGAAAAATCCCGGGTCTGTCCTGACCGAGATACGGGCGATCATCTCGGAGGCGGTCCCGCAGGCCACGTTCGATCTCACGCTGGCGCCGCCCGACCAGCCGGTGCCGTCCGAGCTCGTGTTCAACGAGGACCGGGGGCAGGCGCTGGACGATTTGGCGGCGGTCCTGGGCGCCCGCTGGTACTGCCTCGGTACCGGGGAGTTCACCGTGCGGGCGTACGCGTACGAGGGTGTTGCGCCGCTGCTCGACATCAGCGACGGTCCCCGCGGGCTGCTCACCGCGGCCACGCAGGACCGGTCCCGGGACGGGGTGGCGAACTCGGTGACGGTCATCTCCGAACGGTTCGACGGCTCACCCCCGGTGCGCGTCACCCGGCGCGACACGGGCAGCTCGTCGCCCACCCGGTTCGGCGGCCGGTTCGGCCGGGTGGCCCGGGTGGTGAGCGTCCAGACGCCTCTCACGCAGGGGCAGGCGACGGACTATGCGGACGCCCTGCTGCGTGCCGGCGTGGCGCTCGTGTCCCAGTGGTCCGGAACGATGGTCACGGACTATGCGCTGGAACCGTCCGACTGCGTGCGCCTCACCTGCAAGGGCCTCACAGAGAACCAGGTGCTCGACACGCTGACGTATCCGCTGGTGGTCGACGCGCCTCAAAGCTTTGTCTCCCGCGGCGTCTCGTCGCTTCCCGTACCGCAGATGGTGGAGGACTGACCTGTGAAGACAACCCCTCTGCGGGAGTACCCGTACCCCGAGTGTGATCCTCCGCTGGTGAAGGACGCGTCCGACATCATCCAGATTCGCGATCTCGCGAACGCGATCGATGCCGACGTAGAGAACCTGACCGTTGAGTCGCTGCCGCTGCTGTACCCGGTCGGCTCCAAGATGCGAATGTCCGGGCTGGTCACCGCGGCCGCCGAGTTCACCGTCACCTACACCACGAACTCGTGGCAGACCCGCGTCGGCATGAACGACGCGACGCTGGGCGCCATCGTCATTCCGGAGACAGGCTTCTACCAGGTGTGTATCTGGGCGGCCTGCAACAGCGCCACGAACGCGGACATCCGCACGAAGCTGGTCGTCAACGGCATCGACCGGGGCACGTGGGGCGGCTACTCCGCAGCCGTGACCGGGGTCGCCCTCCAGGCCGCCACCCACAACGTGAACCTGTTCCTCACCGAGGGCGACCAGCTCACCTCCCGGGTGCGGAACTCCCTCGGAGCATCGGCCACCTACCAGTCCAACCTGCACGTCGCCCAACTGGCGCGCTCATGAACCAGCTCCGAACCCTGGTACTGGACCGTGAGGACGGACCGCGCGCCCGCATCCGCACCGGCACGGTGACTGCGGCCTCCCCGAACAGCCTCACCGTGGACGTGGCGGGGACGTCGATCCCTGCTTCCTTCCTGCGCGGGGCGGACATCGTGGAGGGAGACTTGGTGGCGCTGCTCGAGCAAGGCGGCTCGTGGCTCGCGCTCGGGGCGATCGCCGGCGTCGGTCCGAACGAGCTCCTCAACCCGTCGTTCGAGGACGGGTTGACCGGCTGGACCGTGTACCAGGCGGCCGGGGTCACGGCGGCCCTCGTCCCGGGGCCGACCACTCTTGCGGTGGACGGGGACTTCTACCTCGAAGTGCAGACGACGGACGCGACCGCGACCAGCATCGTCTACTCCAACTCGTTCCCTGTGATCGCGGGTCAGGAGTACTCGGTGTCCGCCTACACGTGGGGCACCTACGAGCCGGGCGTCACGCCCGATGCGGATGCCGAGCTGCTCGGGCTGTGGTTCGCCAACAGCACCGACCTGTACCCGACGACGAGCAGCCCGGACACGGTGATCGCTTCCATCGCGAACGTGCCGTTCCGGCCGCCGCTGTCCACCCTGTCCGGGACCGTCACCGCGCCGGTCACCGGCTACATGCGGGTCGGGTTGCGGTCCGTCCTGAGTCCGGCGGGCACCCTCGGATACGATCTTGTGGTTGCCAGAGAGGTGACATGAATGCCAGGCACTACGCCCAACCGGGGCTACCGCTACCCGGAATACCCCGACGCTCAGGACGTTCGGCAGGCCGTTGAGGATCTGGCGACCGATGTCGATGCCGACGTGGCGACGATCAACGGGGCGTTCTCCCTGGCGTTGAACGCGCCCACGGTCTCCCTCTCCCGCTCCTCGAACCAAGCCGTAGCGCCGCTCACTCCGACGCTGGTTACGTGGACGGACGAGCTGTACGACAACAACGCGTACTGGGAGCCCATCGCCCCCGAGGAGATCGTCTTCCAGGACACCGGGATCTACTGGCTGACGTGCTCGGTCGGTATCGGCTTCACGTCGGACGCGACCCCGCGGGAAGCGATCCTGGAGTTCGTGTCGGACGGAATTTCGGCCCCCATCCCCACGTCCAAGAGCCTGACGCTGGACCAGCAGTCCGTCACGTACTTCTCGCTGATCGTCCCGCACATCGTCATCGCGGGGGGCGAGACCGTAACCGTGCGCGTCACCCACGATGCGGCCGCCAGCCTGAACATCTTCAACTCCCGGCTCAACGTCAGCCGTATCAGCCGGCTGCTGCCGCTCTAGGGGGAAACAGATGCCCGAACAGAACTTCGAACCGGTCCCCATCGATCCCGCGCCGGACGACGGGCCCCCGTCGCCGCCCCCCTATCCGGACCCGGAGACGATCATCCCTCCGGGCGAGGGCATCCCACAGGAGAGGTGAGCCATGGGCGTCACACCGAACCGCAACTACCCCTGGCCCAACCCGGCGGACCCCGCCGACGTACCGCAGGCACTGGAAGACCTGGCCCTGGCGGTCGACACCGACGTCCAGTTCCAGTACGACCGCATCACCACCCGGTCCGTCGCGAAAGCCTGGCGCGTCTCGTCACCGACCTACCTCAACACGTGGCCCAGCGGATCCGGCATCTACCTGATCCTGGACGACGGCTTCCAGATCAACACCAACGCCGCAGTGGAACTGTCGGGCACCCGGTTCTACCCACGCGAGCCAGGGTTCTGGCTGTTCAACGCGTCCCTGGCATGGCCCGTAGTCGGCCTCACCTCCCCGTACCCGCAGGGCCGGCACGTGGAGATATGGGCGAACAACACCACCCTGCTGGGCCGCGACTCGTTCAACGACGACATCCCCGTGGCGGACGTCTCGACAGAGACGGTGGCCGCCGGCGGCCGGTTCATGAACGGGACCACGGACTACGTACAACTCGCCGCCCGGGTGTTCTCGAACAACGGGGCCGACATCCCCAAGGTGTGGCTCAACACCCGGGCCCTCACCGGCATCCGCATGACCCCCAGCTAGGAGCAGAGATGAGCGAGTACCTGAAGGACCTTGGAGAGCGCGTCGGCATGACGTTCCTGGCCACGCTTGCCGCACTGGCAGTGGCCGCCGAGCCGTTCAACGTCATCACGTTCGAGTGGGGCGCCGCGCTCACGGTGGCTGGCTCCGCGGCGGTCCTGTCGCTGCTGAAGGGGCTGGCCGCTCGGGGCACAGGGCAGACCGACGGCGCCGGTCTGGGGACCTGACGCCCGCGGCCCCGCTTCCCGGGCAGTGCGCCGGGCGGCGGGGCCGCTGTCGTGGTTCCGGCTCAGCTCAGCTCGGCGAGTGCCTGCTCGTACTCCTTCGCCTGCGTGGGCGTCAGGATCTTGGAGACGCGCAGCAGCACCGGGCCCTGCACATAGTCGTACTCGGCGAACGTCGGCATGGACTCGCCGATCTTGCGGATGTACGCCGCGCGCTTCTCCGCCGCGGCTGCGGTGTCGAACACCTCGACGCTCCCGCCCCGCGTCAGGTCGTGCTCGTCCGTGAACTCGACTTCCTTGGCCGGGATCCGGGAGTCGGAGAATGTGACCTTGCTGGTGTAGCCGCCGGGGCGGCCGAGCTGGTGGTTCGGGTCCGATGCTTCCGTGTAGACGACGGTCACCTTCAGGCTCGGGACCGTCTTCTGAAGCTCTGTGGCGACGGCCTCGGCGTCGAGGGCCCCGGTCTGCCTCTCCCCTGTGGGAGTGGCGGACGCCTTCGGCGTGTCGTCTTTCGGGGCGGGGTTGCTGGTGTCTCCGCTTCCGCAGGCGGTGAGCGTGCCGAAGAGCACGGCGACGGTGGTGATGGCGATACGGGCGCGCATGAGGTCCCCCCTCAACTGACAGTGAGGGCCACAACATAGCCCGGCCGCACGGCCCGTCAGTCCTTCTCCGGCAGCCTCGACACGAACGTGCCGATACCCGGCTCCATGTAGGCGAGCCCGGCCGTACGGAGTTCGCGCAGCACCCGGCGCGCGGTCACCGGGGAGATGCCGAACTCCTCCACCAGATCGAGCGCCGAGGGGAGCCGCTCACCCGGCGGGTACACCCCGCTGTCGATGCGCTCCTCGACCAGCGCATACACCTGCCGCCACCTGGGAATCTCCGGCTGCCACTCCATGCTCGGGACGCTAAGCCGGGGGCGTCGGCCAGGCGAGATCAGTCCACCCAGTTGCCCTATCGCACCTATGCCACCTATCGCACTCGCGCTACGGTGGTGGGCAGCGAAGACCCCCGCCGCCGTGCGACCGGCTCGGGGGTATGGACGACACCCGTAGGGAGGGCCTCGTCATGGACGAGCGTACAGACCAGCCACCGCCCAGCCCAGAGCCGTTCTGCCATCAACACGGCGGGCGCGCGGCGACCGCCCTGCCGGTGCAGTCCGTCGTCCGGAACTCCGGTCCGGACGTCCTGCTGTACGCGTGCGCCCCGTGCCGCGAGGAGCGCGGACTCAAGCCGATCGAGGTGGCGTCGTGATGTGGGCCGTGAACCCGAACCTTCAGTCCCCGCCTGTCCGGCCGGCCGGTCTCGCGCTCTGCTGGGATGCCAAGCCGGACGCGCCGGCCCGCTGCTGCACCCGGGCGTCCGGGCACGACGGCAGCCACTATCACGAGTACTCGGGCGCCACCTGGCCGCCCGCTCCCCAGCCCCGCGCCTGAGGGTGCGGTGAAGCAGGACGCCCGACGGCGAGCAGGGCAGGGCGTCCCGCTGGTAGCCCCGGCCGGCAGCCCCCAGCTCCGGCCGGGGCTCACTCGCAGACGAGGTCTTCGACCGTGGTCCCGATCCCTTCGGCGAGGAGGACGAGGTCCGTGAAGCGGGGGTCTCGCTCGCCGCTCTCGTAGCGCTGGATACTGCGGCGCTCGAGGCCGGCACGTTCGGCGAGCTGGTCCTGGGACAGGCCGGCGGCGCGCCGGAGTTGCGCGATGCGGAGACCGAGGAGTCTTCGGCGCTCGATGACGTGCGCTGGTAGGGGGGTGCGGCGAACGGACACACCGCCACGCTTCGCGCACCATGATCACGAGTCAGTACCCAAACGGTCGCTTTTGCTCCGACCCCGCTACGGGGGTCGGAGCAGCGTTGCTTCCTGGGGACTCGTGGGCGGATGTTCCAGAGGTCAGAGGGTGTCTGACGTTCCGGAAGCGTTCCGCTCGGGTGCCAGATTCCGGGGAAATTCCGTCCGTTCGGATGACGTCATTAGATGCGTTGGGATACGTCGTCACACACGAAACCCCAGGTGAAACCCGATCCGACACCCTGACCTCGTCATGCGCTCTCCGCCTGGAACATCCAGGCGTGATGTCCCGGCCTATGCCCTGAGCTGCACAACATCGCCCTCTCCGCTCCGGGATTCCGGAATCCTTCCGCCCTGCTCAAGAGATTCCGCCTCCGAGCCAGTCTCACCCGGGACCGCCCACGCCGCATCCAGAACGGATCGCGTCTGCTCCTCCGCCTCCGCGAACAGGTGCGCATACGTCCGCAGCGTGGTCATCACGTCCTTGTGCCCGAGCCGCTTCTGCACCACCTTCGGGTTCTCACCCCCGGCGATCAGCACCGAGGCGTAGTGGTGGCGCAGCTCGTGCCAGTGCCGCGGCTTCACCCCGGCGCGGCGGCAGATGTTCTTGATAGCCCAGTCGAGTGACGACTCCTGGATCGGTTTCCCGAGCGGCAGCGCGAACACGAGCCCCGGCCAGTCGCCATCGGTACGCGGCGGATAGGTCGCCAGGTGCGCGGCAAGGACATCGACCGCGCGCTGCGTCAGCGGCACCACGCGGCGCCCCGCTCCGGTCTTCAGCTTGTCCAGGTACATGGCGCCCTTCTTCTCCTGGACGAGCTGCTGCTCGACATGCAGGGTGCGGCGCAGGAAGTCGGTCCGGTCCACGGTCAGGCCGCGCACCTCTCCCGACCGCAGTCCGGTCAGCGCGGTCACCTCGAGGAGGGCACCCCACATCGGCTTGTGCGCGGCCGCAATGAGCTGCCTCACCTCGGCGACGTCCGGCGGCTGGACTGTCGACTCGACAAGCGTCGGCGCTGGGATCTGCTCGAACGGGGACACAGCGATGACGCGGTCGATGACGGCCAGTTTGAACACGCCGCGAACGTACCGGGCCACACGGTTCGGGTACTGCCCAGACAGGTTGTGCTCGCTGGTCAGCGACTGTTGCCAGGCGCCGGCTTCGGACGGCTTGATGGATCGGATCTGCCGACTGCCCCATGCGGGGAACAGATAGCGACGGAGTGCCCCGAGGTACTCGGCCTCAGAGCGCCCGTTGATGTTCTGAGCCGGGAGCCAGCTGTCCAGTGCGAAGCGTTCTACCGTGATCTGTCCGGCTTTCGGGTCGAGCCAGGAACCGGACTGCTTCGCCGACTCCTGTTTGTTGATCTCCCGCTCTGCCTCAGCCTTGGTGGCCCAGAGGCTGGTGATCTCGCGTCCGTTCGGGTCGTCGTAGCGGGCCTGCCATCGCTTGCCGACGCCGTGCGCCTTCGAGGCAACCCGGCCCTTGTGCTCCCCGCACTCCGGCTCGTCCGGCCCGGGCCGGGTCTTGTGCCAGCGGTCAGCGACGTATCCCATGAAGCGCTCCGAGGATGAGTCCGGCGTCCAGGCCGACGCACAGGAGCGCCCACGCCGCCTGGCGGCGGAGCGTCATGTCGTACGCGGCCTGTGTGTTGATGACCGCCGCAGGTTCCCCATCAATTTGCGTGGTGACCGCGGCGACTTTGGGCCCGAGGTTAGCGGTGAAGACTCTGGGGTTGGGCATGCTGCTGCTCCCCGCGCGTAGACGCTGCCTGGAGCGGTTAGCTCCGGTTGCGGGAGCATATGCTGTGTGACCGTTTGGTCGCTATGCGTTGGCACGGATTGTTGAAGGTTGTACGCCGAACGTCTTCACAAGAGGCCCTGTCGGCGAAATTCGTCCAACGCAATCTTCGTTGCCTTCTTGATCTCCGCAGCGGGCGTCCCCTCCATCGCCCGCACCATGGCGTTCGTGAGGATCGACTCGTACCGCTCCTCAACATCGGCCTGCGCCGGAACATCGCGCCACCCTTCACCCGGCGGAGCTGCTCCTTCGAGTACCGCGTCGACGGCGCCCTCTGGCCAGCCGAGTGCGGACGCGATCCGTCCGAGCGTGTAGGGCATGCGCGCTTTCGGCACAGTGCCGGCCTCTGCGTCCTGGACGGCGCGGCCGGAGGTGCCGGCCATCTCTCCGAGTTCTTGCTGTGTGAGTCCTCGGTGGTCACGTGCGGAGCGGAGTGCGCGGCCGAGCCGGGCCCACGCTTCTGGGTCGCGGTTCATGGGGGTGGCCTCTTCTCCTGTCAACGAAATGCGCACAACGATGCGCAACAAACAGCAACAGAGTAAGGGTGACCTGCACGGCGCGCGAGAGCACCCCCGGAATGTGACCTGAAAGCAGCACCGCCGTCACTCCCCGCCACGAACGGAAACCATCCCAACGCGTCCCCTTGCATCCCTTCCGTTCGTTGCGTATCGTCTCCGCCATGAAGGCCGATGGACCCGGGATCCGGAGGCGACGCGAAACCAGCGGCTACGGCCTGCGCAACTTCGCGACCGCAGCCGAAGTCTCTGCATCACACCTCTCCCGCATCGAACGCGGCCAGAGCGACCCTCAGCCCGAAGTCCTCGCACGAATCGCCAACCAACTCGGCTGCACCGTGCAGGACCTCGAACCGGAAACGAACGGAGGCGAACGGCATGGATACGCCGTACATGACGACGAAGGAACTCGCGGCTCACATCCGTAAGACCCCCCACGCCATCAGGCAGATGCGCCACCGCGGCCTTGGCCCCAAGGGCGTCCGCGTCGGACGCGAAGTCCTCTACGCGGTCCGCGATGTCGAGCGGTGGATGTCGGCCAAGACCGCCGGCGACCGGCTCGCCCAGCGCGCCGCTGCCTGACCCCACGTAAGAGGGGCCACCCCGGTCGGACGGGGCGACCCCTATCGGCACACCTCAACCCACACAGAAATCGAGGTCACCGTGACCCAGCCTACTGACCTTCCCGGTCGTTCCTTGTTCGACGAGACGACCCCCGTCTCCGTCGCTCCCACGTCGGGCATCCGCCAGCGGGACAACGAGTTCGCTCTCGCCGTGTTCCTGGACGCTCACCCGCTCCCGGCCCCGTCGATCAGTCCTCGTCCGGACGGCGTGTTCGTCACGGTCGCCGATGTCGACGACCTCGGGCCGTGGCTGACCGCGCTGGAGGGCAAGATCCACTGCAGTCCCGTGTTCGAGGGCTTGTCGGTGTGGACGCTGCATGCCGAGTTGCCGCGCGGTAGGCGTGACGACGGGCCGGTTGCGGTTCGGGTTTCGTGTGCGGTTCTCGCGGACGAGTTGGTCATGCACTACATCCGCCAGGCGGTGAAGGCATGACGACACCGACTCCCCGTGATCCGATCAGTGTGACGACGCTCGACGGCATGCGCTGGGTGCGTGCCGCAGTGACGCGCACGGGTCGTGGTCTGTATGCCCCGGAGGCCATGGCGTCGTGCCCGCAGTTCGTGATGGCGACGCTGGCCGAGTTGGCCGAGCACGGCATCCAGGGGCAGGACCCGCTGGCCGACGCGGTCGCCGTGATGGGCGCGCTGCCGGTGCCGCTTGGCCACGCCGAGCCGGGCGACGCGCAGGGCCCGCCGCCCCTCGAGCTCACCGAGCAGCAGCTCGACGCGCTGGTCGACGCGGGGAACGGTGCGCTGTCGGACTACTACCACGACCGGGCGTGTGCCTGCTCGGAGTACCCGGCGGCCTGCGTCACGAACCCGGCCTACCGCCGTGCGGCCGGCTACTGGGACACGGACGCGTTCGCGGTCGGTCTCGGTGCGGTGCTGGCGGTGTGGGAGGGCATGCGGTCTGGCGACGGAGCGACGCGCTCGGTCGATGAGGACCCGATCCGGTACTCGCTCACCGTGGAAGCCCTGCACGCGTCGTCGGGTGCGGTCATCGAGACCCGGCCCCGGACAGAGTGGTCCGGGGCCACGGAGATCGGTCCCCCTGGCGACGAGCAGCGCCTGGCCGCCACCGGGCTTGTGGGCTACCGCCAGGACCGCGGCCGACTGCTGCACTGCCTGGCCCACAAGCCTGCCCCCGTGAGCAGGTACGCCGACTTTCACACGGTGAGCGCAGACGACCTGCCCGACGGCGGCATCTGCGTCCACCCTCGCTGCGGCCGGGACCTGCTCGCCTCCTGGCACGAGTCGACGCCGCGTCCCCGGCCTGTGCCGCACGACCTGCCCGAGGTGACCACGCCCGACGCCATTGAGTACGGGATCGCGACGGACAACGAGTACGGCCAGCGCGTGCTCGACCCCTCGCCGGACTTGGCCGCATCGCTGGAACGGCTCGCCCGCTCCCAGGTCATGTGGCCGAACTCCCGCCTCGTCCAGCGCACGAACGGCGGCGAGTGGGCCGAGGTGACGCCGTGACCTGGCTCCAGATCCTTGCCGCCGCCTGCTTCGCCTGGGGCTTCGGTGCCCTCCTCGTGATCGTCGCCCTCGACGGCCGCCACCGCATCACCCACCTCCTCAACCTGCTCCACCACCACGGAGGCACCAAGTGACCACCAATCTCCCCGCCACCTTCGAACCCGGCGCCCTCGCCGCACAGATGGACTACGCCAAGGCCATGGCCGCCTCCGACCTGCTGCCCCGGCAGTACCAGGGCAAGCCGGCCAACCTGCTGTGGGCCATCTCGTACGGGCAGACACTCGGCGTCGCCCCGCTGACCGCCGTGCAGTCGATCCACGTCATCAACGGCAAGCCGACCGCGTCCGCTGACCTGATCGCCGGTCTCGTCCGACGGGCCGGTCACAAGCTGCGCGTCAACGGCGACGACCGGCGCGCGGTCGCGCAGATCATCCGCGCCGATGACCCCGACTTCACCTTCGAGGTCGTGTGGACGATCGAGCGGGCGCAGGCCGCAAGGCTGACCGGCAAGGACACGTGGAAGAACTTCCCGGCCGCGATGTTGAAGGCCCGGGCGATCACCGAGGTAGCGCGCGCCGCCTGCTCGGAGATCTTGCAGGGCACGATCTATACGCCGGAAGAGCTCGGGGCGAACGTTGACGCGGACGGGATCCCGGTGGAGGCCCCGGTGCAGCAGCTGCGCCGTGTCGAGCCCGGCCAGACCGACCAGTGGGCCACACCCGGCCCGCAACAGGGCGAAGACACCATCACGCCTGAGCAGGCCCACGCCGACGCCGCCGGGACGACGACCGACCAGGCCGTGGTCAAGGAGCTGTACCGGCAGGCGAACGCGTCCGGTCTCCTCGCCGCCACGGTGAAGGTGGGCGAGGACTCGCAGGAGTTGGGCGCGTATCTGATCGCCCGGGGTCAGCAGCTCGCCAAGCCCGCACCGGCCGGTGACCAGCCGGACGAGGACGGCGTCGTGGACGCCGTGGTGGTGGAGAGCGTCACCGAGGGCCCGTCCGAGGCGGATGTCGCCGAGCACCAGTTGCGCGCCGCCGCCGCGAAGGTCGGCCTCGACAACCTCGACGCCGAGTTCGAGCAGTCCTACGGCCTCCCCATCGCGCAGGCCGGTGCCGCGCAACTGCGGGAGATGACCGCGCTCCTCACCGGAAACGCCGCCTGACCACTCCCACCTGATCCACCACCACCGAAGGGAGCCCGTCATGGGCTACGACATGACCATCGTGCAGGAGCGGGACCAGGAGGAGAAGGCCGCCATCGCCGCAGCCGCCGCCCACGTCAAGACCCTCCCGTCCCCGCACAGGCTGCCCGAGGGCGAGGAGCGGGAGGCCGCCGAGAAGGCGTGGAAGGCCGGATGGAAGGCGTACGACGACGCCGACCGCTCGTACTTCCGTCTCAATATCTGGGGCATGTCGCACTGCTGCGACGCGATGGCGTCGTTCAGGATGCTCACCCGCGAGGAGGCGCCCCACTTCCCGCGCCTGGAGGAGTTCGGCCTCACCGAGTGGCCCGAGGACCCCGCCCACTATGAGGGCGACGCGCGGGCCAAGGCTGAGGCGGAGCTGACCGACGCTGACCGCGGCTACCTTGCCGCAGTCGAGGCCACGCTCGCCTTCGAGCCGGTGCCCGTGCGTGGCATCCCGGTCGGCAAGTTCTCATCGAACGACGGGTGGTTGGTCACCCCGGCGCAGTGCGAGGCCGCCCTCGCCGCCTGGCGGGTACAGCCCGCCGCGACCCGTGCCCGCGTCGAGGGCGAGATCGGGTGGTGGGCCAGCTGGATCGCCTACCTGACCTACGCCAAGGACCGCGGCGGCTTCCGCGTCAACTGACCCACCGCACGCACCACGGGCCGCCCCGCGGGAATCGGGGCGGCCCACCCCAAGGAGACCACACATGAGCCTCAAGGACACCGCGCGCACCGTCGCCGTCCTCTCCACCCTCGCCGACGCCATCGGCGACCAACTGAAGACC
>Ga0299914_10000148_pt1 | contig 41395 bp, 35 predicted proteins | sample RVTome_10_FD_201361 | JGI IMG/M metagenome (GOLD analysis project Ga0299914, IMG submission 201361) | Soil microbial communities from uranium-contaminated site in the Upper Colorado River Basin, Wyoming, United States - RVT153D57 (version 2) ... | reverse complement strand
GCTTCTTCGCGCCGAACAGCAGCACGATGACGAGCAGAATCAGGATGATCTCGGGTGGACCTATACCGCCACGGAACATCGCGACCTCACCTCATTCGGTTCCAGCACTCCCGATCGTACGCTCGGCCCCGGGGTTCGTTGCCGGGGTCGCCGTGGATTGGCCGACAGCCGCCATCACCTTTTCGACGTCGACGCCCAGAGCCGTCAGTTCCTCCGCCAGTTGCCGGCCGCGCCGGAAGGTCGACCGGGCGGTTCGGACGAGCATCACCACCACACCCGCGAACAGGACGGCGACGCCTGCGAACGACCAGATCGCCGGCGTCGACATGGCTCCGACCCTATCGGCTCAGCTCGCCTCGGCACGACGGTCGGACTCCAGCGCTCCGGCCGTCGCGTAGGCGTCGAGTGCCGCCCGGGCATCGGCCATCGTGTCGGCGGCGAGGTCCGGGGGGTCGACGATTCGACCGGTACCACCCAGCCGCAGCGCCAGCCGGCGCATCCAGGGCGGATCGCCGACCCGCACGGTGACGCGCAGCCGGCCGGCGCCGATCTCGTCCGCTGTCTCGCACGGGTAGTAGTCGGCCACCCAGCGACCGGCCGGCTCCAGGACGAGGGTGACCAGCAGATCGTCCGGCGACGGCTGGAAGATCCCGGCGCTCAGGTCGCGCGAGCGGGCCTGGCGCGGAACGTCGGCAGGCACGTCGAGCAGCGCGATACCCGCGACCCGGTCGAGCCGGAACAGCCGGACCGACTCGGCGCGCCGGCACCATCCCTCGAGGTAGAGCCGCCCGTCGGCCAGGGCGAGGCGCATCGGGTCGACGTCGCGCTCGGTGGTCTCGTCACGCCCGGGAACCCAGTACGACAGGTGCAGGCGCCGCTTCTCGTCGAGGGCCCGCCGCACCGTCGACGCCACGCCGGCGACGGCGTCTCCGTCGACCTCGACCCGGACGGCGGCCGCCCGCTCGGCAGCGGCACCGGCCGCGCACTCGAGCTTGGTGATGGTCCGATCGACCGCGCTCCGGTCGTAGGTTCCCGGCATGGCGGCGAGCGTCCGCAACGCGACGACCAACGCCAGCGCCTCGTCGGTGCCGAGTCGGAGCGGCCGGGCCAGGTAGTCGGCGTTGGACACGTTGATCACGCCCTCGCCCTCGGCCGCCTCCATGTCGACCTCGATGTAATCACCCATGGCCAGGCCGGGCAGCCCGGAGAACCACAGCACGTTCAGGTCGCGCAGGATCTGTTGCTCGCTGACGCCGAACAGCCGGGCGACGTCGGCCACGCGGGAGTTCGGGTGCGAGAGCAGGTACGGCAGCAGCGAGAGCAGCCGCGACACCTGCTCCTGGGCACCGCTGGGTCGTCGGGTCACGCGGGCTCCCCCACCACCGCCCGCAGGCGTTCGACGACGCGGCGACGGACCTCGTCCGGCTCGATCAGGACCACATCGGCGCCGTACCCGGCTACCTCGTCGGCCAGCACGCTGCTGTCCGCGTACGGGACCGTCAGCAGGTCCCATCCGTCCCCGCGTTGAGCCGTGACCGCACGCCGCCGCAGGCCGTACCCACAGCCGCGGCGGACGCGCACCCGGGCCAGGTTCCGCTGCCGAGGCGGCACCAGGGCGTCCGCGGCGGTCCGGATCACCGCCGGCGCCGGCACCGTGTACGAACCCGGTGCGCCCACGGGCTCGACTCCGCCGACGATGCGCGAGAGGCGGAACAGCCGCGGGGCCGCGCGGTCGACGTCGTAGCCGACCACGTACCAGCGTCCGTGCCACGACTGCACCCCCCACGGCTGCAGGTGGCGCCGCGCAGGGGCGTCACCTGCAGCCTTCCGGTGCTGGAAGGTGACCGGCCTGCGGTCGCGGACGGCCTCCCACAGCGGCCAGAAGGCTGGCTCCTCGACGGCGACCCGCGGCTCGACCGCCGCCAGCGCACCGGTGTCGGTGTCGACCCCGGCAGCGCGCAGCTTCAGCACGGCGCGGCTGGTGGCCGCGGCCAGGCTGGCGTGCTGCCACACCCGGGCCGCCAGCCCGAGGACCGCCGCCTCGTCGGGCTCGAGGTGGATCTCCGGGAGTTCGAAGTCCTGACGCCGGATGCTGTACCCGGGCTCCTCGTCGCCGGACGGGTCGTTGGAGCCGGTCTGGATCGGGATGCCCAGTTCGCGAAGGTCGTCCTTGTCGCGCTCGAACATGCGTTCGAACGCCTCGTCGCTCTGCTCCCCGTACCCTCCGACGATCTGCCGGATTCGGGACTTCGGGACGAACGTGCGGGAGACGAGCAGGCAGATGACCAGGTTCATCAGGCGCTCGCTCTTGGCCTGGGTCGGCACGGTGCCCCCTTCTGACGTCGCGAGGCTACCCGGTCGCTAGCCTCGTCCGGTGATCCGGTGGCGGTCGGGTGTCGTCCGTTCGTCGGGCCGGTCCTGGCCGGGCGCCGTCGAGGTCTCGGTGCAGGTCGACGGCGAGGGCGAGGTCCTCGCTCTGGCGTACGACCAGGTGGTCGGCCGACCGCGCCCCGGGGACCGGGTGCTGCTCAACACGACGGCGTTGGCCATGGGCCTCGGCACCGGGGGCTACGCGATGGTCGTCGCCGTGCCCGACCGGCTCCCGCCCGACCCGGCGCCGGGGCCCGGCCACCTGGTCAAGTCGCGGTACACGCCCCTGCAGACCATGGTGCTCGGCGTCGACGAGCAGGACTCGCCCGCCCACGACGTGCTCCGCGACGCCGACGATCTCGAGCGGATGCCGGTGGTCGTCGCTGACCTGCACTCCGCGCTGCCCGCGGTGCTCGCGGGTCTGCGGCAGACTGCTCCCGGCGCCAGGGTCGTCTACGTGATGACCGACGGCGGCGCGCTGCCGGCGTGGTACAGCCGGACCGTCGCCCGCCTCCGCGAGGTCGGCTGGCTCGCTGGGATGGTGACAGCGGGCCAAGCCTACGGAGGCGACGCCGAAGCCGTCACGCTGCACACCGGCCTGCTCGCCGCCCGCCACGTCCTCGGTGCAGACGTCGCCGTCGTCGCCCAGGGACCGGGCAATCTCGGCAGCGGCACCCGGTGGGGCTTCTCCGGCGTCGCCTGCGGCGAGGCGGTCAACGCCACGGTCACCCTCCGCGGTCGGTGTGTGGCGTCGCTGCGCATCAGCGGAGCCGATCCGCGAGAGCGGCACCACGGGATCTCTCACCACAGCCTGACCGCGTACGGACGGGTCGCGCTCGCGCCGGCCGAGGTCGTCGTGCCCGAACTCGGTACCGACCTCGACGAGGTGATCCGGTCCCAGCTGGGGGCGTTCTCACGCCACCGGATCGTCACCGTCGCTGTCGACGGGCTGATGGACGCGCTTCGCCAGGCGCCGTTGGCCCTGTCGACGATGGGCCGTGGCCTCGACGACGACGCCGACTACTTCCTGGCGGCGGCCGCGGCCGGTCGCCACGTGGGCCACCTGCTCCGAACCGGGAACTGACGGCGTCAGAGCGTGCCGATCACGTCGACGACGATGACGATCGGCTCGCCATCGGGCGCCTGCTCCGTGACGTTGTCGGCCGCGGCGATGCGGACGACCGCACGCGTGCCCACCTTCCGGCCCTCCAGCGCCGCGCCCAGGCCGGGGAGCTGGTCGGGCGACATGGTGATGGGACCCGCACCCTCGTCCCAGGAGGAGAACTGGGTCTCCTTGGTGGTGTAGGACGCCTGGACGACCTTGATGACCAACCGCTCGCCGAGATCGTCGCCGTCGCCGTCGACCACGACGTCGGCGGTGGAGGTCGCGACCGGCGTGGCCGAGTCGGGGAACTCGACCGTGGGTTGCTCCGAAGCCTCGCCCGAGACCGTCGGCATGTCGGCCGGCAGGTCGGATACCGGCATTCCCGAGATACCCGCGTCCGCACCGAACGTGTCGACGAGGTCGACGACGAACACCAGCGTGGCTCCGGCCTCGATGCTCGAGCCTTCCGGGGGCGCGTCGGCGTAGGCCTTGTCCGGCGGGATGCTGAGCAACACGCGGGAACCGGTCGTCTTGCCGACCAGGCCCTCGTCCCAGCCGGGGATGACCGCTCCGATGCCGATCGAGAAGCCGGCCGGCTCCCCGCGGTCGTAGGAGTTGTCGAAGACGTTCGCCTCGCCACCCTCGGCCGGCTCCCAGGTCTGCCCGAGGTAGTCGGCGATGAGGTAGTCGCCGTCCTGGACCTCGTCGCCGTCCCCCTCGCTGAGCACCTCGACCACCAGGTCGTCGGACGGGTCGCCCTCGGGAAGGTCGAGCTCCGGCTTGTCGCCGAACTCGCCGGAGACGTCGATCCCGCTCTCGGTCGCGACGACGTCGTCACCGGAGTCGTCGGAACCGTCGGAGCCGCAGGCGACCATCGCCAGCGAGGTGGCCAGGAGCACGGCGGCCAGGGCGGGTGTTCTACGCACGGTGAGGCGTCCTTCGGGATCGTGGAGGTGTGGCGCCGTCGACGGGCCGGAGGCTCACCCTATCCCCGGAACCTGAGAGAGGCCGACGGAGCATCCGTCACATGCTGGCGATGAGCTTCTCGACCCTCTCGTCGACGGCACGGAACGGGTCCTTGCACAACACCGTGCGCTGCGCCTGGTCGTTGAGCTTGAGGTGCACCCAGTCGACGGTGAAGTCGCGGCGCCTCTCCTGGGCTCGCTTGATGAACTCGCCGCGCAGGCGGGCGCGCGTGGTCTGCGGCGGCACCGACTTGGCCTCGAAGATCTCGACGTCGCGGCATGCCCGCGTGACCGCCCCACGGCGCTCGAGCAGGTAGTAGAGGCCCCGGCCGCGGTGGATGTCGTGGTAGGCGAGGTCGAGTTGCGCGATACGGGGGTGGGTCAGGGACAGGCCGTGCCGGTCGCGGTAACGCTCGATCAGGCGGTATTTGGTCACCCAGTCGATCTCGCGCTCGACCAGGGCGAGATCGCCGGAGTCGACCGCCTTGAGGGTGCGCTCCCACAGGTCGAGCACGCGCTGGACGGCCGGCGTGCCCAGGTCCCGACGGTCGACGAAGTCGCGAGCCTTGGTGAAGTACTCGTCCTGGATCTCCAGCGCCGATGCCTCACGTCCGTTGGCCAGGCGCACCTTACGACGGCCGGTGATGTCGTGGCTGATCTCGCGGATGGCCCGGATCGGGTTCTCGAGCCCGAGGTCGCGGACGTTGGCACCGGACTCGATCATCCGCAGGACGAGGTCGGTGGCGCCGACCTTGAGCAGCGTGGAGGACTCGTTCATGTTCGAGTCGCCGACGATCACGTGCAGCCGCCGGTACCGCTCGGCGTCGGCATGAGGCTCGTCGCGGGTGTTGATGATCGGTCGGCTGCGCGTGGTGGCGCTGGAGACGCCCTCCCAGATGTGCTCGGCGCGCTGGCTGACGGCGTAGACCGCACCACGCGGTGTCTGCAGGACCTTGCCCGCGCCGCAGATGATCTGGCGGGTCACCAGGAACGGGATGAGGACGTCGGCGAGCCGGGAGAACTCGCCGTGCCGGCCGACGAGGTAGTTCTCGTGGCAGCCGTAGGAGTTCCCGGCGGAGTCGGTGTTGTTCTTGAACAGGTAGACGTCGCCCGCGATGCCCTCTTCGCGCAGCCGCTTCTCCGCGTCGACGAGCAGCCCTTCCAGCACTCTCTCCCCGGCCTTGTCGTGCGTGACCAGGTCGATGATCGAGTCGCATTCGGGCGTCGCGTACTCGGGATGGCTACCGACGTCGAGGTAGAGCCGAGCGCCGTTGGACAGGAACACGTTGCTGCTGCGGCCCCAGGTGACGACGCGGCGGAACAGGTAGCGCGCGACCTCGTCGGGAGAAAGCCGCCGCTGGCCGCGGAACGTGCACGTGACGCCGTACTCGTTCTCGAGGCCGAAGATGCGGCGGTCCATCCGGCCAGACTACGTGCTCGGTGCCGCGTCGCTGGAAGCGGCGAGCAGATCGTCGAGCTCGGGTGTGGTGACCCGCCGGAACCGCCGCCGTGGACGGTCGCGGTCGAGGATCGCGACCTCGAGCGACTCCGCCGTCAGCTGTCGCGGCTCACCGCCGCCGTTGTCGCGGCCGACCGCGTCGACGGCCAGCCGCAGGGCCGCCGGCAGGCTCATCTCCGCGGTGTAGTGGTCGGCGACGTACCGGTGGATCTGTTCGGCCGAGCCGCCCATGACCGCGAACCCGGTCTCCTGCGCGACCGAACCGTCGTAGGTGAGGCGGTAGATCTCGTCGTCGGCGACGGTGCGGCCGACCTCGGCGACGACGATCTCGACCTCGTAGGGCTTCGGCTCCTGGGTGAAGATCGTGCCGAGGGTCTGGGCGTACACGTTGGCCAGGCCGCGGCCGGTGACATCGGCCCGGTCGAAGGAGTATCCGCGCAGGTCGGCGAGTCGCACGCCGGCGACCCTCAGGTTCTCGAACTCGTTGTACTTGCCGACGGCCGCGAACGCGATCCGGTCGTAGATCTCACTGATCTTGTGCAGTGACCGCGACGGCGTCTCGGCCACGAACAGGATGCCGCCCGGATACTGGATGACGACCACCGAGCGTCCGCGCGCGATGCCCTTGCGGGCGTAGTCGGCCCGGTCCTTCATCAGCTGCTCGGGGGAGACGTATCCGTACGGCATCGACACCGGTGGCGTCCTCTCGGGAGGTCAGTTCAGCGGGGCCTGGGGACCGTCGGGGCGCTCCTGGCGAGCCGCGACCACGGACTCGACGACCTCGGCCACGTCGTCCTCGGCGAGGCGGCGGTAGCCGTGCACGTCCACGAGCGCGACCATGGGGAAGATCCTCCGGGACAGGTCGGGCCCCCCGGTGGCGGAGTCGTCGTCGGCCGCGTCGTAGAGCGACTCGATGCAGACCGTGGTGGCCTGGGCCTGGTTGTGATCGTCGCGGTACAGCTTCTTCAGCGCGCCGCGGGCGAACAGCGACCCCGACCCGACCGAGTAGTAGGTGTGCTCCTCGGAGCGGCCGCCGGTGACGTCGTAGGAGAAGATGCGGCCCCGACCCTGCTCGAGGTCGAAGCCCGCGAACAGCGGCAGCACGGCCAGGCCCTGCATGGCCATGGCGAGGTTTCCACGGATCATGTGGGACAGCCGGTTGGCCTTGCCGTCGAGCGACAGGACCATGCCCTCGATCTTCTCGTAGTGCTCGAGCTCCAGCTGGAACAGCCGCACCAGCTCGACGGCCACGCCTGCGACGCCCGCGATACCGATGCAGGAGTACTCGTCGGCCGGGAAGACCTTCTCGACATCGCGCTGGGCGATGATGTTGCCCATCGTCGACCGGCGGTCGCCGGCCATGACGACGCCCTCCGGGTAGGTGGTCGCGACGACCGTGGTGCCGTGCGGTGCACGCTCGGACAGCTCGGAACCGGGCAGTGACCGCCGCCCGGGGAGCAGGTCGGGAGCCTGTTGGCCCAGGAAGTCGGAGAACGACGACGTCCCCGGCGTCAGGAAGGCGCGGGGAAGACCTCCCCGCGCGTCACCAGGAAGGGACATGGAGCCTACTCTCCCCCCTTCTGGACGAATCCACGGACGAAGTCCTCGGCGTTCTCCTCGAGCACCTCGTCGATCTCGTCGAGGATCGCGTCGACGTCGTCGGCGAGCTTGTCCTGGCGCTCCTTGAGCTCCTCGGAGGCCTCGGCCGCCTCGTTCGCCTCGACGTCGTCGGCCCGGCGGGGCTGCTTGTGCTGCTGCCCGCCACCGTCGCGTGCCATGGCCACCTCCGGGAAGAGTGCGGTCGTCTGGTCTGAGCCTATCTAGCAGGAGTGACGCTCCGGGGCCACCGCCGGTGCCCGGACCGTACGCCCAGAGCACAATGTCTCCGACCTGTTACCCGGCCGACAGTGCGTGCACGAGCTCCTCGGCGGTGCGGCAGCGGTCGAGCAGGTCGCCCACGTGGGCCTTGGTGCCGCGCAGGGGTTCCAGCGTCGGCACCCGCTGCAGGGCATCGCGGCCGGGGAGGTCGAAGATGACCGAGTCCCAGGACGCGGCGGCGACATGCGGTGCGTACTTGGCCAGGCAACGGCCCCGGAAGTAGGCCCGGGTGTCCTCGGGCGGCTCGTGGACGGCTCGCACGAGATCGGCGTCGTCGAGCAGCCGCTGCATGCGCCCCAGGGAGACCAGCCGGTGGTAGAGACCTCGTGCGGGCCGGACGTCGGAGTACTGGAGGTCGACCAGATGGAGCTTGGGATGCGACCAGTCCAGGCCGTCGCGGTCGCGATAGGACTCCAGCAGCCCGAGCTTGGCCACCCAGTCGAGCTCGCCCGACAGGGACATCGGGTCGGCCTCGAGGCGGGTGAGCACCGACTCCCACCGGTCGAGGACGTCGGCCGTGTCGGGGTCGACGTCGGCGCCGTACCGGTTCTCGATGAACTTGCGCGACTGCTCCGCGTACTCCATCTGCAACTGGACCGCCGTGAGCCTGCGGCCGTCCTTGAGAGCGAGCAGGTGGCGCAGCGAGACGTCGTGCGACACCTCGTGCAACGTGGTGACGGGCCGCTCGACCGACAGGTCGACGGCAAGGAACCCCTCCTCGATCATGGACAGGACCAGCGAGGTGGTGCCGAGCTTGAGATAGGTGGACACCTCGGACAGGTTGGCGTCGCCGATGATCACGTGCAGGCGACGGTAGCGCTCGGGGTCGGCGTGGGGCTCGTCGCGGGTGTTGATGATCGGCCGCTTGAGCGTGGTCTCGAGGCCCACCTCGACCTCGAAGTAGTCGGCCCGCTGGGAGAGCTGGAAGCCGTGCCGGTTGCCGTCCTGACCCAGCCCCACCCGGCCGGCCCCGCACACCACCTGGCGCGACACGAAGAACGGGGTCAGGTGGCGGACGATGTCGGCGAACGGGGTCTGCCGGCTCATCAGGTAGTTCTCGTGGCAGCCGTAGGAGGCGCCCTTGTTGTCCACGTTGTTCTTGTAGAGCTGGATGGGCGAGGACGCCGGCGCGAGCGCGGCCAGCCGGGATGCCTCGGCCATCACCAGCTCGCCGGCCTTGTCCCACAGGACGGCGTCGCGGGGCGAGGTGACCTCCGGGGACGAGTACTCCGGGTGCGCGTGGTCGACGTAGAGCCGCGCCCCGTTGGTGAGGATGACGTTGGCCAGCCCGACCTCCTCGTCGGTCAACTGGCTCGGGTCGGCGCTGTCGCGGGAGAGCTCGAAACCGCGCGCGTCGCGCAGTGGGCTCTCCTCCTCGAAGTCCCACCGCGCCCGCCGGGCCCGGGCGGTCGCGGCGGCGTACGCGTTGACCACCTGCGACGAGGTCAGCATCGAGTTCGCGGCCGGATTGCCCGGCACGGCGATGCCGTACTCGGTCTCGATACCGACGACGCGGCGGGCGCTCATGCGACGAGCCTACGGCGTGTGCCCGACCGGTCCGCGAGCGCGCAGCTGGAATGCTTGGCGCCCCGCACGTTTGCGCGACGCAAGCCGTCAGCGCCCAGCCGGTGCGGGCGCCGGGTAACTGACACCGAGGGCCCGCAGGGCGTCGTCGAGGATCGCCATCACCGAGATGGTGTCGGAGAGCGGCATCTCCTCGGTCTGCGTGCGACCGTGGCGAACGCACTCGTGCACCGCGCGCAGCATCGGCACGTAGCCGCGGCCGACCGGCTCGTCCTCGTACACCTGCACGCTGCCGTCGGAGCGGGTGTGGATCAGCCCGCTCGGTTGATGGAAGCGGGCCGGCACGTCGATCCGCCCGGCGGTGCCGACGACCCGGGCGGTATTGCCGGAATGGGCGATGAGGGACGTCTCGAGCTGGGCGTACGCACCGCCGGCCCACCCCAGGAGCAATGCCGCCTCGGCGTCGACACCGTCAGCGGTCAGCGTGCCGTGCGCGGCCAGTTTCTGCGGCGAGCCGAGCAGCATCTGGGCGAAGGCGACCGGATAGATGCCGACGTCGAGCAACGCCCCACCGCCGAGCGCCGGATCCCAGATCCGGTCCTTCGCCTGCGGCCCGGCCACGAATCCGAGGTCGGCACTGATACTGCGAACCTCGCCGATGCCGCCGTCGGCCACAATGTGGCGCAGTCGCGCGATCAGGGGTGCGAACCGTGTCCACATCGCCTCCATGCAGAACACGCCGAGGTCGCGAGCCTTCTGCGCCAGGCGCTCCGTCTCGGCCAGCGATGTCGTGAACGCCTTCTCGCACAGCACGGCCTTCCGCGCGTCGAGCGCCGCATCCACGATCTCGGCGTGCTGAGCGTGCGGAGTTGCCACGTAGACGACGTCGACGTCGTCGTCGGCCAGCAGTTCCGCGTACGACCCGTAGGCCCGCGGGATGCCGAACTCGCCGGCGAACACCTGCGCCCGTTCCTTGACCCGAGAACTGACCGCGACGATCCGCGCGTCCTCGACCAGGAGCATCTCGCCGGCAAGGGTGTGCGCGATCCCGCCGGTCGCCACGATCCCCCACCGGATCGGGGGCGATGACGAGCCCGAGATCGATGCGTTCATCCCCGTCGACGGCCGGGCATCAGAGGTACTGGCCGGTGTTGGCGACGGTGTCGATGGACCGGCCGGCCTCGATGCCTTCCTTGCCCGACACCAGCGTGCGGATGAACACGATCCGCTCGCCCTTCTTGCCCGAGATGCGGGCCCAGTCGTCCGGGTTGGTGGTGTTGGGGAGGTCTTCGTTCTCCTTGAACTCGTCCAGGCAGGCCGTCAACAGGTGCTGGACCCGGATACCCTTGGTGCCGGTCTCGAGGAACTCCTTGATCGCCATCTTCTTGGCCCGGTCGACGATGTTCTGGATCATCGCGCCGGAGTTGAAGTCGCGGAAGTAGAGGACCTCCTTGTCCCCGTTGGCGTAGGTGACCTCGAGGAACCGGTTGTCCTCGCTCTCGGTGTACATCCGCTCGACCGAGCGTTGGATCATGGCCTCGACCGCGGCGCCGGGCGATCCCTCGTGCTCGGCGAGATCGTCGGCGTGCAACGGCAGGCCGACGGTCAGGTACTTGCTGAAGATGTCGCGGGCCGCCTCCGCGTCGGGTCGCTCGATCTTGATCTTCACATCGAGTCGGCCGGGCCGCAGAATCGCCGGATCGATCATGTCCTCGCGGTTGGAGGCGCCGATCACGATCACGTTCTCGAGGCTCTCGACGCCGTCGATCTCGGAGAGCAACTGAGGGACGATGGTGTTCTCGACGTCGGAGGAGACCCCCGAGCCCCGGGTACGGAACAGGGAGTCCATCTCGTCGAAGAAGACGATGACGGGCGTGCCATCGCCGGCCTTCTCGCGGGCCCGCTGGAAGACCAGCCGGATGTGCCGCTCGGTCTCTCCGACGTACTTGTTCAGCAGCTCGGGTCCCTTGATGTTGAGGAAGTAGGACTTCTCCTCGGCCTTCCCGGTGCGCGCGGCGACCTGCTTGGCCAGCGAGTTGGCCACCGCCTTCGCGATCAGCGTCTTGCCACATCCGGGCGGGCCGTAGAGCAGCACGCCCTTGGGCGGGCGGAGGTCGTGCTCGCGGAACAGGTCGGCGTGCAGGTAGGGCAGCTCGATCGCGTCGCGGATCTGGTCGATCTGGCGCGACAGGCCCCCGATGTCGGCGTAGTCGATGTCGGGGACCTCTTCGAGGATGAGCTCCTCGACCTCGCTCTTGGGGATGCGCTCGTAGACGAAGCCGGACCGGGGCTCGAGCAGGAGGGAGTCGCCGGCCCGCATGACGGAGTCCTTCAGCGGCGACGCGAGCCGCACGACCCGCTCGTCGTCGGTGTGCCCGATGACCAGCGCACGGTCGCCGTCGGCGAGCAGTTCCTTGAGCATGACGACCTCGCCGACGCGTTCGAACGCCATGGCGCGGACGACGTTGAGCGCCTCGTTGAGCATGACCTCCTGACCGGCCCGCAACACGTCGGTCTCGACGTCCGGGCTGACGGCGACCCGCAGCTTGCGGCCACTGGTGAACACGTCGACCGTGCCGTCCTCGTAGCGGGACAGGAAGATGCCGAAGCCGGCCGGGGGCTGGGCCAGCCTGTCGATCTCCTCCTTGAGCGCGACGATCTGGTCGCGGGCTTCCCGCAATGTGGCGGCGAGGCGATCGTTCTGGGTGGTCATCGCGACGAGCTGCGACTCGGTGTCGGCGAGGCGGTCCTCGAGGAGGCGGGCCTGTCGTGGGGAGTCGGCCAGCCGGCGGCGCAGCGCGGCGACCTCCTGCTCGAGGAAGGAGATCTGGGCGGACACGTCGGAGGGGACGCGCTCGGCGTCGTGGCGTGGTCGATCGGAGCTGCCGTCGTGCGTCGGCACTGTCCTCACCTCCTACGGAGGGTCCTCTTGTCACGACCCTACCCGGGGCGGCGCAGTTGGCCAGACCCCTTGTCCGTGGGGTGGCAGGGTGTCGTGCCTCACGGCACCGGGCGGGGTCAGGCCTCGCCGCTCGGAGCGGGCCGCCGCCGTCGCGGCGGTGCCACGACACCCGGCGCGAGCCGTCGCGAGGTCACCAGGAACCCGGTGTGGCCGATCATGCGGTGGTCGGGCCGGACAGCGAGGCCTTCGACGTGCCACGTCCGGATCATCGACTCCCACGACACCGGCTCGGTGAAGCCGCCGTGGTCACGGATCGTCTCGACGGTTCGGGCGAGTTGAGTCGTCGTGGCCACGTAACAGCACAGGACACCGCCCGGAGCGAGCACGCCGCCGACCGCGTCGACGCACTCCCAGGGCGCGAGCATGTCCAGCACCGCCCGGTCCACCGGCGCCGGCTCGTCCAGTGCCTCGACCAGGTCGCCGACCGTGAGCCGCCAGGCCGGATGCGGTCCGGCGAAGAAGCGTTCGACGTTGGCGCCGGCGATGGCCGCGAAGTCGGCCCGGCGTTCGTAGGAATGGACGGTCCCCCATGGACCGACGGCCCGTAGCAGCGACATCGTCAGGGCCCCCGAGCCCACGCCGGCCTCCACCACCCGGGCGCCCGGGAAGACGTCGGCCATGGCGACGATCTGCGCCGCGTCCTTCGGGTACACCACCGCGGCACCACGCGGCATCGACAGCACGTAGTCGGCCAGCAGCGGACGCAGAGCGAGGTAAGCCGTGCCGCCGGTGGAGACGACGACCGTTCCCTCGGGCTGTCCGATGAGCGCGTCGTGCCCGAACGAGCCCTTGTGCGTATGGAACTCGCGGCCGGCTTCCAGGGTGATCGTGTGGTGGCGGCCCTTCGGGTCGGTGAGCTGCACCTGGTCGCCCGGGCGCAGCGGTCCCGTACGTCGCGCCGGAGTGCCGCTCGGCTGGGTCACGGCATGCAGAGTAGGCCCCTACGTGGTGGCCAGGGCAGCGTCCACGTCGGCGGTCGAGAGCACACCGTAAACGGCGCCGTCGTGATCGACGACGAGGTACTCCGACGCGGGGTGGGCTCGCATCCGGGTGATCAGGTCCTCTCCCCCGACGTCCACGGGCACCACGAGGCCGGCCTCGAGGGACCGGGCGACCTGCCCCACAGGCACCCATGGTCGCCGGTCCTCGGGCGTGGCGTTGACCGACGCCTCGCTCACCAGGCCGGTCGGCCGGCCCGCCCCGTCGACGACGACCAGGGCGCGGACACCGGAGGCCGACGCGCGGCGCAATGCCTCGGCCAGCGGGACGTCCGGGGCGACGGGCGCGGCCCGGCGGGTCAGCGTCTGCAGGTCCAGCCGGGGGAGGCGACTGCGCACGCGCCCGACAGCCAGCGCCTGCGTCGCGCCGTTCCACAACAGCACGGCGACCAGCGCCGACCAGACCAGGGACACGATCGTGGGCGAGCCGCGGGCGAGGACGAACGGGAGGACGAGCACGAGGCCCGCGAGCACCTGGCCCGCTCGGGCAGCGACGACGGTGCCGCGGTGTTCGTCGCCCGTGATCCGCCAGACGACCGAACGCAGCATGTGGCCGCCGTCGAGCGGCAGCGCCGGGAGAAGGTTGAAGACCCCGACGATCAGGTTGGCCACGGCCAATCCGAGGAGCAGGTACTCCGATATCGGCTCGGCCACCGGTACGGCCACGAGCAGCGCCAGCGCACCGACGGCCAGGGAGACCAGCGGACCGGCGGCCGAGATGATCAGGTCGCGGCCCGGCGTCGGGGACTCGCGCTCGATCTCGGTGTACCCGCCCAGGAAGTGCAGGGTGATGCCGCGCACGGGCAGCCCGAACCCGCGCGCCACCAGCGCGTGGCTCACCTCGTGGAGCAGGACCGACGCGTAGAGCAGTACGGCGAAGGCGAAGGTGACGGCGTAGGTCCCGGCGCCCAGGTCGGGCAGTTCCCGGCGAACCTGCGGCGCGAATCCGACCGTGATGACGGCGGCCACGATGAACCAGGTGGGGCTGATGTGAACCGGCACGCCGGCGACCCTGCCCAGGGTCAGCCGCCGCCGGTCGCCATCCGTCACGCACCCAGGCTAGGCCCCGGTGGCCCTGTCTGGATCCCCGCATGTTCCCACCTGTGGCGGGATCGCAACCGGTCCTTGCTCGAAGAGGCGTGTCCAGGCCGCCACACGTCGCGTGTGGGGATCGTGTGATGCGACATCTGCCGGTCCGTCGTGTCCATGCAGTGGTGTCCGGGGCTTGGCCTACAGTCGCCGATATGAACGTCGAGGCGCCCGCGCAGACCGTCGCACCGGCCCTCGAGCCGGCCGGCGACACGCGGGACGGCGAGGGGGTGGAAGCCGCCGGTCCCACACTGTCTCCGTCGCGGGCAGCCGACTTCATGACCTGCCCCCTGCTCTACCGGTTCCGTACCATCGACCGGCTGCCCGAGCCGCCCAGTCCCGCGGCCACCCGCGGCACGATCGTGCACGCCGTCCTGGAGCAGCTGTTCGACCTGCCGGCCGGCGAGCGCACCGTCCAGCGCGCCGCCGCGCTGGTCGCACCGGTGTGGGAGCAGCTGGTCGAGGCCGAGCCTGATCTGGCCGCCCTCTTCGACGACGACCAGGACGGTTCGGCGCTGGCGGAGTGGATCCACGGCGCCGAAGAGCTCGTCCGGTGCTATTTCACGCTGGAGGACCCACCACGGCTCGAACCGGCAGAACGTGAGCTCTACGTCGAGACCGTTCTCGACTCCGGGCTGCGCCTGCGCGGCTACGTCGACCGGGTCGACCGGGCGTCGGCCACGGGCGACCTGCGGGTCGTCGACTACAAGACCGGCAAGGCGCCGCCCGAGGGGTTCGAGCAGCGGGCCATGTTCCAGATGCGGTTCTACGCGCTCGTGCTCTGGCGCTTGTACCAGCGGGTACCCCGGCTGCTCCAGCTGGTCTACCTCGGCAGCGGCGAGGTGCTGCGCTACGAGCCCGACGAGGCCGACCTGCTCGCCACCGAGCGCAAGGTCGATGCACTCTGGCGGGCCATCGAGCGCGCGGCTCGCACCGGCGACTGGCGGGCCAGCCCGAGCAGGCTCTGCGACTGGTGCGCCCACCAGGCGCTGTGCCCGTCCTGGGGCGGCACGCCGCCACCGCTGCCCGAACCCGAGGCCACCGGCTCGGCCGTACCCGCCGACGAGGCACCGTCGCCGCGAACCTCGCCGGCCGACCTCTGAGCCGGTCCTGGACCGGCGCTCAGAGCCGGTTCTCGAAGGCCATGGCCGCACCGCGCCACCAGTCGGGCTCCGACCAGGGGGACGCCGGACGCACGGCCACCTCGCCGTCGAGCTCGAGGTCCACCTGCTCGTTGAAGAAGCAGACCATGTCGCGCACCGGCTCGGCATCGCGGCCAGGCTGTCCGTAGGTCCAGGCGAGGTTCGCCCGGGAACCGTCGCCGACCCGCACCGACCAGTACGACGCGTGCCCCTTGTAGGCGCAGGTGGTACGCAGGTCGGACGGCTCGAGCCTGGCCCGGACGTCCTCCCGGGGGAAGTACCAGCGTGGCGGGAGCGCCGTCTCGAAGATCACCACCGTGCGCTCGCTCTCGGCCAGGATCTCGCCGTCCACGCTGACTCGCACGCGGCGCGAGCTCGGCACGGCGTCAACCCGATGGTACGGATCACGGGCGTGTGCCAGCGCCTCCATGTCCTCCTCGAGCCAGCGGTCCATGCTCCGCCAGTAGAACGCGACGTAGGGCCGCAGGTCCGGCGCCAGGCCGCCCTCCGACTCGTACGTCCACCCTGCGTTCTCGACCACCCGGTCGCCGACGGCAAGGTCGACGTAGTGCGCGGTCCCCTTTCCCTCCGCGCTCTCCGCCCGGCCGTTCGGCGTCAGCAGGTCGGTCCGGACGCTCTCCCGCGGAAAGTGGTAGCGCGGAAGCTGGCCATGTTCGAAGAACAGCATGGGCGTCCGGCAGTCGACGACGACCTGGTCGCCGACGATGCCGCGGATCCGGCGCGGCGACGGTTCGAGGTAGAGCCAGCCCTTGCCCGGCAGCGGAGCGTTCGAGATTCCCCAGGGCTGGTGGCCGAACGGCGCGGTTCCCATCGTCAATGACATCGTGGCCTCTCCTGTCGGCGTCGACGACATGGCTGTGCAGACGATGTTCCCAGCACCCGGAGTCCCTGAGCGTCGTTCTCGCGGCGGAGGACGGCATCCACGCACGGGATTGAGTCCTCGCCTGGTGCGCGGACCTACTGTGGAGGGATGAGCCGGCGCGCCACGTTGCCGCGGCCGAGTCCGTGGCTGTTCGACGTGACACTGACCGCGGTTCTGCTCGTGTGCGGCCTGGTCGCGTTGTACGTCTACACGGACGACAGCGGTGTCGTGTACCGCGACGGTGACGGGCTCGGCGTCCTGCTGGTGGTCGCCGGGACCGTGGCCCTGGTGTTTCGTCGCCGGATGGCGCCGGTGGTCGCACTGGTCACGGCCGCCGCCGCGGTCCTGCTGACGGTGGGCGACTACGCCGCGCCCACCGTGATCGCCACGACGCTCGTCGCCGCCTACTCGGCCGGTGCCTACGCCGCGTTCGCACCGAGCCTGGCCGCCCTCGCCGGGATGCTCGGCGCCATCTTCGGCTCGCTGGTGATCACCCAGTCCAGGTGTCCGGACGCCGTGGGCGTCGGCCTGACCGCCGCGACGGTCCAGACCCACGTCGGCAAGCTGCTCGCGAAGCTGGGCGTGCGCGACCGCGTACAGGCCGCGGTCTACGCCTACGAGAGCGGCCTGGTCGAGCCGGGCGCGCTGTAGCGGGAGCGGCGCCGTGCTCCGTGTCACCCTCAAGAGCCTGGTCGCCCGGAAGGTGCGGCTGGCGATGAGCGCGTTGGCCATCGTGCTGGGCGTTGCCTTCGTCGCGGGATCGTTCGTGTTCACCGACACCCTCGACAGCACGTTCGACGAGATCTTCAGCGACCTCAACGGCGATGTCATCGTCCGGCCCGAAGGCTCCCGGGGCCTGAGCTCGCTGGTCGGCAGCGACGCCGTCGACAACGACACCCGCACCGTCCCGGCGTCGATGATCGAGCAGCTCGCCGAGTTGGAGGGCGCCCGGCGGGTCGACGGTGTCGTGGAGAACCGGTCGGTCATCGTCGTCGGGAGCGACGGCCGGGTGGTCAGCCGCGGCGGGGCTCCCGGGATCGGCGCCAACTGGTCCGACGCCCCCAACACCACCGGTGAGGCGCCGTTGAAGATCGCCGACGGCCGCCCGCCTGCCAGGCTTGGTGAGGTCGTGCTCGACGTGCGAACCGCCGAACTGGGCGGGTACGGTCTCGGCGACACGGTTCGGCTGGTCACGAGCACCGAGCAGGCCGAGATCGCGGCCACCCTGGTCGGCACCGCCACGTTCGGCGAGAGCGCCAGCCTGGCCGGTGCGACGCTTGCGCTGTTCGACACCGCGAGCGCCCAACGTCTGCTGCTCGACGGTGCCGAGGCCTACTCCACGATCACGATCGCGGCCCGTGACGGCATCAGCCAGGAGCGGCTGCGCTCGGAGGTCGAGGCCGTGATCCCCGACGGCTTCGAGGCCAAGACCGGCACGGAGACCTCGAACGAGACCTCCGACGGGCTGCGTGCGGCCCTGAGCTTCTTCACGACCTTCCTGCTGATCTTCGCCGCGGTCGCCCTGTTCGTCGGGACCTTCCTCATCCTCAACACGTTCTCGATCCTGGTCGCCCAGCGCAGCCAGGAGATGGCGCTCTATCGAGCGCTCGGTGCCGGACGCCGGCAGGTCACCCGGTCGGTGCTGGTGGAGGCGCTCGTGGTGGGCCTGCTGGGCGCGACGGTCGGGCTCGTGCTCGGCCTGGTCGTCGCCCACCTGCTCAAGCTCGCCTTCGGCGCGTTCGGCCTCGACCTCGGCCCGGGCGGGCTTGTGGTCGAACCGCGGACGGTCGCCGTCGCCTACGGCGTCGGTGTGACGGTCACCATGGCCGCCGCCTACATCCCGGCACGTCGGGCGGCGCGCGTGTCGCCCGTGGCGGCCATGCGCGACGACGTCGCGCTTCCGCAGGCACCCCGCAGCCTGCACGCGGGTCTCGGTGGTGTGCTGGCGATCCTCGGCGCCGGTCTGCTCGGCGCCGGGCTGTTCCTCGACACGTCGGTGCCGACGCCGCTCGTCGGGGCCGGAATCACCGCAGTATTCCTCGGCATCGCGCTGCTCGCACCGGTGCTGGCCGCGCCGATCGTTCGCACCGTCGCGGTGGGCTATCCGAAGATCTTCGGAGCGGTCGGTCACCTGGCGCGCGAGAACGCCTTGCGCAACCCACGGCGCACGGCCGCCACGGCATCCGCCCTGATGGTGGGGCTGGCGCTGGTGTCCGCCATGGCCGTGATCGGCGAGTCGACGAACAAGAGCATCGACGTCGCGTTCGAGGACGACCTGACCGCCGACTTCGTCGTGTCCAACGCGCTCGGACAGCCGTTCTCGACCAGGGTGGCGGCCGAGGTCACCGGCCTGGACGGGGTGGCCGAGGTCGCTCAGGTTCGCTGGCAGGCCGGCCAGGTCGCCGGGGACGACGCCAACCTGGCCGCACTCGACCCGGCGGCATTCTCGACGGCGGCGAACCTGGAGATCACCGACGGCGGAGCGGAGTTGGGCACGGAGGGAGTACTGGTGGCGGCCGGGCTCGCCGGCAGGGAAGGCCTCGACGTCGGCGATCGGCTGACCATCGCGCTGCCCGCCGGTGAGCAACGGCTCCGGGTGATCGGCGTCTTCGCCGACAACCCCGCCGTCGGCAGCGAGGTCGTCGTGAGCTTCGACACGTTGCAGTCCGGCGGCGTCAGCGCCGCCGACAGCTACGTCTACGTCGTGGCCGAGCCGGATGCCGACATCGCCGCCGTCCGGGCCGGGCTCGAGGAGGCCACGGCCACGCTGCCCACGGTGACGGTGAAGGACCAGGACGCCTTCACCGAGGAGAGGCGGGCGCCGGTCAACCGCCTGCTCAGCCTGGTCTATGCCCTGCTCGGGTTGGCCGTTCTGATCGCCGTGCTCGGCATCGTCAACACGCTCGCTCTCTCGGTCATGGAGCGTACCCGCGAAGTGGGGTTGCTGCGTGCGGTGGGCATGACCCGGCGCCAGTTGCGGGCCATGGTGCGCTGGGAGTCCGTTGCCATCGCCGTGCTGGGCGCCGTGCTGGGAATCGTGCTGGGTGTCGTCTTCGGCGTCGCTCTGCAGAGTGCTCTGTCCGAGGAGGGCCTCGAGGTCCTCGCCGTGCCGTGGGGACGCCTCGCGGCGTTCCTGTTCTTGGCAGCCCTGGTCGGCGTTCTCGCTGCCGTGTGGCCGGCCCGGCGGGCCGCCAAGCTCGACGTCCTCCACGCCATCACGACCGAGTAACGCGACGCCTCCTTCCCCGGAACGACCGGCCGCGGCGGCTCGTCCGTCCGGCGGAGTCCCGGAACCGGTCCCGCCGTCGAGCCGTGCGCCGGTCGGACCGTCTACGGTCGTCACAACGAGAACTCAGCTGGAGGAGCCGCCGTGACAATCACTCCCGGTCCACCCGCGGGGAACGATCAGACGGCGGCACGGGCCGAGGGGCTCTGGAAGGTCTACGGCGCCGGCGACACCCAGGTCGTCGCGCTCAACGACGTGTCGGTCGAGTTCGGCCGCTCCCGGTACACGGCCATCATGGGTCCGTCCGGCTCGGGCAAGTCGACCCTCATGCACTGCATGGCGGCGCTCGACTCGGCCACCACCGGAAAGGTCTACGTGGGCGACACCGAGCTGACCTCGCTGGGAGACAACGAGCTCACACGGCTGCGGCGCGACAAGATCGGCTTCGTCTTCCAGGCCTACAATCTGGTTCCCACGCTGACGGCGAGGGAGAACATCACCCTCCCGGTCGACATCGCCGGCCGGAAGGTCGACCCCGAGTGGTTCGACCGGGTGGTGTCCACCGTCGGGCTCGGCGACCGGCTCGACCACAAGCCCAGCGAGTTGTCCGGCGGCCAGCAGCAGCGCGTCGCCTGCGCCCGCGCGCTGGTCAGCCGGCCCGACATCGTGTTCGCGGACGAGCCGACGGGCAACCTCGACTCGCGGTCGGGTGCCGAGGTCCTCGGCTTCCTTCGCCGTTCGGTGCGCGAGTTCGGTCAGACGATCGTCATGGTGACCCACGACCCCAACGCGGCGTCGTACTCCGACCGCGTGCTCTTCCTCGTCGACGGTCGGATCGTCGACGAGATGGCCGAGCCCACGGCCGAGCGCGTGCTCGAGCGGATGAAGGGCTTCGACCCCGTGAGCCGGGTCTCCTGAGCGATGCTGCGCGCCACTTTCAAGAACCTCGCTGCGCGCAAGCTGCGGCTGGCGCTGAGCGCGTTCGCCATCGTGCTGGGGGTCGCGTTCGTGGTCGGCTCCTTCGTGTTCACCGACACCCTCGACGAGACCTTCGAGCAGATATTCGCCGACGCCAACTCCGACGTCATCGTCCGGCCGGTCCTCGACGAGAGCGACCAGTTCCAGTTCACCGGCGGTGATGCGCGCACGTTGCCCGTTGCCATGGTCGACGATCTCGCCGGTGTCGACGGGGTGGACCGGGCCGACGGTGTCGTGTCGAACCAGTCGGTGTTCGTCATCGGTTCCGAGGGCAGGCTCGTCGGCGCCACCGGCGCACCCGGGATCGCCACGAACTGGACCGACGCGCCCGCGGAGGACGGCTCGATTCCGCTCCAGGTCGTCGACGGGCGGGAACCGCGGGCCGCGGACGAGGTCGTTCTGGAGACGAGGACGGCCGACCGGGCCGAGTACGAGGTCGGCGACCGGGTGACGCTGGTCATGCCGGATGACCCACCGCAGATCAATGCGACGCTCGTGGGGATCACCGACTTCGGCAACGGGAACAGCCTGGCCGGTGCGACGCTGACGTTGTTCGACACGCAGACCGCTCAGGACCTCCTCCTCGACGGCGAGGACGTCTTCAACAGCATTGCCGTCACCGCCGACGACAGCGCCGATGTCGTAGAGGTGCGCGACCGCATCGCGCAGACCCTGCCCGAGGGTGTCGAGGCCCGTACCGGAGCGGAGATCGCGGAGGAGAGCGAGGACGCGATCGAGCAGGCGCTCGGCTTCTTCAACACGTTTCTGCTGGTCTTCGCGGCCGTCGCACTGTTCGTCGGCATCTTCCTCATCCTCAACACGTTCTCGATCCTGGTGGCGCAGCGGACTCAGGAGATGGCCCTGTTCCGAGCCCTCGGCGCCGGCCGTAGGCAGGTCACGAGGTCCGTGCTCGTCGAGGCCGCGGCGGTCGGTCTGGCGGGGTCGACGATCGGGCTGCTGCTCGGCCTGGGCGTCGCCCAGTTGCTCACGTTGGCGTTTGCGCTGTTCGGCCTCGACCTCGGCGGCGCCGGCCTCGTCCTGCGGCCGCGCACGGTGCTCGTCGCCTACGCGGTCGGCATCGTGGTGACGCTGGTCGCGGCCTACGTTCCGGCCCGTCGCGCGGCCCGGGTACCACCCGTGGCCGCGATGCGCGACGACGTCGTCATTCCGCACACCTCGCTGCGCGTGCGCCGGGTGGTCGGAACCGTGCTGACCGCGGTCGGAGCCGTGTCGATCGGTGTCGGCCTGTTCGCCGAGGTCGCACAGGCGGGTACCTTCGTCGGCGCCGGCGTCGCGGCGGTGTTCGTGGGCGTCGCCCTGCTTGCACCGGTCATCGGGCCGCCGATCGTCCGGGCCATCGCAGGCTGGTTCCCGCGCGCATTCGGCACCGTGGGCCTGCTGGCGCGCGAGAACGCCCAACGCAATCCGCGTCGGACCGCGGCGACGGCATCTGCTCTCATGATCGGGCTCGCCCTGGTCGCCGCGATGTCGGTCATCGGCCAGTCGGCGAACCGGAGCATCGACAAGGCGCTCGACGACGGGCTGGAGGCCCAGTTCGTGGTGTCCAACGCCGTGGGGCAGCCGTTCTCCCCGGCGTTGGCCGACCGGATCGCCGGGCTGGACGGCGTCGCCGAGGTCGCCAGGGTCCGGTACAACGCCGCCCAGGCGGACGACCGCGACGTCTTCCTCTCCGCGTTCGATCCGGCTGCCTACGCGCAGGCGGCCGAGTTCGACATCACTGCCGGCGACGACGCTCTGCCTTCCGACGGCGTGCTGGTGTCCGAGGACTACGCCGAAGACCACGGGACCGGTATCGGTGACACCGTGACGGTCGCGCTGCCCGCAGGAAGCCGCCAGATGCAGGTGGGCGGCATCTTCGCCCCGACACAGTTGCTGTTCGCGGATCTCGTCGTCGGCCTCGAGGCACTCGAGTTCGGCGGAATCCGGCCGGCGGACTCCATCGTCTACGTGGTCAGCGAGCCGGGGGCCGACCTGGCCGAGGTCAAGAGCGGCATCGAGCAGGCGGCCGACGAGCTGCCCATGGTCGCCGTCAAGGACCAGGAGGCGTTCAAGGCGGAGCAGCGCTCGCAGGTCAACCAGCTGCTCTACCTCGTCTACGCCTTGCTCGGGTTGGCGATCATCATCGCGATCCTCGGCATCGTCAACACGCTGGTGCTGTCGGTCGTCGAGCGCACCCGCGAGATCGGACTGCTGCGGGCGGTCGGGCTGTCTCGTCCACAACTGCGGCGGATGGTGCAGCTCGAGTCGGTCGCGATCGCCGTCCTGGGCGCTGTGCTCGGCATCGGGCTCGGCCTGCTGTTCGGGATCGCGCTGCAGCGATCGCAGGCGGAGTTCGGCCTGGAGGTGCTGGCCGTGCCGTGGGTTCAGCTGATCATCTTCGTCGCGCTCGCCGCCGTGGTCGGGCTCCTGGCGGCCCTGTGGCCGGCAAGCCGGGCGGCCCGACTCGACGTCCTGCGGGCGATCACCACCGAGTAGCTCCGGTGATCATCGGCACTGTGGTCCCGAGTCGGACCGGTAGTGCCGACGATCACCGGGCGGGGTCAGATGCCGGGCGGCGGGCCCAAGGTGGTGATGGTGGGGTCGCCCGCGATGGGGACGGTCGTCGGCGGCGCAGCATCGATCACGGCCCCGACGACCGCGCTCGGCCGCGGTGTGATCTCGCCGGAGTGGATCTGTTCCGCCCAGTGGCAGGCGACGGTGTGCCCGGGCGCCATCGCGCGCAGCGCCGGCCGCTCGTCGTCGCAGCGGGTCGGCTGCCGGTACGGGCATCGGGTGTGGAAGCGGCATCCGGGCGGCGGGTTCGCCGGCGAGGGAAGGTCGCCGCTGAGCAGGATCCGCTCGCGGGTGTCCTCGATCACCGGGTCGGGGATGGGAACCGCCGACATCAGCGCCTTCGTGTACGGGTGATACGGCGCCGAGTACAGGGCATCCGAGGCGGCCTGCTCGACGATCCCGCCCAGGTACATCACCGCCACCACGTCGGCGATGTGCCGGACGACGGCCAGGTCGTGGGCGATGACGAGATAGGTCAGTCCGAGACGATCCTGCAACTCCTCCAACAGGTTGACCACCTGGGCCTGGATCGACACGTCCAGGGCGGAGACCGGCTCGTCGGCGATGATCATCTCGGGCTCGAGGGCGATCGCCCGGGCGATCCCGATCCGCTGGCGCTGACCGCCGGAGAACTCGTGCGGATAGCGCGACGCAGCCGACGCAGGCAGGCCCACCAGGTCGAGCAACTGCGCGACCGTCGTCGCCTCGCCACGCTCGATCCCGTGTGCGCGGCGGGGCTCGGTGAGCACGGATTCGACACTTTGCCGCGGATCCAGGCTCGCCATCGGGTCCTGGAAGATCATCTGCATTCTGCGTCGGATGCGGCGCAGGTCTTCGCCGGCCAGCGAGCTGACGTCGATCCCGTCGAAGGTGACCGTGCCTTCCGTCGGCTCGACCAGGCGCAGGATCGAGCGCCCCAGGGTCGTCTTGCCGCAGCCGGACTCCCCCACCAGACCGACCGTCGACCCGCGCGGAACGTCGAGGTCGACTCCGTCGACCGCCTTGACCCACCCGACCACCCGGTCGACGAAGACCCCGGACTTGATCGGGAAATACACCTTGAGGCCCCGCACTGTCAGCAGCGTGTCCTCCGCCGACACCGCACGACGGTGACGCTGCGGCTCGCCCGGCTCCGGCACTCCGTGGCGCTCCGCGGCCGCCCCCTCGGTCGCGCTCACGCGGGAACCTCCTCGGCCGCCACGAGCGGGTTGTAGCAGCGCAGTTCCCGGCCACCTGCGGACTCCAGCGCCGGCGGGTTCTCGGTGCAGGGCTCGACCCGGTTGGGGCACCGGGGCGCGAACGCGCAGCCCTCCGACCACGGCAACAGGTCGGTCGGCGAGCCCGGGATCGGGTGCAGCGGGGCGCCCCGCGGCGCGTCCAGGCGGGGAACGGACGCGAGCAGCCCGCCGGTGTAGGGGTGGTGCGGCTCGGCGAACAGCTCGCGGCGCCCGGCCGACTCGACTACGCGCCCGCCGTACATGACGTGCACGGTGTCGCAGAGCCCGGCGATGACACCGAGATCGTGAGTGATCATCACAAGCGCCGCGCCAGAGTCGCGGACGAGCTCCTTCAACAGTTCGAGGATCTGGGCCTGGATCGTCACGTCGAGGGCCGTCGTGGGTTCGTCGGCGATGAGCAGCCGCGGCCGGCAGGCCAGCGCCATCGCGATGAGGGCGCGCTGGCGCATGCCCCCGGAGAGCTGGTGGGGATACTCCTTCAACCGGCGGGTGGGATCCGGGATGCCCACGCGGGCGAGCGACTCGGTGGCCGCGGTCCGGGCCGCGTCGCCCCTGAGGTCCTGGTGACGATGGAGCACCTCGGTGACCTGGATGCCGATCGGTACGACCGGGTTGAGGGAGGACATCGGGTCCTGGAAGACCATCGCGATGTCCCGACCGCGGATGTCGCGCATGCGTTCCGGCGGCAGGGTCAACAGGTCGTCGCCGTCGAAGTGGACCTCCCCGCCGACCCGCACGCCGCGCTTGGGCAGCAGTCCCATGACGGCCAGCGAGGTGACGCTCTTTCCGCTGCCCGACTCGCCGACCAGACCCATGGTCTGGCCCGCGTCCACGGTGAACGACACGCCGTCGACCGCCCGGACGTCGCGGCGGCCCTTGCGGGTGAACGCCACCGACAGGCCGCGGACGTCGAGGAGATGGTCCGCGGCTGCCTCCGTCACGCTCACCGCCGGTACTTCGGGTCGAGCGCCTCGCGGAGCCGCTCACCGAGCAGCGTGAAGCCGAGTGCGGCGATGACGATGGCCACACCCGGAAAGAATGCCAGATGTGGGGCGCTGGCGAGATAGCGCTGGGTATTGGCGAGCATGAGCCCCCACTCCGGCACCCTCGGGTCGGGACTTCCCAGTCCGAGGAACGACAGTCCGGCAGCCTCGATGATCGCGGTGGCCAGGGTCAAGGTCGCCTGGACGATCACCGGGGACATCGAGTTCGGCAGGACGTGGCCGAGGACGATCGACCGTCGGCGCACGCCCAACGACGTCGCTGCGAGCACGTAGTCGCTCCCGCGCTGGGCCAGCATCTGGCCGCGTAGCAGACGGGCGAATATCGGGATGTTGATGACGGCGATCGCGATCATCACCGAGAGCAGGCTGCGGCCGAGCAGCGCGGCGATGGCGATGGCCATCAGCAGTCCCGGGATCGAGAGCATCACGTCGACGACCCGCATGATCACGGTGTCGACCTTGCCGCCGAAGGCGCCGGCCAGAATGCCGAGCAGCAGGCCGCCGGCCATGCCCAGCAGAAGCGCGACGACGCCCACCAACAACGACGTGCGGGCCCCGAACACGACGCGGCTGAACTCGTCGCGGCCGAGCTCGTCCAGGCCGAACCAGAACTCGGCGGAGGGCCCGGGGATGTTGGTCGGTGTGACGATGCCGGCACCGGGTCGGTCGGCGGGGTCGTACGGCGCGATCCAGGGCGCGAAGATCGCCACCAGCACGAATAACGCGATGATGCCGAAGCCGACCAGGGCCACCGGGTCGCGGCGCAGCCGCCGCCAGGCGTCCCTGCGGAGACTGCCGCCTTCCTCGCCGACCTTCGCGGCCTCGGTGGTCGCCTCGACCTGGGCCAGGCTCATTGCACCCTCACCCTCGGGTCGATCAGGCCGTACGACACGTCGACGGCGAGGTTCACCAGCACGTAGAGGATTGCGATCATCAGGATGAAGCCCTGCAGCACCGCGTAGTCGCGGTTGCCTATCGCCTCGTAGACGAAGCGCCCGACGCCGTCCCAGGCGAACACGGTCTCGGTGAGGATCGCCCCCGAGAACAGGAGACCGGCCGTCAGGCCGATCACGGTGACGACGGGGAGCAGCGCGTTGCGCAGGACGTGCCGGCGGGTGATCGTCCGCTCGTAGAGGCCTTTGGCCTCGGCCGTTCGCACGTAGTCCTCGTGCACCACGTCGAGAACGCTGGCCCGGGTGATGCGCACGATGATCGCCAATGGGATGGCCCCGAGCGCGATCGCCGGCAGGATCAGGTGGACGATCGCGTCCAGGCTGGCGGCCGGGTTGGCGGTGACGATCCCGTCGAGCACGTAGAAGCCGGTGGGGTGCTCCGCGTCCATCCGCGGGTCCTGGCGGCCGCCGGTCGGCAGCCAGCCGAGCCGGACCGCGAACACGTACTTGAGGATGTAGGCCAGGAAGAACACGGGGACGGCGACGCCGAGCAGCGAGCCCGACACCGAGAGGTTGTCCAGCCACCTGCCGTACCGGCGGGCCGCGAAGTACCCCAGCGGGACGCCGATGCCGATCGCGAAGATCAGAGCCGCGGTCCCCAGCTCGATCGTGGCGGGAAAGGTGCGCAGCATCTCCTCGACGACCGGGCGGTTGGTCTTGGAGCTGTTGCCGAAGTCGAGCCGGACCGCGTTCACCAGGAACTTCCAGTACTGGACGTACCACGGCTGGTCCAGCCCGTACAGCTCCTCGATGCGTGCGACCGCCTCCGGCGTCGCCCGCTCTCCCAGGAGGGCCGCAGCGGGCCCACCTGGGAGAGCGCGGAGCCAGACGAACAGCAGCAGCGACAGCCCGAGCAGGATCGGGCCGAGTTGCAGCAGTCGCCGGACGACGAATCGCAGCATCGGTCTCTAGATCACTCCACCGTGACCGCGGCGAAGCTCTCGTTGTTCAGCGGCCCGGGCACGTACCCGGAGATGCCCTCCGCGAACGCCACAGCGGGCTGGTTGTGCACGTACGGCACGCCCGGCACGAAGTCGGCGATGAGCCGGTTGGCCTCCTGGTAGAGCTCGGTCCGGCGGTCCGGGTCGGTCTCCGCCTCGGCCTCGTCGAGCTTGGCGAAGATCTCCGGGTTCTCGAAGTTGCCGAACTGCGGGTTGACGGTCTGGAAGAACGTCCCGATGAAGTTGTCCGGGTCGCCGAAGTCACCGGTCCAGCCCAGCAGGAACATGGGCGTGCCGCCGGTCGACTGGGCGTCGAGGTAGTCCGGGTTCCACGGCGCTGTCATCGGCGTGACGGTGAATCCCACCGCCTCCAGGTCTGCGGTGATCAACTCCCAGTTGGCCTGCGGGTTCGGCATGTACGGCCGGGACACGTCGGTCGGGTACCAGAACTCGAGGGTCAGGTCGGTGACACCCGACTCGGCGATGAGCCGCTGGGCTTCTTCCGGGTCGTAGTCGTAGACGGTCACATCGTCGGCCCACCCGAACAGCTCCGGGGGCATGAACTGGGTCGCGATCTCCGTGCCCTCGGGGTAGTTGGTCTGGATCAGGTTCTCCTTGTTGATCGCATGGGCGATCGCCTTGCGGATGTTGATGTTCTCGAACGGCGGGTCGTTCTGCTGGAAGCCGACGTAGCCGACGTTGAACGCAGGCCGGAGCATGATCTGGAAGCCCGCGCCCTCGAGCGCCTCGGCGTCGGCCGGGTCGACCAGGTCGTACCCGTCGATGTCGCCCGCCTCGAGCGCCTGGCGCCGGGCCGGGCCGTCCGGGATGACGGTGAAGATGATCTCGTCCAGCTGTGCGGGCTCGCCCCAGTAGTCCTCGTACCGCACCAGGGTGAGATTGCTGCCGCGCTCCCACGACTCGAACCGGAACGGCCCGGTGCCGGCCGGGTTCTCGTAGCCGAAGGTGCCCTCGAACGCCGGCGACTCCTCCGTGCCGCCGACCGCGTCGGCGTTGCCCTCTTCCAGCGCCGTCGGGCTGGCGATCCGGAACGACGGCATCTGCAGGGCCGAGATGAACGCCGAGGACGGCCGGGTCAGCGAGATGACCGCGGTGGACTCGTCGGTGGCCTCGCAGCCGGCGTACAGGCTCGGGATCGCGCCGTCGGAGAAGCCTCCCATCACGGTGTTCCAGTAGTAGGTCACCGCGGGGCTCTGCATGACGCCCTCGAAGTTGTACCAGCGCTCGAAGTTGAAGCAGACGGCCTCGGCGTTGAAGTCGGTACCGTCGTGGAACGTCACACCCTGACGGAGGTTGAACGTCCACTCCAGGCCGTCCTCGCTGGGCTCCCACGACTCGGCGAGAACCGGCACGATCTCGGTGCCGCCCTCCTCCGTGCCGACCAGGCCCTCGAAGATCTGGTAGGTCGGCCGGGCCGACTCGCCGTCGCTGAACAGCGCGCCGTCAAGGATGATCGGGTCCGCTGACGCACCGAAGACGAGCGAACCGCCCGCCGTGCCTTCGGCGCCGTCACCGTCGTCGTCACCGTCGTCGTCGCCCCCGCACGCCGCGAGCACGAGGCTCGCGACGACGGCAGACGAGATCACGGCGAACCTGCGGGACGAGCTCGTGGTTCGCATCTCCCACCTCACAGTCGAGTGCCGGCCGAGCGCACCCCGGCCGGGTGTTGCGACACTAATCGGCCGCGTGGCCGATCGGGTCACTCCTACGTCATGGGCACATCCCGATTTGGCAACGGTTGCATGTGGCGCACTCCTCGACTCGACAGTTGACGGCCTGCGCCGCGGTGTACTCCGGCGGTTGTCGGTGACCGCCCGCTGGAACGTGACATATTGCCGTTCGTGCCCGTCCCGACGTCGTCCGCGGCAGACGTCGTCGTGATCGGCGCCGGTGTCGTGGGTGCGTCGTGCGCCTTCTACGCCGCCAGAGCAGGCCTGCAGGTGACGGTCCTCGACCGGGGACCGGTGGCAGGAGGCACGACCGGAGCCGGTGAGGGCAACCTGCTCGTCTCCGACAAGCTGCCCGGACCCGAACTCGACCTGGCCCTGCGTTCTGCCCGGCTGTGGCGGGAGATCGCCGACGAGGTCGGTGGCTTCGAGTACGAGCCCAAGGGCGGCGTCGTGGTGGCCGCCTCCGAGTCGGCCCTGGCCGACCTCAACGAGACCAGTGCCGGCCAGCGCGCGGCGGGCGTCGAGGCGGTTCCGGTGTCCGGTACAACGCTGCGCGAGTACGAGCCGCATCTCGCGCCCGACCTCCGCGGCGGCGTCTACTACCCCGAGGACGCGCAGGTCCAGCCGATGCTGGCCGCCGCACACCTGCTCGCCGACGCCCGTGCGCACGGTGCCCAGGTGTTCCTCGGCCACGAGGTGAGCGCGCTGCTCCGCGACGGAGAGCGGGTCGTCGGCGTCGTTACCGCGGCGCGCCGCCATCCGGCGGCGGCCGTTGTCAACGCCGCCGGCACGTGGGGCCGAGCGGTCGCGGCCCTCGCGGACGTGGACCTACCGGTTCATCCGCGCCGCGGGTTCATCCTGGTCACCGAGCCACTCCCCCGGGTGGTGCGGCACAAGGTCTACGCCGCGGAGTACGTGTCGAACGTGGCCAGCGACGACCGGCACCTGCAGACATCGCCGGTGGTCGAGGGCACCGCCGCAGGCCCCGTGCTCATCGGCTCGAGCCGGGAGCGGGTGGGCTTCGACCGCACGTTCTCCGTCCCGGTGCTGCGCACGCTCGCAGCCCGGGCGATCCGGCTGTTCCCGGTCCTCGCCGGCGTCGCCGTCATCCGCGCCTATCGCGGTTTCCGTCCCTACTGTCCCGACCACCTGCCGATCGTCGGACCGGATCCGCGCGCGCCCGGCCTGCTCCACGCGTGCGGCCACGAGGGAGCCGGTGTCGGCCTTGCTCCGGTGACCGGCCACCTCCTGGTGCAGGTGCTCGCCGGTATCCGACCCGACATCGACCTCGGTCCCTTCCGACCGGAACGGTTCGCATGAGCGACAGCTTCGACTTCGACGGGCGCGCCGTGCCGTTCGACGCCGGCCAGAGCATCGGCGCCGCACTTCTCGCGGCCGGCGTGGCGTCGTGGCGCACGACCCGCCGAGGGGCCCGGCCGCGCGGCCTGTTCTGCGGGATCGGCGTCTGCTTCGACTGCCTGGTGACGGTGGAGGACCGCCCGAACCAGCGCGCGTGCCTCGTACCTGCACGCGCTCGTCTACAGGTTCGCAGCCAGGACGGGACCGGCCGTGGCGCGCTCTCCGTATGACGTCGTCGTCGTCGGCGCCGGGCCCGCCGGGCTGGCCGCGGGTGCAGCGGCGGCCCGGGCCGGCTGCACCGTGGCCATGCTCGACGCCGCGACGGAGCCGGGCGGCCAGTACTGGCGTCACCCGCCCGGTCGCCTCGACGCCGTAGCCGACCTGCACCACGACCTGACGACCTACCGGAGGCTCGCGACGGTCGTGCGGACGAGCGTCGACCTCCTCCCGGGCCACCACGTCTGGACCGTCGCCCGCCGCACCGACGGGTTCGACGTCCACGCGGTCCGGGACGATCGTGAGGACGTCGTGACGGGCTCCGCCGTCATCCTGGCTCCGGGTGCCTACGACCGCCAGATTCCCTTCCCGGGCTGGGACCTGCCCGGCGTTCTCACCGCCGGCGGCGCCCAGGCGTTGATCAAGGGTCATCAGGTCAGGGCCGGTGGTCGGATCGCGGTCGGAGGTACCGGGCCCTTCCTGCTCTCCGTGGCCGCGGGTCTGGGAACACGCGGATTCGACGTGGCCGGCGTCTTCGAGGCCAACAGCCCGCTCGGCTGGATGCGCCACGTCCCGGCCGTGGCCAGGATCCCCGGCAAGGTCGCGGAGGGCCTCGGCTACGCCGCAACGCTGGCCCGGCACCGAATCGGCTTTCACGCCCGCCATGCCATCGTCGCCGCGCACGGCGACGACCGGGTCCGCGCGGTGACCGTCGCCAGGCTGGATCCCGGCTGGCGGGTCGTTCCCGGAAGCGCACGAACCGTCGCCTGCGACACCGTGGCGGTGGGATGGGGCTTCGTGCCCCAGGTCGAACTGCCACTGGGTCTCGGCTGCGCCACACGCGTCGACCTCGACGGTTCGCTCGTCGCCGTCGTGGACGAGCGGCAGGCCGGCACGGTGCCGGGCGTGTTCCTGGCCGGTGAGGTGTGCGGCGTCGGTGGCGCGGCCCTCGCTGTGACCGAGGGCGAGATCAGTGGACGGGCAGCCGCGGCCTGGCTCGGGCGCACGGTCGACTGGCCGCACCGGCTGCGCCGCCGTCGCCGCGCCCACCGCACCTTCGCTGCTGCCATGCACCGCGCACATCCGATGCCGGACGGATGGCAGACCTGGCTGGAGCCGACCACGGTCGTCTGCCGGTGCGAGGAGGTGACGGTCGCCGAGGTCTCCGAGGCCGTCGACCGCCTCGGCGCCACCGACGCACGGACGGTCAAGCTGCTCAGCCGGGCCGGGATGGGCTGGTGCCAGGGGCGGATGTGCGCCTATGCCACCGGCAGCCTGAGCAGTGCCTCGACCGGATGCCCCACCGACCCGCGTCCGTTGGCCGAACGACCCGTGGCGGTCCCGGTCGGCCTCGGCGTGCTCGCGAGAGGCGGCGACGACTGACATCCGACCGCGCCGGGACGGCCGGGCCGGGCCGTGGTTCTGAACCGTGCGGGCGGGTGACCCGTGTCCCTGGACGTGGAGGACTGCAGTTCCTCGTTCTCCTTGAAATGACATCGTCTTTCTGTGCAATATTACATTGCACAGAATGGAGCGTCCGATGGTTCAACGCGACCGCCCATGGCACGGCGTTCTCGTCGCCACGGCGCTGCCATTCCGAGCCGACCTCTCGATCGATCTCGACCGTTACGCGGAACATGTGCGCTGGCTGGCCGAGAACGGCTGCGACGGAATATGTCCCAACGGATCACTGGGCGAGTACCAGGCCTTGACCGACGACGAGCGCGCCGCCGTCGTCAGCACGGCGGTCGACGCCGCGCCGGCGGGATTCACCGTCATGCCCGGCGTCGGGGCATACGGGGCTCGGGCAGCGCGCGCCTGGGCGGACCAGGCGGCCGAGGCCGGCGCACACGTCCTCATGGCCCTTCCGCCGAATGGCTACCGCGCCGACGACCGCAGCGTGATCGAGCACTACCGCGAGATCGCCAAGGCCGGGCTCCCGGTGTCCGCCTACAACAACCCGGTCGACACCAAGATCGACCTCCACCCGGCTTTGCTGGCCGAGCTCTACCAGGAAGGTCTCATCGTGGGGGTCAAGGACTTCACCGGAGATGCGCGGCGCAGCTACGAGCTGGCCGAGCTCGTTCCGGACCTCGACGTCCTCATCGGCACCGACGATTCTGTCGTCGAGGTGGGTCTGGCCGGCGCCAAGGGATGGGTCTCCGGGTTTCCCAACGCCTTGCCGCGGGCCTGCGTCGAGCTCTATGACGCGACCATGGCCCGCGATCTCGACACAGCGCTCCCCCTCTACCGTGAGTTGCATGCGCTGCTGCGGTGGGACACCCGCACCGAGTTCGTCCAGGCGGTCAAGCTCTCGATGGACGTCGTCGGCCGCTACGGTGGCCCCTGCCGGCCGCCCCGGCAGCCCCTGCTGCCCGAACAGGAGATGGCCGTGCGCAGGCTGACCGAGAAGTCGCTCGCGGCCGGCCACACCTGAAGGGCGAGCCACGATGCGATCCACCCGCGTGTTCCACGCGGTCGACTCCCACACCGAGGGAATGCCGACCCGCGTCATCACCGGCGGTGTGGCGACGTTGCCCGGAAAGACGATGTTCCAACGCCGCCAGTGGTTCGTGGAGCACGCCGACGGGATTCGCCGCCTGCTCATGAACGAGCCGCGAGGGCACTCGGCCATGAGCGGTGCGATCCTCCAGCCACCGACCCGGCCGGACTCGGACGTCGGCGTGCTGTTCATCGAGGTGTCCGGCTGCCTGCCGATGTGCGGCCACGGCGCCATGGGCGTCGCCACCGTGCTCGTCGAGACCGGAATGGTGACCGTCACCGAACCCGTGACCACGATCCGGCTCGACACCCCTGCCGGTCTGGTCGTCGCGGACGTCGCCGTCCGCGACGGGGCGGCCCAGGCGGTGACCATCCGCAACGTCGCCTCGTTCAGCCACGAACTCGACGCCGCCGTCGACGTGCCCGGTCACGGCCGGATCAGCTACGACCTCGCCTACGGTGGCAACTTCTACGCCATCCTCGACCTCGACCAGGTCGGCATCGCGTTCGACCGGGCCGAGAAGCAGCGCATCCTCGACGCCGGCTTGGCAATCATGGATGCGATCAACGACCAGAACCGCCCGGTCCATCCGGAGAATCCCGACATCGACGTGTGCCACCACGTGCAGTTCGTGGCGCCGGGCTCCGACGCACGGCACTCACGCCACGCCATGGCCATCCACCCGGGATGGTTCGACCGCTCGCCGTGCGGCACCGGCACCTCGGCCCGGATGGCACAACTGCACGCTCGCGGGACGTTGGGCATGGACGCGGACTTCGTCAACGAGTCGTTCATCGGTACCCGCTTCGTGGGACGGCTGGTGGAGGAGACGACCGTGGGCGGTCGACCGGCCGTGGTCCCCACCGTCACCGGCCGTGCCTGGGTCACCGGAACGGCGCAGTATCTCCTCGACCCGAGCGACCCGTTCCCCGAGGGGTTCGAGCTCTGACCGGCGACGCGATGCAGCGGCGGCTTAGGATCGCAGCACCAGGGGAGGTGGGTCATGACCGAGGCGGTCTCGATGACGCTTCCCTCGTTCGCCCAGCGGACGAGCCTGCGCGAGCAGGTAGCCGACGCATTGCGGGCCGCCGTGGTGTCCGGCGAGATGAAGCCGGGGAACCTCTACTCCGCGCCGACCCTCGCCGCCCAGTTCGGCGTGTCCGCAACCCCGGTGCGTGAGGCCATGCTCGACTTGGCCAAACAGGGCCTGGTGGAGGTGGTGCCCAACAAGGGCTTCCAGGTCACCAGCGTCTCCGATGCCGAGCTCGACCAGCTGACCGAGATCCGTCTCCTGCTCGAACCCCCGGCCGCCGCCACCGCCGCCCGCAAGGCCTCACCGGCCGACGCAGCCGTCCTGAAACCGCTCGCCCAGGCGATCGTGGACGCCGCGGCGGAAGGCGATCTGATCAGCTACATCGAAGCCGACCACGAATTCCATGCCCGCCTGCTCATGCTCGGTGGCAACCGCCGGCTGGTCGAGATCGTGAAGGATCTTCGCGCCCGAACCCGACTGTACGGTCTGTCCGGTCTGGTCGAGCGGGGCATTCTCACCTCGACCGCCAGCGAGCACCTGACGATGTGCGAGCACCTCGCGGCCGGCGATGCCGCAGCGCTCAAGCACCTGGTGCGGGCGCACATCGGGCACGTGCGGCATGAATGGGCGGGCGCCGCCCGCTGACACTGGCCTCCGAGCACCGGATCCGCAAGATCATTTCACTCCCAACGCGGCATGTGACATGTCATACTGCTCAATACCTGCACGGTCAGGATCGCGCTCATCCGGTGGAGGCGACGTGGAACTCACCTTGCAGCACATGGTGGACCAACTGGCCGATCGCCTCGGCCGTCCGGCGCTTCTCGAGGATCGGCTGCTGCGACTGATCGCCTACAGCTCACACGACGACCCCGTCGACGACGTGCGGGAAGCCTCGATCCTGCGGCGGCACGCATCGCCCGAGGTCAGCCGGTGGCTCGCCGCCTTCGGGGTCCACCAGGCCCGCCGCCCGGTCCGGGTGCCCGGCAACCCCGAGCTCCACATGCTTCCTCGCATCTGTATCCCCGTCCTCCACAAGGACATGCTGCTGGGCCACCTCTGGTTCGTCGACGCGGACGAGTCCATGGCTGCGGCCGAGATCGAGGTGTGCGTGTCCGAGGCGTCCGAGCTGGCGGCCCGACTGCACCGCGAGAGCATTGCGCATCTGTTCTCGGCCACGCGCCTGACCGATGCGCTGCAGATTCTCCTCACCGACTCGCCCATGGCCGCCGACGCCGCCCGCGGCCTGGTCGACGATGGTGACATCTGTGCGCCGGACGGCATCGTGGCGGTGGTCGTCCAGGTCGTGTCGTCCCAACCGGGCCCGGTCGACGTGGAGGACTGCCTCAACCAGGCGCTGGCCGACTCCCCCCGGCTGCTCCGCCGCGGAGAGGTCCTGCCGCTGGTCCGTCGCGACCACTGCGTCCTGATCGTCGCCGCGGCCGGCGACGACGACGCCGATCTGAGGGGCAAAGTGGAGTCCCTGCGCGAGTCCGCCCGCGCGCAACTCGCCGCGTCCGCCTCCGCGGCGACGCTGGTGGTGGGCGTCGGTGGCCACCGGGCCCGCGTCGAGGAGGCCGTCGAGTCCTACCGCGAGGCCCGCATGGCCGTCGACGCAGCCACGGCACTTCCCGGCATGGACGACGTGGTCTATTGGGCGCGGCTCGGCGTGGACCAGATCGTGGTCAAGCTCGCGTCCATGGCGGACCCCCCGGTGGTCCACGCGGGGCTCCGGCGGCTGCTCGACACTCCGGAGGCGCTTCCGCTGGTCGAGACGTTGGAGACCTATCTCGACGTGGCCGGCAACGCCCAGGTGACGGCCGAGCGCCTCAAACTTCATCGCACGTCGCTCTATTACCGGCTCCAGCGCGTGGAACAGCTTGCCGAGACCGACCTGAAGAACGGCACGGAGCGGCTCGCGCTCCACCTCGCGCTCAAGGTCGCCCGCCTGACCGGCCAGTACGCGCCGAGACATCCGGCCGGTCGGCGGCCCGCGCGTCCGTTCTCCTCCCAACCGGAGCCCGCCGAGGATCCGCGGCCTGTTCCGGCTTCCCGGGCTCCGCGCCTCACCCTGGTCCGCAGGAGGTCGGTCAAGGGCAAGGCGGCACGAGCCGGCCTCGCCGGCTCCATGTCGTAACCCGTTCACCCGTGGACGCCGTAGAGGTCGACGAGATCGCTCGGGCAGCCGGTACGGCTGCTGCGGCCCTCGAAGGGCTCGGTCGCCACAATCGGGCGACCGTGCTCGACGGGGTGGCGGACGCGTTGGAGGATGCTCGCGCGGCGATCGTCGCCACCGCCGACCGCGAGACATCTCTCGGTGACGGTCGGCTGTCGCAGGAACTGACCCGCACCTGTTTCCAACTGCGCCTGTTCGGCGACGTCCTCCGCGAAGGGTCGTACCTGGAGGCGACCATCGACCTCCCGGCCGCGACACCGATGGGGCCACGGCCGGATCTGCGGCGGATGCTCGTCCCACTCGGCCCGGTCGCGGTCTTCGGTGCGAGCAACTTCCCCCTCGCCTTCAGTGTGCCCGGGGGTGATACAGCCTCGGCCCTCGCGGCAGGCTGCCCGGTGGTGGTCAAGGCCCACCCCGCCCACCCGGAGACCAGCCGGCTCTGCTGGTCGACCATGCAGGACGCCGTCGTGGCGCACGGACTGCCGGTCGGCACGCTGGGCCTGGTGGAAGGCATCCGGGCCGGTGCTGCTCTGGTCGGGCATCCGGCGATCACGGCGGTCGGGTTCACCGGCTCCGCCGCGGGCGGCCGCGCACTCCAGGACATCGCGGCGGCCCGTCAGCGACCGATCCCGTTCTACGGCGAGCTCGGCAGCGTGAACCCGTTGGTCGTCACTCCCGGCGCCGCATCGCAGCGAGCAGAGGAGATCGCCCAGGGCTTCGTCGGGTCGATGACCGTGGGCACCGGCCAGTTCTGCACAAAACCGGGACTGCTCTTCCTGCCCTCCGGCGCCGACGGCGAACGGCTGCGTGCCGCGCTCGCCGACGCCGTCCGCCTGGCCCCGATCGGGGTCATGCTCACCAGCGCGATCCACGACGCGTTCGACGGCGAGGTCGCCCGACGTCGTTCTGACCGTCGGCTGACCATACTCGGTGAGGCGTCCGACGATCGTGCTCCGCGAACCGGCGCGGCGATCGTGTTCGACGTCGCTGCGTCCGACCTCGACGACGACCTGCTGGAGGAGAGCTTCGGGCCGACGGCGCTGGTCGTCGGGTACACCGATCTCGACCAGCTGGTCACCACCCTCGGCCGGCTCGGCGGTCAGCTCACCGCGACCGTGCATGCCGCAGCGGGCGAGACCAACCTGATCGCACGGCTCCACCGTGTGCTCCGCGGCCGCGCCGGCCGACTGGTCTTCGACGGATACCCCACCGGTGTCGCGGTCTCGTGGGCCATGCACCACGGAGGTCCCCATCCGGCCACCACCAGCGTCGCCCACACCTCGGTCGGAACGGCATCGATCCGCCGCTGGTTGCGGCCGATCAGCTACCAGAACGCGCCCACCGACGTCCTCCCACCGGAGCTACGCGACGAGAACCCGACCGGGGTTCCCCAGCGCGTGAACGGCACAGTGCAGCCGATCGGACCGGCTCATGGTTTTACCGGCCGTTAGCGACCACCATTTCTCACGACATACGTAGGCGCTGTCTCCACTGTTTTCCTGCATATGCCCGATGACCGTCGCTCGCAATATGAATACCGTCGACGAATACGGGTCCAGACAGCCGCTGGACGCGGCATTTCGGCAGAGGAGGGTCCGTGCGAACGATCGGGATCGCAGTGCGCCGAGGTGCCGTCGTGGTGGCATCCGGCGGTCTGGTCGCCGCCCTGGCCGTGCCGGTGGCCGCGCAGGAAGTTCCAGAACTCGTCGTGGAGGACGGCGTCACGCAGCCGGTGTTCGGATACGCCGACGCCATTCGTGAGCGGGTCTTCGTGGAGTCCGACGTGGACACCGACGGCGACGGGCTGCTCGACGTCGTCGCCATGGACATCATCCGTCCGCAGGCGAGCGACGAGGGGCTGAAGGTCCCGGTCGTCATGGACGCGAGTCCCTACTTCTCGACCGTGTGCCGCGGCAACGACAGTGAGTGCAAGGACGACGTCGACGGCGACGGTCTGAACGACAGGTGGCCGCTGTTCTACGACAACTACTTCGTTCCGCGCGGCTACGCCGTGGTCCTCCTCGACATGATCGGCACCAACCACTCCACCGGGTGTCCTGTCACCGGTGGAACCGCCGACAACATCAGCGCCGTCACCGCCATCGACTGGCTCAACGGTCGTCGTACCGCCGTCGACGGCGACGGCAACCCGGTCGTGGCCGACTGGCACAACGGGAAGACCGGCATGATCGGGAAGTCGTACGACGGAACCCTGGCCAACGCCGCTGCGGCCACCGGCGTCGAGGGCCTGGCGACGATCGTGCCGATCTCGGCGATCTCCAGTTGGTACGACTACTCCCGCAGCAACGGGATCGTCACCAGGGGTAACAACTACTCCGGCAGCCTCTCGAACACGGTGACCGATCCGGACCGGCGGGCGTACTGCGCGCCGGTGCGTGCCCAGCTCGGTGCCGGCGTCGACGACGCCACCGGCGACTACAACGATTTCTGGGCCGAGCGCGACTACGTCCCCTACGCCGGGAACGTCGAGGCGAGCGTCTTCGTGATCCACGGGATCAACGACAACAACGTCCGGCCCGACCACTACAGCACGTGGTGGTACGCCCTGGCCGAGAACGACGTGCCGCGAAAGCTCTGGCTGACCGGCACCGGCCACGTCGACCCGTTCGACTTCCGCCGGGCCGAATGGGTCGCGACGATCCACCGCTGGTTCGACTACTGGCTGCACGACATCGACAACGGGATCATGGACGAGCCGATGGTCGACATCGAGCGGTCTGCCGGCGTCTTCGAGACCCATGACACCTGGCCGCTGCAGTCGGCACAGCCGACCATGGTCTTCCTGCAGCCGGCGACCGACGGCGTCGGCGGCCTCGGGGTCACGCCACCCGCGGGCAATGCGACCGCGACCTTCCGGGACACCCCCTCGATGAGCCAGACCAACGCGACCCGGCATCCGACCGATCCGCTGGCGAACACCGCGAACCGGCTGGTGTTCCTGTCCGAGCCGCTGACGGCACCGTTGCACATGTCCGGAACGCCGGTCGTCGAGGTGAAGGCCTCGGTCGACGACGTCGACACGAACTTCGCGGGCGTCCTCGTGGACTACGGCGCGAGGGAACGGTTCCAGCTCATCAGCGACGGCATCCGCACCCTCCAGACCGAGGACTGCTGGGGTGCGGAGGCGGTCTTCGGCGGCTACGCCGAGGAGGCCTGCTACCGGCAGACCGAGACCAGGGTCTCGACCGAGCCGCTCGAACTGGTCGCGAAGGGCGTGCTGGACGCCCAGAACATCGACTCGCTGCAGGTGTCGACCCCGCTGGTCCCGGGCGAGAAGTACACCCCTGGCGTCACCCTGCTTCCGGAGGACTACGTCTTCCACGAGGGCCACCAGATCGGTGTGGTCGTCCTCGGCTCCTACTCCGGCTACACCAGCTCACCGGACCGGAACCAGGCGGAGATCACCGTCCACTTCGACAGCAGCAGGATCCAGCTGCCGGTGGTGGGCGGGCGCCGCGCCGCCGTGGAGGCGGGTCTATAGCGACGACGAGTCGGGCCTGACGAGGAGTGCCTCGATCTGCTCGCGCAGATCGTCCCCGCCGATGCCGCCGGGCCAGCCACGCAGGAGGCGGCCACCCCGGCTGACCAGCACGACCAACGGCGGCTCGTCCACGCCGTACTGCAACCAGATCTCTCCGCTCGGGTCGGTCCCGACCGGGTACGCGACGTCGTTCTCTCCCACGTACTCCCGTACGTCGTCCGGTTCCGACGTACCCGCGATCCCGAGGAACAGGACGACGTCGCCGTAGTCGGCGGCCACCTCGTTGATCTCCTGCTGCTGTTCGCGGCACGGCTCGCACGAACTCTCGACGAAGGTCAGGACGAGAGGGCGCTGCGCCCACTGTTCGGCCGTGTCGACGACGTCGCCATCGACCAGTGGCAGCTCGAACGCCGGTGCCGGCGGTGTTCCCGCCGGTGGCGCCCTGAACTCCACCCCGTCCGGTGCCGGGCCCGGCGTCGATGCAGGGCCGTCCGACCCGTCACCGTCCGACGCCGAACACGCGGCCAGGACAGCGGCCAATGCCAGCGCCGCCGGAGCCGTCCGCCTCACGACAGCACCACCTCGGCGATGTCGTCGAGGTTCGGGCCAGCCGGACCGGTGCCGGTCCTCACCCGCCCACGTCGGAGCGCGCAGCGGCGCTGATCAATGCGGCGCGCTCCCCCGTCGTGATCAGCTTGGCGGTCAGGAGCCGGTCAGCCACCTCCGTGACGTGCTGCACGAACACGCCGTGGTTCGGCCAGTCCTCGTCGTCGAGGACGTGCTGGTTGATCGTGCAGTTGCCGGCCACCGTGTCGTTCGGGACGCCGCTGTCGACCCCGCCGATGACGACGGTGTCCTGCGGGTCGGGCTCGGCGCAGATCGCCATCGCCAGCGGACCGCCGACCACCGGAAGCTCCAGCGTCGTGCCCTGCAGGTCGACGGTCACCTCGGTGCCCGGTGCCGGTCGCAGGGTGAACTCGGCATCGGTCGAGTAGATCATCAGGCCGAGCTGCGAGCCCGCCGGGATCACCTGGTCGTCGGGCTGCAGGTCGAACGTCACGTCGTAGAACGTGCCCGGCGTGAGCGGCTCACCCTTGGTCAGAGAGGCGTGGTTCTGGGGATCGGCCCAACCTCGGGTCACGATGCTCGTCGTCGTGCCCCTCGTGCTGGACGTGCATCCCGACCCGCTTGTCCAGGGGAGCTTGACCAGCGCCACCGACAGGTTGGCCGCGGGCTTGCTCGACGCCAGCCGGACCGTCACCGTCGGTGTGCCCGAGACGTGCAGGGGCTCGGTGAGCACGGGCGTGGTGTAGAGCAGACGATGCTGCGACGCCTGCGTAGCCAGCGTGCCGGCATTGCATGCGACGTTCCCGGCGTCGACCAGGGTCTCGGGACCGCCGTCGGCCAGCGCGAGCGACGTCAGGCCACCGGCCGTCGCCCCACCCTCCTGCACGGTGAGCGTGACGGGCGCCGCCGCGGGGTTCGGGTAGGCCCCGTAGGGCGTCGGGTTCGCCTGGCTGGCGCCTTCCCGCACGATCCAGGCCTTCGGATCGTTCTCGACGCCGTTGTCGACGCCGTACAGGTACCGGGTGAACCACCGGTTCTGCAGGAAGAAGGCGCCGAAGC
>Ga0299914_10000147_pt1 | contig 41547 bp, 29 predicted proteins | sample RVTome_10_FD_201361 | JGI IMG/M metagenome (GOLD analysis project Ga0299914, IMG submission 201361) | Soil microbial communities from uranium-contaminated site in the Upper Colorado River Basin, Wyoming, United States - RVT153D57 (version 2) ... | reverse complement strand
TGGCAGAGACGAGAGCCGGGCTGGCATAAGCCGGTCAAGACAGGAGAGCGTGAGATGGAAACGGTGCTGCAGGATGTTCGTTATGCGTTGCGTGGGCTGCGAAAGAATCCCGGTTTCGCCGCCGTTGCGATACTGACGCTTGCGCTTGGCATCGGTGCGAATACCGCGATCTTCAGCGTGATCGACAACGTGCTGATCCAGCCATTGCCGTATCCCGAACCGGAGCGTCTCGTGCGCGTGATGCAGCAGGCGCCGGAAGGCAAGTTCGCGGTGACGCAGGGCGCATTCTCGCCACAGGATTTCGAGGATGTGAAACGCGAAAGCGATGTTTACGAACACCTGGCGGCGTATTACTACATTCCTTCGCAGAGCGACATGGTGCTTGCCGGCCAGGGCGAGCCGGAAGAACTGGAGGCGGCGTTCGTGTCCGCGGAATTCTTTTCCGCACTGGGGATGTCCGCCGTGCTGGGACGCGTGATGAGCGCGGAAGAAAATTTTCCGGGCGCTGACCGCGTTGTCGTCATCAGCAGCGAACTATGGAAAAGCCGCTTCGGTTCGAGTCCCGATGCCGTGGGACGCACGCTGCAACTGGAAGGTGAAGCATTCACGGTTGTCGGCGTGATGCCGCCGGAATTCGACTACCCGTCGCCAACTGCCCAGATATGGGTGCCGCTGTCATTGATCGGCGAGGATGACATTCCGCACCAGCGCGGCCTTCGCTGGCTGAGCGTCATCGGAAGGCTTGCGAACGGCGTCACGCCGGATACGGCAGCGACGGCGACAAATGCAATCGCCCAGCAGCTCGAACGTGCGTTCCCCGATACGAACGAAGGCTGGGGCGCGGCGGATGTGGTCACGCTGCACGAGTCCCTCGTCGGCGATGTGAAACCGGCGTTGCTCATGTTGATGGGCGCGGTCGGACTCGTGCTGCTGATCGCCTGCGCCAATCTCGCGAACATCCTGCTCGCGCGAGGCAATGCGCGCAGCCGCGAACTTGCGGTGCGCGCGGCACTGGGCGCGAGCCGTAACCGCGTATTGCGGCAGGTGCTGACGGAAAGCGTCGTACTCGCCGTCATCGGCGGCGCGCTTGGACTCGTGCTGGCATCCTGGGGTGTCGATGCGCTGGTTGCGCTCAGTGCCGGAACGATTCCCCGGCCGGACGACGTACAGCTGGATTGGCGCGTGGTCGGCTACACGTTGTTCGCTTCGCTGTTCACCGGCGTGGCGTTCGGTCTGATTCCGTCATTGACGGCGTCGCATGTCAACGTCCGCGAAGCACTTGATGAAGGTGGGCGCGGCGGTACCGAGGGCCGGAAGCGGCAGGGCGTTCGCGCTGTTCTCGTCGTCGCGCAGGTTGCATTGGCGGTCGTGTTGCTGACGGGCGCAGGCCTGCTTGTAAGAAGCTTCTGGAACCTCACGCATGTCGATCCGGGATTCGCTGGCGAGAATGTCCTGACGCTCGATGTATCCACATCATCGGAAGTCATGGACAGCGAACGCCGGGACGCGTATCGCAAGGACATCATCAGCCGGCTGGAAAACCTTCCGGGTGTCATCGCCGTGGGCGCGAGCAAGACTGCGCCCCTGCGCGATGGCGGCGAGTCGTACGCATTCGAGGTGCCTGGCCGCAGCGAGCCGGTCACTCCCGAGTCGGGCGTGTTTCCCGTCACGACGGATTACTTCGAGGCACTCGGCATTCCCCTGCTGCGGGGACGCGTATTCAACACCGACGACGAGACCGCGTCTGCGCAAGTGCTGATCGTGAACCGCGCATTCGTCGAGCGCTATCTGCAGAACGAAAACGCGGTGGGCACTTCGGTCGGACTGCTCGGTGCCGATTTTCGAATCGTCGGCGTCGCCGGGAACGTGCGTAACGAAAGTATCGCGCAGGCACCCACACCGGCTGTTTACATTCCCGGTTACATCATGCCGCGCAGCAGTATGCAGGTGTTCGTGCGCACGTCGTCGGATCCGCTGCGCATGATCAATTCCATTCGCCAGACCATCTGGGACCTGAATCCGGACCAGCCCGTCACCGGTATCGCGACCATGCAGCAGCTGGTTTCGGAAACCGTTGCGCGCCCGCGATTCTTCACGCTGTTGCTCGGAGGTTTCAGCGGTATCGCCATGGTGCTGGCCGCGATCGGCGTGTACGGCGTGATGGCGTACACCGTCAGCCGGCGCACGCATGAAATGGGTATTCGCATGGCAATCGGTGCGAGAAACCGCGATGTGCTGCGGCTGATCGTCGGGCAGGGCATTGTGCCGGCGCTGGCGGGATTGTTCATTGGTCTCGTCGCCGCGTTCGCGTTGACGCGACTGCTCGCCAATCTGCTCTATGGCGTTGGCGCTGCCGATCCTGCGACGTTCGCAGGTGTTGCGGTGTTGCTATTGATCGTCGCGTTGCTGGCCACGTACCTGCCGGCGCGTCGCGCGGCACGCGTCGAGCCGATCGTGGCACTGCGCGCTGAATAAGCGCAATTCATTCGGGGGAGTAAAGAAGATGAACGCGATCCGGCATGAAATCGGGCAGGCATCGGACCAGCTTCGCTACAGCATGAATAATGTCATTGCATTCCAGGTAAATGTTTGCCGGCAAGCCGGATATCCGACAGGAGCGTGATATGGAAACCGTACTGCACGATCTCCGCTATGCACTGCGCACCATGCGCAAGCAGTTCGGCCTCACTGCCGCCATCGTGCTGACCCTTGCGCTCGGCATCGGCGCCAACGGTGCGATTTTTGCGCTGGTCGACACGGTGCTTCTGCGTGAATTGCCGTTGCCGGATTCCGAACGTCTCATGATGATCAGTGAGCGGACGGAGGCATCGGAGCAAGCGCGCGTATCGCCGGTGAACATGATGGATTGGCGACAAAGAAGCCAGTCCTTCGAGGCGATCGGCGGATATTCCCCGGGCGTCGGTTCCATGGTCATGAGCGGCTCGAATGGCGCGGAGACGATTCCGCGACAGTGGGTGACAGAAGGTGTTTTCGGCGCGCTCGGCATCAACGCTATTGCCGGCCGCACGTTCATCGCCGAGGACGATCTTCAGGAGCGCAACGTCGTCGTTCTCGCGGAATCCTTCTGGCGTACGCGCTTCAATTCCGATCCAGACATCGTCGGTCAGAACATTCGGCTGGACGGCGAGACTTTCACGGTCGTCGGCGTGGTGCCGCAGGGAGCAGAGATCATCGGGCGCGCGAGCATCTGGGCGATGGCTCCGACCCGGAACCTGCCCGCTGACGCTCGCGGCGCGTACTGGCTCAATGCCGTGGCGCGCCTGAAGCTCGGGGTTTCGCTGGACACTGCTCGGAACGAGATGACCAGCATCGCGGCGAATCTCGCGCGTGAATACCCGGCTACGAACGAGGGCCGCGGTGTTGCAATAGCGCCGCTGCGCGATGCTGTTCTCGGCAGTGAGCTTCGCCGCACGTCGCTGCTGTTCCTCGGCGTGGCGGGTTTCATTCTGCTCATCTGCTTCGCAAACATCGCGAACCTTTTGTTGACGCGCACCGCCGCCCGCAGCAACGAACTTGCGATTCGCTCTGTACTTGGTGCCGACCGTGGCCGGCTGCTGCGGCAGTTCTGGACGGAAAATTTCGTGCTGTCGTTCTTCGGTGGCGTGGTCGGCCTGCTCGTTGCCGGTGCACTGTTGCGCGCGGCCCCTTCCGTCATGCCGGCAGCATTGTTGCCGGCCGGCATTGCGCTTGATTTCGATGTGCGCATCGTCGTGTTCTGCGCCATTGCCGCCGTGGCCGTCGGTTTGCTGTTCAGCCTTGCGTCGGCCTCGCAGGTTGCCGGGTTTGCGAATGCCGGTCGGCTTGCGCCGGCAGGCAGTCGCACTGTCACGGATCGCTCGAGCAGGAAACGCGAACTGCTTGTTGCGGGCCAGATCGCCACGGCAGCCGTGCTGCTCTATTGCGCCGGGTTGCTGTCGCGCAGCCTGGTCGAAGTCGGTGACGTCGATCCCGGCTACCATGCCGACAGCGTGCTCAGCATGTTGATCGATCCGCTCTCCGACAGTTATCCGACGCCGGAGTTGTTGCTGCAGTTCTATGACGACGTCGAGTCCGAAGTCGAAAGCCAGGCCGGTGTGGCAGATGCGGCATGGACTACCGCGCTTCCCTTCGGTCCATCAATGATTCCTCCTCGCGTTTTCGAAGTGACTGGTGCGTCGGTGCCGGCGGCGCAGCGACCGGCGACGGAACTTCAGGCCGTGAGCGGAGATTTCTTCCGCACCCTTGATCTGCCGCTGCTCGCCGGCCGCACATTCGACGCGAGAGATGCGCGGAACAGTGTGCTTGTCTGTATCGTCAATGAAGCATTTGCGCATCTTCACCTCGGTGGGCGAGCGACCATCGGCCAGAACGCTATCGGCCAAAACGTCATAGGCGAGAGAATTTCGAGATGGCGGCAGAACGCCGTGGATGCGGAACCGGCGGTGTGCGAAGTCGTTGGCGTTGTCGGTAATACACGCAGAAAGCCCGACGAAGTCGAGCAACCTGCGCAAATGTACGTTCCGTTCACCCAGTTCCCTGATGATGATGTGTACCTCGTGGTGCGGCCGGCATCGGGAGACGCAAACGCGTTGGTACCTTCTGTGCGAAGCGCTATCGCTGTGGTTGACCGCGCACAACTGGTCAGCGTTCGCGATGTCGTGACACTGGAAGAGATCGCCAGGGATGCGACAGCCAACTATCGCTTTCGCGCAGTGCTGGTTGTGGCTTTTGCCGCGCTGGCGCTTCTGCTTGCCATGATCGGGCTGTTCGGTGTCCTGGCGCATTCCGTGCAAAAGCGCTGGCGCGAATACGGCGTGAGGATGGCGCTCGGTGCTTCGAGCGGCGATGTAACGCGTCACATCGGCATGGGTGTTGCACGACTCGTCGTGCCCGGCACCGCGGCAGGAACAGGGCTGGCGATGGGAGTCGGACAACTGCTCGGCGCCATGCTGTTCGGTATACAGCCTTTTGACGCCATCACTCTCACTGTCGTCTTCATTCTTCTGTTGGTAACCGCGGCGGCGGCGAGTGCTGGGCCCGCTTTCCGTGCGACGCGCCTGGACCCGGCAGTGGCCCTGCGAAACGAATGAAGCGCCGGAAGCCGCAGTCGAGAACGAAGAGGGCGTCAGGTCCGAATGAAAACCGGGGAAAAAAACTGATGAACGCGATGCTTCACGAAATTCGACAGGCACTCGGGCAACTTCGGCACAGTCCCGGATTCACGACACTCGCGGTGATCATCCTGGGACTGGGTCTCGGTGTCACGCTGTACATGTTCACGGCTGTGAAGGCCTACATGCTGACGCCGCTGCCGTATCCGCAAGCGGATCGCATCATGCATATCGAAGTCGCCAATACGCTGAGCGGAAACGAAACGATGGAGGCATCGCAGCACGATTTCGTGGAGTGGCGACGCGTGCAGCAAAGTTTCGAAGACCTCGCGGCGTTCTATTCGGCCACGATCAATCTTTCCGACGCTGATCTTCCCGAACGTTTTGAAGGCGCATTCATCAGCGCAGCCGCATTCGATATCGTCGACGTCGACGCGCACATCGGGCGCACGCTGGAGGCGGCGGACAATGAACCCGGTGCGCCTCCCGTTATCGTGCTTGGCTATGACGTGTGGTTGAACCGTTACAACGCCGATCCGAAAATCGTGGGAGAACAGGTGCGCGTGAACGGTGTGGATACCACTGTCATCGGCGTGATGCCGGCCGGGTTCCGCTTTCCGCTTATCCAGGAAGCCTGGGTTCCGTTGCAGATCGACCTGCGCGCCTTTGCGCGCGGCCAGGGTACGACGCTTGAAGTTTTCGGAAGATTGAAGCCGGGCGTGACGCTCGAACAGGCGCAGGCGGAATTTCGAAACATTGCCGCATCGCTTGCCGGCGAATACGCGGAGAACGAAAACATTACGACGGTGATGAAGCCGTTCCAGGACGAGTACGTTCCCCGCGAAGCAAAAACCATCATCTCGGCCATGTTCGTGTCCGTGCTGTTCGTATTGCTCATTGCCTGCGCGAACGTCGCCAATCTGATCCTCGCACGCACCGCCGCGCGGCAGAAGGACATTGCCGTGCGCGCAGCGCTCGGTGCAAGCCGCTGGCGGATACTCGTACACGTGCTGACGGAAAGCGTCGTCCTCGCTGGGCTTGGCGCGCTGATTGCGTATTTCCTGGCCGATTTCGGACTCGAGATGACGCAGCGCGCGTTTGTTGCAGCGGATATCAACGAGCCGTTCTGGATCGAATTCACGATCGACGCGAAGGTTCTGATCTTCGCCGCCTTCGCGGCGCTTGCCGCCGGCGTGATTGCCGGCCTGGCTCCTGCGCTGCGCGCGACGCGAACGGACGTGAATGAATACCTGAAGGAAGGCGGCAAAGGCGGCGGCGCTTCGGCGTCGCGACTGAGTCGCAGCCTCGTTATTGGCGAGATCGCCTTGTCGTGCATCCTGCTGGTCAGTTCCGGCCTGATGATCCGCAGTGTCGTGAACATGAACCAGCAACCGCTCGGCATCGAGAATACGGAACTGCTCACTGGCCGCGTCGGTCTGCCCGAAGCGCAGTATCCCGACGCGGCATCGCAATACCGGTTCTTCGAGCAACTGGTCGAGCGGCTGGAAAGCAATCCGCAGGTGCAGGGCGCGACCGTGGCGTATTCCTATCCCGGCATCGGCGGGTGGACCGTGCCGTACCAGACGCGCGCGATCGAAGCGGCCGGCCAGGAACAACTTCCCCGCACGAATTATGCCGGCGTGATGAACAACTATGGCGAGGCGCTCGGCATTCGCCTGTTGCGCGGCCGTTGGTTCGATGCGCGCGACCATGCACAAAGCGAACCCGTTGCGCTGATCGACGAGCGGTTTGCACGTGAGGCGTTCGGTGAAAGCGATCCCGTCGGTCAACGCGTCAAGCTCGGTGATCCGACGGAAACGGAAAACCCATGGCGCACTGTCGTCGGTGTAACCAACAACGTGCTGCTGGACAAGATCGACGATCCCGTGCGGCCAGCCGCACTCGTACCGCTCGCGCAGGCGACACAGCGATTCCTGACCGTTGCCGTGCACACGCAAGGCGATCCGGTGGCTTTCGCGCAGGAGCTGCGCGAAACCGTGCGCGCGATCGACCAGGATATTCCGGTCTACTGGGTACGGACGCTGGATGACTGGATATTCGCCGGCAATTTCACCAGCCGGATCGTTTCAACGCTGTTCGGTATTTTTGCTCTCATCGCGGTGATCCTGGCAGCGGCGGGAATCTACGGCGTGCTGGCATATTCCGTCAGCCAGCGCACGCGCGAGATCGGCGTGCGTCGCGCACTCGGCGCGGCGGATGGCCGCATTCTCTCGATGGTGTTGCGTCAGGGCATGTTCCAGCTTGCCGTCGGGCTTGGCATCGGATTGCTCTGCGCAGTCGGTTTTGCGCGGGTGCTCGCCGTGATGCTGCACGGCGTGTCGCCGTTCGATCCTTTCACGTTGATGGTCGTCGCCGTAACGCTTTTCGCCGTCGCAGCGCTTGCATCCTTGTTGCCGGCGTTGCGCGCGACGCGTGTCCATCCCATGGAAGCGTTGCGCTACGAGTAAGCGCACGAAGGAAACGGCCGCCGCGTGGCAGGAAGAGGAGTTCAAGCATGCAGATGATTCTTCATGAAATTCGTCATGCGCTGGGCCAGCTTCGACGCAGCCCGGGATTCACCGTGCTGGCGATCGCGATCCTGGGGCTTGGCCTAGGCGTAACACTGTACATGTTCACGGTCGTGAAAGCGTACATGCTCACGCCGCTGCCGTATCCGGAAGCAGAACGCATCATGCATCTGGAGCGTGCCAATCCATTTACCGGTGTGAGTGGCATACGCGTCACTCCACACGATTACATCGAATGGCGGCAGGCGCAGCAAAGCTTCGCGGCGCTTGCGGCTTTCTCTACACCCAATTCCGTGGCTCTTTCCGACAACGATCTGGCTGAGCGTGTGGACGGCGCGTTCGTTACACCGTCGGCATTCGATGTCGTGCAGGTCGAGGCGCATATCGGCCGGACGTTGGTGGCGGCAGACGCGGCGCCAGATGCACCACCGGTGATTGTGCTGGGATTTGGTGTCTGGATGAACCGCTACAACGGCAATCCCGCCATTCTTGGCGCAGACATTCGCGTCAATGGCGTGCCAACTACCGTTGTCGGCGTGATGCCACTCGCCTTTCGGTTTCCGTCAACCCAGGAAGTATGGTTGCCCTTGAGAATCGACGCTTCGGAATACGGCCATGATCCGTATCTCTGGACCGTAGGTCGGCTGGAGCCCGGCGTGACGCTGGAGCAGGCGCGCGCCGAGTTTGCCAACATCGCGACCGTTCTCGCGGCACAGCATCCAGAAAACCGCAACATTACGACGTCGATCAAGCCGTACCAGCACGGATTCATTACGGCAGATATGCGCACTGTCATCTTCGCGATGTTTGCTGCCGTGCTGTTTGTGCTGCTGATCGCCTGTTCGAATGTCGCGAATCTCATGCTGGCTCGTACCGTTGCACGACAGAAGGACATCGCTTTGCGTGCTGCGTTGGGCGCAAATCGATGGCGGATTCTGACCCACGTTCTCACTGAAAGCCTGGTGCTGGCACTCGGCGGTGCGTCGCTTGCATATTTTCTCGCCGATTTTGGCCTCGAGCTGACGCGACGTGCGTATGTTGCGGCGGATATCAAGGTGCCGTTCTGGGTTGTCCTCGACATTGAATGGAAGGTGCTGTGGTTTGCGGCGTTTGCAGCCGTTGTGGCAGGCCTTGCCGCGGGACTTCCGCCGGCCTTGCGCGCGATGCGCACAGACGTAAACGAATATCTCAAGGGTGGCTCGAAAGGCAGCGGGGCATCGGCGTTGCGTCTGAGCGGAACACTGGTGACGGTGGAGGTCGTCTTCGCCTGCATCCTGCTGGTGTGTTCCGGGCTGATGATCCAGAGCGTCGTGAACGTCAACGACCGTCCCCTCGGTATCGACAACACGAATCTGCTGACCGGCCGCATCAACCTGCCACAAGCGCGATATCGCGATGAAGCGGCATGGTACCGTTTCTTCGAGCAGCTCGTACAGCGCCTGCAAGCGCATCCCGATGTGATCGGCGCAACCGCGGCGTATTCCTATCCAGGCATGAACGGATGGACCCGCACGTACCGCAGGCGCGATGTGAATGTGCCGGAAGGCGATCATCAGTTGCCGTTGACGCAATACGCGGGCGTGATGGACAACTATGCCGAAACGTTGGGCCTGAAGTTGTTGCGTGGCCGCTGGTTCGATACGCGCGACGATTCAAACAGCGACCCGGTGGCAATCATCGACGCCCGCTTTGCGGCGAAGGTTTTTCCCGACGAGAATCCGATCGGCTACCAGATTGCGCTGGACCACCCTGCGTACCCTGAAACAGAGTGGCGGACTATCGTCGGCGTCACGGAAGACATCTTCATGGACGGGATTGACAATCCCGAGCGTCCTGCGGCTCTGGTCCCGCTCAGGCAGGAGCCCTATCCGCTTCTCACGGTCGCAGTGCATACGCGTGGCGATCCGTTGGCGTTCGCAGAGACGCTGCGCGAAACCGTGCACGAGATGGATCAGGACATTCCCGTCTTCTGGTTGCGTACTTTCGACAACTGGATCTGGGCGGGTAATTTCACGGGCCGTAGCATTTCCATCCTGTTCAGCATCTTCGCGGTTATTGCCGTAGTGCTCACGGCCGCCGGAATTTATGGCGTACTGGCATATTCGGTCAGCCAGCGCACGCGCGAGATCGGCGTGCGCCGCGCGCTCGGTGCGGTCGACGGGCGCATTCTCAACATGATTCTCCGGCAGGGAGCCCTGCAGCTTGGTATCGGTCTTGGCGTCGGATTGCTGTGCGCCATCGTTTTCGCGCGCCTGCTCTCCGGCTATCTGCAGGGGGTGTCGCCGTTCGATCCGCTTACGCTGGCGCTCGTCGCGTTGGTCCTGTTTTCCGTTGCACTGTTCGCTTCGCTGCTGCCGGCGTTGCGCGCCATGCGCGTCAATCCCATGGAGGCGTTGCGCCATGAATGAGTACAACGAGATGACAGGAACTCTGACGGCAGGGGGAGAAAAACGATGAACGCTATGCTTCACGAAATTCGACAGGCGCTCGGACAACTCCGGCGCAGTCCGGGATTTACGGCACTGGCCGTGGTGATTCTCGGACTGGGTCTAGGCGTCACGCTGTACATGTTCACGTTCGTGAAAGCGTACATGCTCACGCCTTTGCCATATCCGAATGCGGAACGCATCATGCACATCGAGCGCGTCAACCCGTTGCATGGATTCGACGGCATGGAAGTCACGCAGCATGATTTCGTGGAATGGCAGCACGTGCAGAAGAGCTTCGCCGCACTTGCCGCGTTTCATGCGCATCCGGTCATTCTTGCCGACGACGAATTGCCGGGCCGTTTCGACGGCGCCTACATCACGCCATCCGCTTTCGATGTCACCCAGGTCGAGGCGGATATCGGCCGCACGCTGTTGCCGGCGGATGCGGTACCCGGTGCGCCTGCCGTCATCGTGCTCGGCCATGACGTCTGGCTGAACCGTTACGCTGGCGATCCCGGCATCCTCGGCAAATCGATTCGCGTCAACGGCACGCCAACGACGGTTGTCGGCATCATGCCGGCAGGATTCCGGTTTCCGCTCGACCAGAACGTCTGGCTGCCCCTGCAGATCGATCTCGCGGCGCTCGAGCGCGGCGAAGGTTTTACCGTGCAGGCATTCGGCCGGCTGAAACCCGGTGTGACACTGGAGCAGGCACGCGCCGAATTCGCGAGCATTGCTGCGGCGCTGGTGGATCGCTACGGGACAGAAGAGAACATCACGACAGCGATCAAGCCGTACCAGCACGAATTCGTATCCGCGCAGGCACGCACCGTCGTTTCCGCGATGTTCGTGTCGGTGTTGTTCGTGCTGCTGATTGCGTGTGCGAACGTCGCCAACCTCATTCTCGCGCGCACATCGGCGAGACGTAAGGATATCGCCGTGCGCACGGCACTCGGCGCCAACCGCTGGCGCATCATGGCGCACGTGCTGACCGAGAGCATTGTGCTGGCGCTGGCCGGCGCGGCACTCGCGTACTGGCTGGCCGATTTCGGCCTGGAGATGACGAATCGCGCCCTTGTCGCCGCAGACAAGGAGAGACCGTTCTGGATCGATTTGAGTATTGACTGGAAGGTGCTCGCGTTCGGTGCTTTTGCGGCCGTTATCACCGGTGTCATCGCCGGGCTGGTGCCAGCCTTGCGCGCAACGCGAACGGACGTGAACGAATATCTCAAGGAAGGCGCGAAGGGCAGTGGTGCGTCGGCTTCCAGGTTGAGCCGCACGCTGGTGACCACGGAAATCGCGCTCTCCTGCATCCTGCTGGTGTGTTCGGGGCTGATGATACGCAGCGTCGTGAATCTGAATTCGCAGCCGCTTGGCATCGAAACGGAGAACCTGCTGACCGGGCGCATCGGGCTGCCGAGAACAAGGTATCCGGACGCTGAGTCGGCACTCCCCTTCTTTGATCGACTCGTCGAACGCCTGGGCGCGCACCCCGGTGTGCTTGCTGCCACCGCGGCTTATTCCTATCCCGGCATCGACGGCCGGATCGTGCCTTACCGTACACGGGAGATGGAGACGCCGGAATCCGGCCGCCTGCCCTGGACGAATTACGCAGGCGTCATGAACAACTACGCGGACATGCTCGGCATCGAGCTTCTGCGCGGGCGCTGGTTCGATTCACGGGATCTGGCAGGCAGTGAGCTGGTTGTGGTGATCGATCAGGGTTTCGCCCGGGAAGTCTTTCCGGACATCGATCCGCTCGGCCGGCAGATCATGCTCGGTGACGGTGAGACTGGTCGGTGGCACACCATCATCGGTGTCAGCGAAGAACTTCTGCTGGATCAGCTGGACGATCCGCATCATCCGGCCACGTTCGTGCCGCTGACGCAGGCGCCGAGAGGCCTGCTTACCGTCGCTGTGCGAACGCGCGGCGACGCGCTCGCGTTTTCACAAACCCTGCGCGAAACGGTTTTCGAAATCGACCGCGACGTTCCCGTTTACCAGTTGCGCACGCTGGAGAACTGGATCTGGGCGGGAAACTTCACCACGCAACTTGTTTCCGTGTTGTTCGGCATCTTCGCGATCATTGCCCTGGTTCTTGCGGCGGCGGGTATCTACGGCGTGCTGGCGTACTCCGTCAGCCAGCGCACGCGGGAAATCGGCGTACGGCGCGCACTCGGTGCAGCCAACGGCCGCATTCTCAACATGGTGCTGGGACAGTCGGCGTTGCAACTCGGCGCGGGTCTCGGCATCGGTCTGCTGTGCGCCATCGGTTTCGCGCGATTGCTGTCCAGCATGCTGCGCGGCGTATCGCCGTTCGATCCTGTCACCTTGATGGTCGTAGCCGTAACACTTTTTGCCGTTGCCGTACTTGCGTCGTTGCTGCCGGCGTTGCGAGCGATGCGCGTGAATCCCATGGAAGCCTTGCGCTACGAATGAGGAGCGGAAGATGAGCACACTGTTTTCGGAAATTTGCAGGTCCGCGCGACGGTTGCTTGCAAGCCCGGGCTACAGCGCCGGCGTTTTCGTGATGCTTTCCATTGGTCTTGCACTGAGTCTCGGCATGTACACCGTACTGAACGGCGTGCTGCTTTCTGCGCTGTCTTATCCCGGCGGTGAGCGTGTGGTGGAGATATACAGCGTCAATCCCGGGCAGAATGAAGAGAGCGGCGCACTGACCGCCGCGGAAGCCTTTGCGCTTGCCGACAGCGAAGCCTTCGAATACGCGGGATGGTTTGTGTGGGGCGGCGCAACCGTGCTGTCGGGCGACCGGCCGCGCGAAATCACCATCAACAATGTCAGTGCGGAATATTTTCCTGCGCTCGGCGTGCGGCCACAGGTTGGCCGGTGGATCAATGCGGGCGATATCGGGCCCGAGCGGCAGGCGGTCGTGCTCAGTGATGAAGAATGGGAGCGTCTCGCGAATCGAGATCCCGGCATTGTCGGAAAGACACTGAAGCTTGCCGACGAGACGGTGACGGTGGTTGGCGTGATGCCGGCGGATTTTGCGACCGGCGTCGGGTTATGGCGTGCGGCGAATCCGGCCTGGTATTCGGAAAACAACGCCACGTTCATCAATGCGCGCTACGTGAATGCGGCTGGCCGACTTGCGGAAGGTATCGACAGCGAACGCGCTGCAAACACACTGGATGCCCTCGCTGCGCGGATTCGCGATACGCACGGCATGACGGACAACGGCTGGCGCATGCGCACCACGAGTCTGCTGGATCTGGCGGTCGGCGACGTACGCGGCGTGCTCGCCGGCGTATTCATCGTGTCGCTCGTGGTATTGGCCATCGCGTGCGCGAACATCGGCAGCCTGCTGGCAGCGCGCCTCGCCGCACGCGAACGCGAGCTTGCTATCGTGCAGGCGCTGGGCGCGACGTCCGGCCATGTGTGGCGCAGCCTGCTTTTCGAATTGCTGCTGCTGGCCTTCGCGTCGACGGCCGCGGCACTGCTGGTGCTGCTTGTCGGCCTGGATGTGTTCCGTGTCATGGCGGGTGACATCCTGCCGCGCGCTGACGAGATTGTTCTCGATCCCGGCGTTGCCGTGTTCGCGTTTGCGCTGGCGTTGCTGTGTCCGTTGCTCGTAGCGATACCTTTCGGTTTGCAACTTCGCAAACGCATGGCCGGCAACCTGCATGCGAGTGGCAAGGGCGCGATCGGGATACATCGCGGCGCGTTGCGCGCGCTGCCGTTGGCCGGTCTTGCGCTGGCGACCACGGCATTGATTGCGGGAACCGCCGTGGCGTTGAGCCTTGATCGTCTGCGCGATGTCGATCCGGGTTTCCGGACGAACAATGTCTACGCCGTGCAGTTGTTTCACGGTGGTGGTCCACAGGAATGGCGACGCTTCGGGGGCGTAGTCATCACGCAGATCGAAGCGGAGCCGGACATTGAAAGTGTTGCGCTGACCACGGCGCCGCCGCTGGCGACCATCGGAAGCTTCACCATCGACATCCAGGTGCCGGGACGCGCGGAACCGGAACCTTTGCAGGCTGGACTGCGCCGTGTTTCTTCCGGTTACCTGGACGTGCTGGATCAGCGGCTGTTGCGCGGGCGCGCATTCACCGCCGCCGATGACGAGAACAGCGCGAACGTTGCGATCATCAACGAGACGCTCGCACGCCGTGTATTTCCGGATGTCGATCCCGTCGGCCGCGACATCGCGCTGCCGCTGGGCAACGGGCCGCGCGTCGAGTTCCGCGTGATCGGCATAACGGCCGATATCCGCAACGCGGGGCTGCGCAGTCCGTCCGATGCCGAAATCCTTGTGCCTTTCGAACAGTCACCGTGGGTAGGCATGACATTCCTCGTGCATGCGCCGCACGCAGGCGCGGGTTTGCTTGAGCGCATGCAGGAAGCGATCTGGAGAGTGGATCCGGAAGAGGCGATGACGCGCGTCTATCGCCTCGAGGACGAGATTGCCGCACAACTGAAGCAGGTGGCGTTCTTCACGCGCATGCTCGGCGGGTTTGCGCTGGTCGCATTGTTGCTGGCCGCGTTCGGCACGTATTCCGTCATTGCGTTCCTGCAACGCCGTCACGTCATGGAAACCGGAATACGCCTCGCGCTCGGCGCAAAACCGAGGGACGTGGCGTGCCGGGTGTTGCGGCAAGGCGTTATGCTTGCGTTGTTCGCCGGTATTGCCGGTTCGTTGGCCGCGGTTGCCGTGTTGCGCCTGCTGGGCAGCCAGTTGTTCGGCGTGAACGCGGCCAGTCCCGCCTTGTACCTGTCCGGTATTGGCGGCGTGTTGCTGGCAGCGCTGCTGGCGTCCGCCGCACCGGCGCTGCGTGCCGCAAGAATCCAGCCGATGGCGGCGTTGCGCTATGAATAAGGAGTGCCGGTGAATATCTCCTCCGTGTTTCGAGGTTTGCGCCGCAGCCCGAGACTGGGTATCGCGGTTGTTCTTTGCATCGCACTCGGCATGGCGGCCACGGCTGCCGTCGCCACATTGATCGATCTCACGGCGTTTCGTGCGCCGCCGTTCCCGCATGCCGAGCGCCTGGCCCGCGTCTGGAACTCGGAAAGGGGCAGCGACCAGCGCGACATGCTGGCGTTTCGTGATTTCGTCGATTTGAAGGAACGCGTAGTGGCGTTCGACGCGCTCGAAGGCGCGGCGCGCGCGAGGCTGGTCTGGCATCTGCCCGACACATCCGGGCGGCGCGTTGAAGGAGAGGCTGTCAGCGCCGGTTATTTCGAGTTGCTCGACGTCGAGCCGTACCTCGGTCGCGCGATCGCGCCAGAGGAGCACGCGCGCGGCGACGCCGTACTGCTGTTGTCATACGACAGTTGGGGACGCGAGTTCGGTTTCGACGAGAACATTCTCGGCCGCGCGCTAAGAGTAAGTTTTCAGAATCGCAGCGATTTCGCGACATATACGGTAATCGGCGTGTTGCCGCCGACATTTGCCGGCACTACCGAAGATGACATGCCGGATCTGGAGTTCTGGATTCCGTTGCGCAATTACCTGTTTGGCGAAGCGTATGAAAATCGTGCAGTACGCACCATGCTCGCGCTCGGAAGGCTCGCGCCGGCTGCGACACTGACGCAGGCGCAGGTGCAGGCGGATGCGCTTGGTGCGGCGCTGGCCGGCGAGTTCGACGCATTCTCGAACGATCATGTATTCCGCGTCGAAGCGTTCGGTGCCAACTGGCGTTCGCCGTTCCGTCAGGCGAGCACGGCGTTCGGCATTGCCGCCGTGCTGCTGCTCGCGGTCGCAGTGGTGAACGTCGCGTTGCTGCTGCTCGCCCGCACGCTGGAGCGCCGGCACGAGTTCGCGGTGCGTGGCGCGCTCGGCGCCAGCCGCGCGCTGTTGTTGCGCCAGGTGCTGACCGAAACCCTGCTGCTGGCGTTCATCGGCGGCATCGTCGGCGTGTTGGCGGCAGCGCCGCTGCTCGACGTCTTCCTGGGCATCGCCGATGTCAACGTGCCGCTTTACCTCGACCCGCGACCGGAACTCGCCGTACTGGCGACCAGTTTCGTTTTGCTGATCGTCGCCGGCTGCGCCGCGGCGGCGCTGCCGGCCTGGGTTGGCGCACGTGTCGATGCGGCGGATGCGCTGCGCGAAGGCAGCTCGAAACTGAGTGGCTCGCGCCGGGCCGGGCTTTGGGGCAGCGTGCTGGTCGTCACGGAACTCGCGCTCACGCTGGTGCTGATCACCGCAGCGGCACTGCTGGGCCGTTCATGGCTCGAACTCGGCAACACCGACCTCGGCTTTGCGGCTGATTCGCGGCTGCGCATGGGCCTGTTTGTGAACAGCCGGGACGTGGCGAACGAGGACGAACTGCCGGCGTTCTACGAACGCGTCGAAGCGGAACTGCGCGCGCAACCCGGCGTAAAGAACGTCGCGCTGGTCTGGCCGACGGTACCGATGATCGACCCGATCGTCGGCCGCCTGCAACATCCCGTGATCGAATCGGAAGAACCCGACGGCGTGCGTGTCAGCAACTACATTGTCGGCGACAACTTCTTCGAGAGTCTCGAGGTTCCACTCCTCGCCGGCCGCGGCTTCGATGCACGTGAATCGGACCTGGAGATGCGCAGCGCCGTGATCAGTGCCTCGCTCGTGGAATCCTTCGGTGGCGCGGAACGCGCGCTGAACCAGGTGGTGCAGTTGAACGGCTCCGAGTATCGCGTCGTCGGCATCGCCGCAAGCGCGAAGTTCGGGGGTCCGCTCGAAGGCGACTGGCACCGCCATGAAATGTACCTTTCGCTGCGACAGCTGCCGCGCCGGATCGTGTCGCCGATCGTCCAAGTCGACGGCGACCCCGCAAACTTCGCGGAACCACTGAAACGCTCGCTTGCGCGCATTGCACCGGAGTCCGCCGTCGACTGGGTCGAGCCGGTGAATACGTTCATCGCCTGGCTTTACCGGGATGCCGCGTTCCGGCTCGCCGTGATCGCGGCGTTCGGCGTGAGCGCGCTGCTGCTCGCACTCGTCGGGCTTTACGCGGTGCTGTCGCAGCAGGTGGTGCATGCGACGACGGAGATCGGCATCCGCAAGTCTCTGGGCGCGACCAACGCGCGCGTGCAGCGCGAAGTTGTGCAGCGCGGCCTGCGCGTTGCACTGACCGGCACTGCCGTGGGTCTTGTCGCGTCGTTCGGTTTTGCCCGCGTCCTGCAGGGAATGCTGCACGGTGTGCAGAGCTATGACGTGATCGCTTTTCTGCTCGCGGCCGGCGTACTGCTGGTCACTGCATTGCTCGCTAGCTGGTTGCCGGCACGACGCGCTGCGCGCATCGAACCGATGCAGGCGATCCGGCATGAATAAAACTCTTTCCGGAGTGATGCTGAATACCGAGGAAGAAGGAAAATGATGGATACGATTCTGCAGGACCTGCGCTTCGCCGCAAGGCAACTGCTCAAGCAGCCCGGATTTCGCCTCGCTGTCATCGGGCTTGCGCTGGGCCTCGCTATCGCACTCATGGTGACGCGCTTGCTGGACTCCTTTTTATACGGCGTAACGGCGAGTGACCCGATAACGTTCGCCGTCGTCGTCGTCGTCGTCGGTGTATTCGGTATCGCCATGCTGGCGACATTGCTGCCGGCGCGCCGCGCAACCCGCGTTTCGCCGATCGATGCACTCCGCCATGAATAGCAATTTTCAGAAAAGAAAAGACAGGGAAAAGGAACCGGAAAAATGTTGATTCAATTGAAGAACATCGAAAAATCGGTGCCGCAAGGGGAAAACCGCCTGTACCTGCTGCGCCAGGTGTCACTGGAAATACCGGAAGGCGATTTTGTAACGTTTGTCGGTCCCTCGGGTGCGGGCAAGAGCACGCTGCTCTCGATACTCGGATTGCTGGATTCCGACTGGCAGGGTGAATACCGGCTGGCCGGAAAAGAGGTGCACACGTTGAATCATCGCAAGCGCCAGGATCTCGCGCGCGAGCAGATCGGGTTCATTTTCCAGCATTACCATTTGCTGGATGACATGACCGTCTACGAGAACCTTGAATTGCCGCTCACGTACCGCGACATGAAAACCGCGGATCGTCAGTCGCGCGTCGCAGATATCCTGGATCGCTTCAATATCGTCGGCAAGAAGGACCTGTATCCGCGCCAACTTTCCGGCGGACAGCAACAGCTGGTCGCGGTCGGACGCGCAGTCATCACACGTCCTGCAGTTGTGCTGGCAGATGAACCGACCGGCGCGCTGCATTCCAGCCAGGGCAGGACGATCATGGAGCTGCTCAAGGAACTGAATGACGACGGTACGACCGTCATCCAGGTCACGCATAACGAAAGCAACGCCGCGTACGGAAATCGCACGCTGGAGATGCGCGACGGCTGGCTTTCGCAATGAACGGGCGTGTTCTTTGCATGCTAAGCTCGCGGTCGTAATTCCCGGCAGTCATCCATGAACCAGATATCGAAAACGCGTAACCCGCGTGTCCTGATCGCCGACGACCAGCGCGACGTGCTCGAAGCGTTGCGCCTGCTGTTGAAAGGTGAACCGTTTGAAGTCGAGACAGTCACCTCGCCGGCCGCTGCGCTCGCCTGCGTGGACAGGACCGATGTCGACGCCGTCCTGATCGATCTGAACTACACGCGCGACACGACGTCTGGCCAGGAAGGCCTCGATCTGTTGCGCGCAATCCGCGAGCGCGACGCCGACATGCCGGTCATCGTGATGACGGCCTGGGGCACGATCGATGTTGCCGTCGCTGCCATGCGTGACGGCGCGAGCGACTTCATCGAAAAGCCCTGGGACAATCAGCGGCTGCTGTCCGTGCTGCGCAACCAGGTGGAGCTCGGGCGCGCCGTGCGCGCGTCGCGCCGGCTGCAGGCGGAGAACGACTTGTTGCGCGACACCGACGTGACATTCGTCGCCGATGCGGCATCCATGGCGCCGGTCATGCAGCTGGTGTCGCGCGTGGCCGCGTCCGACGCGAATATCCTCATCACCGGCGAAGCAGGCACCGGCAAGGGCGAGCTGGCGCGCCTGATCCATGAACGTTCGAATCGCAAGGGCAGCGCTTTCATCAGCGTGAACATGGGCGGCATTGCGGACAGCATTTTCGAATCGGAAATGTTCGGGCACGTACGGGGCGCGTTCACGGATGCCAAGAGCGATCGCATCGGGCGCTTCGAACTGGCCGGCGGCGGAACGCTGTTTCTCGACGAAGTCGCGAACATTCCTCTCAATCAACAGGGCAAGCTGTTACGCGTGCTGGAATCCGGCGACTACGAACCGGTCGGTTCGTCGCGCACACGTCACGCCGACGTGCGCGTGATCTCCGCGACCAATGGCAACCTGCGCGCGATGATTGCAAACGGCGCGTTCCGCGATGATCTGCTGTTCCGTTTGAACACGGTCGAAATCGAACTGCCGCCTCTGCGCGAACGTCGCGAAGACATCCTGCCGCTGGCAACGCGCTTTCTCGACAATTACATGCGGAAGTACGGCCGGAGCGTGAACGGGATCGCGCGCGATGCGACCCAGGCGCTGCTGGGTTATGGCTGGCCCGGCAATGTCCGCGAGCTCTCGCACGTGATCGAGAGGGCCGTACTGGTCGGCAATGACGAGCAGGTGCAGACGCGCGATCTGATGCTGGTTCGCCGCCCGGAGGCTGCCGGCGGCACGCTCGAACAGCTGACGCTGGATGACGCCGAACAGTTGCTGATGCGCAACGCGCTGGACCGTTGCGGCGGCAACGTGCAGGCCGCGGCGGAGCAACTGGGTCTGAGTCGCAGCGCGATGTACCGGCGGATGGAAAAGTACGGGATGTAGCGAGTGACAAGTGAATAGCGAGTCGTCATTGCTGGCAGGGAACGAACGGAGTCCAGCTTCGCCAGATGACCTGCGGCTGCGCAGGGAATATATTGCCTTTATCGAACGTCGTTCGCCGGATACCGCTCACTCTCCATGAAACGCATGACCTTCGAATCGCGTCTGGTCGTACTGGCGCTCGCCGGCGGGCTACCCGCGCTGATCGTTGCGGGCTTCCTGCTGCTGGATTCCGGAATGGCTTTCGGTGTGCGCGCATTGATCTTCGGTGCGTTGTTGCTCGCCTGGCTGGGATTTGCAATGCGCTTGCGCGGCGAAGTCACCTACCATCTGAATACGCTGTCCAACCTGCTTGAAGCCTTGCGTGAAGAGGACTATTCGCTGCGCAGCCGGCGTGCGCGGGAAAGTGGTGCGCTGGGCGACGTCTTTCGAGAGGTGAATGTACTGTCGACGACGCTGCGCGAGCAGCGTGTGCAGGCACGTGAAGCCAGCGCACTGCTGCGCAAGGTGCTTGCGGAGATCGACATCGCGGTGTTTGCCTTCGATGGCGCGCAGCGGCTCATGCTCGTGAACCGCGCCGGTGAACGCCTGATGAACGGAGATGCGCGACTCGGCGTCGATGCCGCGTCGCTGGAACTCGATGAGTTGCTGATTGCGGAAGGCCGGCAGATTCTCACGCGGCGATTTCCCGCCGGCAGTGGCCGCTGGGACGTGTGGTCCGGAACGTTCCGCCAGTCGGGTCTGCCGCATTACCTGCTCGTCGTATCGGACCTGTCGCGGGCGTTACGCGAAGAAGAGCGCAAGGCATGGCAGCGGCTGGTACGCGTGATGGGTCATGAACTCAACAACTCGCTGACACCGATCAAGTCCATGGCGACAACCCTGCGTACGCGCCTCGCGCAAGGCGTGGCCGTCGAATCCCTGCGCGAGGATCTCGTCAGCAGCCTGGATGTCATTGCATCGCGATCGGAAGCTCTCGGCCGTTTCATGGCGGGCTACACCATGCTGGCAAGATTGCCCGCGCCGCGACACCGCAACGTTCGCCTGCGCGCGCTTGTCGAGCGGGCGGTGGCTATCGATACGCGTCTCACGGTGCGGCTGGAAGGCGAGGACACAGGTATCCGTGTCGATCCCGATCAACTGGAACAGTTGCTCATCAATCTCGTGAAGAACGCGATCGATGCCGCAGGCGAGGGTGGCGAGGTGGACGTGCGCTGGAGTACCGCTGCCGAATCCCTGTGCCTGGAGGTGATCGACAACGGTCCGGGCCTCGCGGGCACCGACAATCTGTTCGTCCCGTTCTTCACGACCAAGCCGGGCGGTACTGGCATCGGTCTCGTGCTCTGCCGGCAGATTGCCGAAGCGCACGATGGTTCGCTGACGCTGGAGAACCGCGAAGAGGCGACGGGTTGTGTTGCGCGGCTGGAATTGCCGGTGTGAAGAAAGAGCAATGGACAGGATTAACAGGATTTGAAACAGGATTTACAGGATCAAAGCGAAACAAATAAAAAGGGCCGCGCAGCGGCCTTTTTTATTGCTCTCAAGAATTCTGTTGATCCTGCAGAATCCTGTCCCTTGCTCTTGTTTTGCCCTTCGCTATTCGCTCTCCAGCGGCTCCTGCAGTACCGCCACCATCGTTTCGATCCCGCGCACGAAATCCTTCAGCCGCAGGTTTTCGTTCGGGCTGTGCTGGTTGTTGTCGGGGTTGACGGTCGGTACGACGACGGCCGGAATGCCGAGCACCTGCACGAACGGCGCGATCGGAATCGAACCGCCGAAGTTGCGGATGCGGATCGGCGGTTCACCGTTGAGTTTCGTGAGTGCGCGGTTCGTCCAGCGGCCGGGCAGAGAATCGAACGGTGTACGGAACGCGCCGTACGCAATACTGGAGGTGAACGTGGCGAGACGCGCATGCCGCATGCGTTCATCGTCATCAGGCGCGCGATCAAGCAGGTGATAGCCCTGCTCTTCGATATGTTCTCGCAGCAGCCCGATCAAACGTTCCGGATCGCTTTCCGGCACCAGCCGGATGTCGAACTCCGCGGTTGCCGTGGCGGGAATGACGGTACGCACATCCGCACCCGTCCATGCGGCGCGCATGCCGCGTACGTTCAGCGAGGGATACTGGATGGACTCCTGCAGGCTTTCCGCCACGCCGTTGCTTGCGGCAATTCCCAGCGCATTCCGGATCGCGTTCCCGTCATCAGGCACGGCCGCGAGTATTGCGCGCTCGGCTTCATTCAATGAAACGCCGTCGTACCATCCCGGGATCACCACGCGTCCCGTGTCGTCCTGCAGCGAGGCGATGAGTTCCGCGAGACGGATCGCGGGATTCGGCACGTAGTTGCCGTAGTGGCCGCTGTGTACGGGTACGCGCGGACCGTGCGTGGTCAACGTTGCCGTCGCGATGCCGCGTGCGCCGAATACGAGCGACGGCAGACCTGAGTTGTGCGGCGGGCCGTCGAAGATCAGCAGCATGTCTGCCGCAAGCCGTTGGCGCTGTTGTTGAACGGCATCCGGCAGGTGTGGCGAGCCTTGTTCTTCCTGGGTGTCGACGATGACTTTCAGGTTCACGTCCGGCCGGATTCCAGCCTCGTCCAGCAGTTGCAGGGCAACGAGAAACTGCGCAACCGGTCCTTTCGAATCCGCTGCGGAGCGCGCGAAGACGCGCCACTCGGGATCGTGTTCTTTTGTCAGTCGCTGCCATGGGATCTCGCGCCATTCGCCATTCGCTGCCCGTTCCTTCAGCACGGGTGTCCACGGGCTGTCCTGTTCCCATTGCGAAGGATCGACCGGCTGGCCATCGGCCTGCAGGTAGACGAGTGCGGTATGTGCGGCGCCGGGAAAACTGCGCTCCGCGAGCAACAGTGGGCTGCCAGGTGTCGTTATTCGTGTGGTCTGAAAATCGCGTGCGCGGAATTCGGTTTCAAGCCGGTCGACCAGCCGCAGGATGGCCTGTGGGTCGTTGGCGTCGTTCGGATAAGCGAGCAGTTCGCGATACAAGGCGAAAGCCGACGGCAACTGCGCGGCCACGGCGCGTTCGATACCGGCAGGCGACAGCTCCGTTGCGTGCAGCGGCGCGATGCCGAACAACGCGGCGGCGATGAAGGGAATTTTCTGCATCCGACGATGGCGTATCACGGCTTTTTTCTCCGCAGGCTGCGATGACGGACCACGGTACGAGAGGTGGTACGACAGCGCAACGAGGAACGGGCTCTGCAGGACGGATGCTTACTCCTCGATCCTGATCATCCGTGTTCCGCTCAGCCTGTCGTGCAGCGCCAGTTGCTCGCGATCGAACAGTATCCATAACCATCCGGCGCCCAGCAGCAGCCAGGAAAGCATCGCAGCGAACATGCGCACCAGCGCCTGTCGCCAGCTGATGTTCCCGTTGCCGGCTGCAACCACTTTCAGGCGCCAGGGCCGCATGCCGAGCGTCTGGCCGGTCTTGTGCCACAGGCCGCCGAGATAAAGAAAAGTGATCGCGAGGATGTAGAGGTCGAAGGGAATATTCCAGGGCAGCGGCGGATCGATTGCTCCACCGGTGAACGGCATCAACAGCAAGGTAGCCACGATCCACAGCGCGACAAGTATCAGTGCATCGTAAAGCGCGGCGGTGAGCCGCACGAGAAGGATCCGCAACTGTTGCATCACGCTGCCTGTCCATCGAGTGAACGCGGATTATGCCACGCGCCGCACTGTGGAGGTCAGGAGCAGCGCGAGGAGCAGCGCAAACGCCGCACCGCCGCCGCCGCTTCCATTGCTGCCGCTGTCGGCAGGCTTTGCGTCATTCCAGAAGAAGCAGTTGCCGGCATCGACGGACGGAGGAGTGGCATTCGCGTCGCGGGCGATAAAGGGTTTGTAGCTGCAATCGATGCCGCCGGTGCCACTGCTGCTGTCGCCCGGGAATCGGTCGTGCCGTTCCCAGTAGCCGCGGCCCCAGTTCGCGGGCGTGGCGGGATCTGCGTCAAGCCGCGTTCCAGCGAAATCCTCTGCATCGATAGCCAGTGCGAGGCGCGAAGCGTCGCCGTCCGTTTCCAGCAGATCACCGCTCACGCGAAAGCGCACGCGCAAGGTGTCGCCACGATAGCGATGGTACTCGCCTGCCTGTTCAAGCCATTCGGGTTCACCGGTATTCAGCGTCGCAAGAACGCGAGCCTGGTCGCCAAGACTCGATAACGTGAGTTCTGCGCTTGGCTGGCTTGAATTCTCTCGTGCGCGCCTGCCGGTATGCGTATCCACCATCGGCTTGTCGAACACCACGCGGAGTTCGTACTCGGCATCTTCGACCAGTGCGCGGTCGGCCAGGATGACAAGCGTTCGCGTACGTTCGGAGTCATGCCGCCATTGAGCGGCGTAGTGCACGTTGCCGGTTTCAGCATCGCGGATGTCGACACCCAGCACTGCCGGTGGGCCGGCTTGCATGTAGATGCCTGTCATATACATGGCGAGCGTGTCGGCATGCAGGCGGCTTACTTCGGTTTCGGGGAGCATGAAGCCATCATGTGATACACCCGCACCACCATATTGCGCGGCGCCTTCCAGTCCCGGTTCAAGTTCCAGCGTCCATGCCGGCGCCCGGTATGTGTAGGCAAAATAGTCCGCTGTCGTTCCGATCGGCGTGCCAATGCGCTCCAGCAGCACGCCATAGACCGCCGGTGAGGACGTCCCCATTCTTCTTGCAAGTTCGCCGGTATACGCATCACGTTGCGCGTCGCCTGTACGCGGTACGAGGTAGACCTGCGAGAACGAGTGCACGTCGGTAAAAAGACGCAGTTGATCCGCAAGGCCCAGCTCCGCCGCCGCATGCAACGCGACGATTTCGGATTCGCTGGCCGCTGTGACGCCGTGATAGACGAGGCTTTCCAGGTTGCCTTCGGATCCGCCGTTCCGGCCGAATCCTTCCGCACTGTTGCGATTGAGATCCACGCCAAGAAGGTTGTCCGCGGCGGTATCCAGATTCGAGTCGACAATTCCGCTGTTGCCGTTATTCATGTTCTTGCGCCGCATGCGGCCGTCACGGGGTGTCTGTTCGCTCGCGGTCGCCTGGTTCCAGAACTGCTGGGTTTGCCGGAAGCCGTCGACATTCAGGACGGGAACGATGACGACATTCAGGTTATCGGCGATATAGCGGCCGACGCCGTTGTCTTCCTGGATGTTCGCAAGATGTTCGAGCAGGAAGGAAACCGATTCCGGTGACTGCCATTCTCGCGCGTGAATGCCGCCGTTGATGAGGATCGTTCCTTTAGGCGAACCATATTCCGCGGTCAAACTGCCATCGTTCCCCAGCAGGTAGGCCCAGATGTCTTCGCCGCTCGAGGTCTTGCCGATGATATGGCCGTTGACCTGCGCGTTGCCGAGTGCAATGTCCTGGTGACGTGCAAGGAGGAAATCGTAGTGACGAAAATAGTTGCCGGGAACGCCGGTGTCCGCCGGCCTGGGAACCGGGTAACCGAGCGCGATGTTATTGCCGTCATTGTCGGCTTCCGTGTACTGGAAGATTTCCGCAGCAAGGCCGCTGACGGAAAACAGCAGCAGTAGCGGAACAATCAGTGATCGAGCCATTGTCTGATATCCGTCGCCAGTGCGTTATCGCCGGCTTCTGTCGCATACCGGCGGAGAGCGGCGCGCGCACCTGCGTCGCCGTCAAGGTACAAGGTCAGCGCCGCCCGGCGCGCTTTTCGTGGCGAGCCTGACTGCATGATTTCCAGCAAGGTGGCTTGCAGCGCCGGGTCGTGTTGACGTGCCAGTGTTGCGGCGGCATTGGGTCCGAGTATGGCGTCGTCGAGCAGCGCCAGCAGCTTCGCCCGTGCTGCGGGTTCCTGGTTGAGCAGCGGACCGTATGCCGCCACGGCGCGTATGGAAATTTCCGGTCGTTCAAGGGCAGCGTCGAGAAGTTGGAGCGCGTGCTCAGGCTGTGCTGCCACGAGTTCAGGCAGGACGTCTCCGACAGTGCCGGCGTGACCATCGCGTATCAACGTCAGCGTGAGCGCGGGGTCACGCAGGCGCGCCGCGGTGATTGCGGCCAGACGTGTAACAACCGGGTCGCCGGGCAGCGCAGCTTCGACAATGGCGCGCAATGCCGCCAGTTCCGATGCCGGCACCGTCCGGAAGACTTCCTTTGCGGCGGTGCCCGCCGTTGCGGTCAGTGACCGCAGGTTGGTTGCATTCAGGTCGCCATTGTTCAGCCTGGCAATGAAGTCTCGTTTCGCTGCGGCGACCCGGATTCTTTCCTGTTTCCAGCGTGCGGCCGCTGCAGGATTGATTGCCACCACCGGTTGTCGGCGATGTACGTCTTCATCCCGCCACACAAATACGCTGCTCGATCGGGCGGCGACCTCCGCAAGCAGTGTTTCCTGTTCAGGGGAGAGTGTTTCCTCGGGGACCGAAAGCGCCCATTGCCGCAGATGCTGTTCGACGACGGGGTCGCCGTCCGGTAGCGCGAGCAGCCGGCGAATTTCCGCGGGTGTCCCGGGCGTTGTTTTTGCTGCTGAATCACCGGCCTGCGCAGGATAGGGCGCATCGGCAAGCCGTTCGGCAAGCTCGTCAGCCGTGAATACCTGCGGTGCGGCGATCGCGGCCGCAGCAGGAAGCAGCAGGCTGAACGCTGCCGGTAACACCAAAATGGAAACGCGCATCCATAACCCCGATGTTCACAGGATGTTGGTGAATACGGCGCGCACCGTCAGAGGTTCTAACAAGACAGGAAGGCAAGGGAAAAAAATGGCGCTCCCTACGGGACTCGAACCCGTGTTTCAGCCTTGAGAGGGCCACGTCCTGGACCGCTAGACGAAGGGAGCGTTGGGAAAGCTGTTGCCGTCGGCAACTTGGGAATCCTGCCGCTGCGCGGCAAGGCGGTGGTATTATACGGGCCCTGCCGCGAGCCCGGAAGCGGATGCTCGCAAAAACATGGCCGACAAAAGAAGATTATCTATAAGTGTCTACTGATCGCCTACAAGCTGCCCCGGTAATCATCCCGCGGCCGGATCACAATGTTTCCCGCCAGCAGATATCTCCGAGCGCCCTGAAGGTGCTCTACCGGTTGAACAATGCGGGCTATGAAGCCTATCTGGTCGGTGGCGGCGTGCGCGACCTGCTGCTCGGCCGCGAACCGAAGGATTTCGACGTGGCGACGAATGCATCGCCTGAGGAAATCCGCGACCTGTTCCGCAACAGCCGCATGATCGGGCGCCGCTTCCGGCTGGTGCACGTGCGTTTCGGCGGTGAAATCATCGAAGTCTCGACCTTCCGCGCGTTGCAGGGCGAAGACGACGACCAGCACGCGGACCGTCATTTGGATGACAGCGGCCGCATTCTGCGCGACAACGTGTTCGGCAGTCTTGTGGAAGATGCCTTTCGTCGCGATTTCACAGTCAACGCGCTCTATTACAATGTCGCCGACTTTTCGGTCGTGGATCACGTCAACGGCATGCCGGACTTGCGTGACGGCCTGTTGCGGCTGATCGGCGATCCCGAAACCCGCTTCCGCGAAGATCCGGTCCGCATGCTGCGTGCCATACGTTTCGCGGCAAAGCTCGGCTTTCGTATCGAGGAGAAAACGGCCGCGGTCATTCCGCAACTTGCGCCGCTGCTCGCCGATATTCCGCCGGCGCGTTTGTTCGAGGAAGTGCTGAAACTGTTTCTTGGCGGTTATGCGGTGCAGACCTTCGAGGAACTGTTGCGCTACGACTGTTTCCGGCACCTCTTTCCGCTGACCGAGGAAGCGCTGGCGCATGAAGAGAACGCTTTTCCGCTGACCTTTGTCGCAAAGGCGCTGGAGAATACCGACAAGCGCATCGCCGAGGACCGGCCGGTCACGCCGTTCTTCCTGTTTGCCGTGTTGTTGTGGGAACCGGTGCGTCGCCGTGCCGAAGTCCTGGAACAGCAGGGCACGGGTCCCGTTGAAGCCATTCGCATTGCAGCCGATGAAGTCTGCGGCGACCAACTCGATATTGTGGCGCTGCCGCGCCGGTTTTCGACGCCGATGCGCGAGCTCTGGCAATTGCAGCCGCGTTTCGAGAACCGGACCGGCAAGCGCGCGTTGCGTTTGCTCGGACATCCGCGTTTTCGCGCCGCCTACGATTTCATGGTATTGCGCGCGGAAACCGGTGAAGCCGATCCCGGTCTGGCGGAACACTGGACGAAACTCCAGGAAGCCGAAGCCGGCGAGCAACACACCCTGTTGACCCAGCCGGCCCCGGCGCGCAGCCGCCGCGGCGGCCGTGGGCGCCACCGCAAGGGCAGCGGCGACGGCGAATGACGGCAGCGGATCTTCGGCCCGAGGTGTCGCGCGTATTCATCGGCCTGGGCAGCAATCTCGAAGAACCGGGCGAGCAGATCCGGCGCGCATTCGCGGCGCTCGCGAAGCTCGAACACACGCAGCTTCTGCAGAAATCCGCCTTGTACCATTCACCGCCGATGGGTCCGCAGGATCAACCCGCGTTCATCAACGCCGTCGCCGAACTTGAAACGCGGCTGCCACCGGATGTCCTGCTCGACGCCTTGCAGGCCATCGAACAGGCGCAGGGCAGGGTGAGGGACCGGCGATGGGGACCGCGCACGCTGGATCTCGACCTGCTGGTTTACGGGGCCGAAGAAATATCCTCGCCACGACTGGTGGTGCCGCACCCGGGCCTGCCCGAACGCTCCTTCGTTCTGTATCCTCTGGCGGAACTGGCGCCTGCTCTGGAGGTTCCCGGTTTCGGGACAGTGGCAGATCTTGCTGCGCGAGCGGTGGCCGGCGGCGTCCGGCGGCTCGCGGATTGAGCAACGAGACGGATCGAGCATGAGCAACGCAGAACGTCCCCGCTATCTTGTCGTGGAAGGACCGATAGGCGCCGGCAAGACCAGTCTTGCGCGCCGCCTGGCGACGCATTTCGGTTCCGACCTCGTGCTGGAGCAGGCTGAGGAAAATCCGTTCATCGAACGTTTCTACCGGGACCCGAAACGGTTTGCGCTGCCCGCGCAATTGTTCTTCCTGTTCCAGCGCGCCCGGCAGATCCAGGACATGCGCCAGGATGACCTGTTCAATCCGGTGCGCGTCGGCGACTTCCTGCTGGCAAAGGACAGGCTGTTTGCGGAGCTGACGCTGGCGCCCGACGAGCTGGCGCTTTACCACCAGACCTACGAACACCTAGCCATCGACGCGCCGCAACCCGACCTGGTCGTCTACCTGCAGGCACCTGCCGACGTGCTGTTGCAGCGGGTGCGCAAGCGCGGCATCGACTACGAACAGTTCATCGAGCCGGATTATCTCGAAAGGATCGCCGATGCCTACACGCGTTTCTTTTACAACTACAATGCGTCGCCGTTGCTCATCGTGAATGCGGGGGAGATCAACCCGGTGGACCGTGACGCGGATTTCCAGCAGTTGCTGCGCGCGATCGCCACGGCCAGAAGCGGACGCCATTATTTCAATCCGGTTCCGGATCTCGCCTGATCATCGGAAACGGACCAGGAGCATCGCATGTACACCCAACCGAACAATCAGCGCGATACCAAGCCCGTGACCATAGCAACGCTGGCGAAGATGAAGGCGAGCGGGGAGAAGTTCTCCTGTCTTACCGCCTATGACGCGAGTTACGCCGCATTGCTGGACAACGCGGGCGTGGATGTCGTGCTGGTCGGCGATTCGCTGGGCATGGTCATCCAGGGTCATCCGACAACGCTGCCCGTGACGATGGACGACATGATCTATCACGGACGCGCCGTGGCACGCGGACTCAAGCGCGCCCTGCTCATGCTGGACATGCCGTTCATGAGCTACGCGACACCCGACATGGCGCTGATGAACGCCGCGCGCATGATGCAGGAAGCGGGTGCGCACATGATCAAGCTTGAAGGCAACGCCAATCAGTTGAAGATCGTCGAACATCTGGCGGGAAACGGCGTTCCGGTGTGCGCGCACCTCGGCCTGCGCCCGCAGTCCGTGCACAAGATCGGCGGCTTCAAGGTGCAGGGGCGTGAACAGGATGCCGCGCGCCAGATGGTGAAGGATGCGACGATGCTGGCGAACGCCGGCGCGGACGTGTTGCTGCTGGAATGCGTGCCCTCGGCACTGGGACGCGAAATCACGCAGGCGGTCGGTGTTCCCGTCATCGGGATCGGCGCCGGCCCTGATACCGATGCACAAGTGCTGGTGCTTTACGACCTGCTCGACATCACACCCGGACGCCGGCCGAAGTTCGCGAAGAATTACATGCAGGACGCTTCGTCGCCGCTGGAAGCAGTGCAGAACTTCATACGTGAAGTGCAGACCGGCGTTTATCCCGCCAGGGAACATTGCTTCGACTGACCATCATGCATATCGCACGCACTATCCATGAAGTACGCGAGAGCATCCGCGACTGGCGCGCCGGCGGCGAGCGCGTTGCTTTCGTGCCGACCATGGGCAACCTGCATGCGGGTCACCTTGCACTCGTCGATGCGGCGCGCGCAAAGGCCGAGCGCGTCGTCGTCAGCATATTCGTCAATCCCACCCAGTTCGGACCGAACGAGGATTTCGCGCGCTACCCGCGTACCGAAACCGAGGACACCACGAAGCTTGCGAAGGCGGGCGTGGACCTGCTGTTCCTTCCGGGAGTGGAAGAGATGTATCCGGGTGGAACGGAGGCGACGACATTTATCGAAGTGCCGGCGCTTTCCGCGCAACTCTGCGGCGCGCATCGTCCGGGGCATTTTCGTGGTGTCGCGACGGTTGTCGCACGCCTGTTCAACATCGTACAGCCCGACGTCGCGCTGTTCGGCGAAAAGGACTTCCAGCAGTTGCTCGTCATTCGTCATATGGTGCGCGACCTCGCGTTTCCCGTGGATGTCGCCGGGGTGCCGACGTCGCGTGAAAGCGACGGACTCGCGCTGAGTTCGCGCAACCAGTATCTGTCGGCGGAGGAGCGCAAGCGGGCTCCCCGGCTGCAGGCCACGCTGCGTTCAGTGGCCGAAGGTATCCGGAACGGTGCGAAGGATTTCGATGTGCTGGAACGCGACGCATTGCAGGCGTTGCAGTCCGCGGGTCTTGTACCGGAATACGTGGCTGTCCGCCGTGCCGCCGACTTGAAGCCCGCCAGGGTTGGCGACGAACTGATCGTCCTCGCTGCAGCGCAACTGGGCCGTACGCGTTTGATCGACAATCTCCGCGTCTAGAGGACTTTTCCTGCAAGAAAACCCCTATGGAAGCCGGCTTCAACGCAAGGCAGCTTGAGGCGGGGATTCGCCCTCACGTAAAATACGCGATCCCTCCGCCCGGGATGCTGGAGCACGCTCCCCGGATCGGTCTGAAAAACCTGTTGAATCAAGGTATTGCAATGCACGTGACCCTGCTGAAATGCAAACTGCACCGTGCCTGCGTGACGCACGCGGAGCTGGATTACGAAGGTTCCTGCGCGATTGACATCAATCTGCTGGAGGCCGCCGGCATCCACGAGTACGAGCAGATCCAGATCTACAACGTCACCAATGGCGAGCGGTTCACGACCTACGCGATCAAGGCGGAGCGGGGTTCGAAAGTCATTTCAGTGAACGGCGCGGCTGCGCACAAGGCACGGCCGGGGGATCGCGTGATCATCTGCGCTTACGGCTCGATGCCGGAAACCGAGGTGGCTGCGTTCAAGCCGCGCCTCATTTATCTTGATGAACACAACACGATTACCGGCTCGCGCAACGCGATTCCGGTACAGGCTGCCTGAGTCCGCGTCGGTCTGGTCCTGATCCGAAAAGCCGCCCACGGGGCGGCTTTTTTTGGGTTCTTGTATAACGACTAAAGTTATTGAAGGTGTTTCAACGAGGGCTGGCAGACCGATTTGGTTCTGGCTCGCGAGACCGACGTGAAGCGTGGTCGCCAGCGCTCATCGCATCATCAGCTCGAACGGTTGCCAGAGCGTAAAGCTCGCATAGCAAGTACGAGCCGCGATGCGAGCACGGCACGGTCACGCCCGGCACGCCGTTCGGCACTATCCTGCCGTTCTTCATCGTCGTCGATCGCTTCGATGGCGATCCGGACAAGCTGCTGGAAATGAACTTCAACGGCCTGTTTGCATTGAATCTCGCGTACAACGTTTCGGCGGGCAGCGTCTGGGGCCACTCGGCATCACGTGGCGCGATTGCCGTGGCGGCGACCGGCGCCGTCCAGAACATCGACGGCACGCCGAATCCGAATCACGACATCATCGAGCCGTTCAGCTCACACGGTCCGTCGCGCGTGTTCTTCGCCAGCGATGGGACGCCGTTGCCGGCATTCCTGACGACACGGCTGAAACCCGACATCACCGCAACCGACGGCACCTCCGTGACCGGTATCAATTTCACCTCGCCGTTCTACGGTACGTCGGCGTCGGCATCGGCACCGCATGCAGCGGCGATCGCGGCATTGCTGCTGGATGCGAATCCGCGTCTCAAGCCGCACGAACTCGAAGCCATCATGAAACTGACCGCGCGAGAACGTGGCACGCCCGGTTTCGATTACATCTGGGGCTTCGGTTTCGTCGACGCACTGAATACAACGGTGCTTGCACGCGTCACGGGCTTGCTCGGCAAGCATGATCCGTGGTGGGCTCACCACTGAGCGCCGCTATCGTCAAGAACAGCGGCAACAACAAGGGCCGGCATTGCCGGCCCTTTTTCATGTCATGGAAGTATAGAATGCCGTACCGCACGGAAAATATATTGAACGCACAGCAGCGGAGACAGCAGTGAGCGGCATTACGGACAGCGAAGAATGGCGGCAACTGAGCACGTTGCGTGACGGCCTGACGGGACGCCGTCTCGCGGATTTCTTCAGTGCCGACTCGCAGCGAGCGGCGATTTACTCGACGGCGGCGGCTGGCGTCTTTCTCGATATTTCGCGGCAGCAGCTTGACGGCGACGTGCTGCATGCCCTGTTCGCGCTGCTCGAAGCCCGCGGTTTCGACGCCGCGCGCGACGCCCTGTGGCGCGGCGAAAACGTCAATCACACCGAGAATCGTCCCGCCCTGCACATGGCGCTTCGTGGCGAACCCGGTGACGGTATCGGCGACGCGGAAACTGAACGCCTTGTTGAAGAAGAACGCGCACGACTGTTCGCCTTGGCTGACAGCGTTCGCAGTGGCAGCTGGCAGGCACCTGGCGGTACGCGTTTCGAACACGTCATACACGTCGGTATCGGCGGTTCGCACCTGGGTCCGGCGCTGGCGATCGACGTACTCGATGCCGCGCATTTCGATCCCGATGGCCCAAAGATTCACTTTGTCAGCACGACCGATCCAGGTTCGCTGAAACGGCTGATGCAGCAGTTGCCGCGTGACCGTACCTTGCTGGTACTCGTTTCAAAATCCTTCACGACGGCTGAAACGAGGCTGAACGGCAATACGTTGATCGACTGGCTGGCTGACGGCAGCGATCGGGAAACCGTGATTCGCCAGCAAGTCGTTGGCGTTTCCGCGAATACGGCGGCGATGGATGATGCGGGAATTTCCCGCGAGCACCAGTTGCACATGCCCGAATGGGCGGGCGGACGTTATTCCCTGTGGTCTTCCGTCGGACTTCCCGTCGCGCTACGGCATGGCAGCGCAGCGTTCCAGGAGCTGCTGGAAGGCGCGCGCGCGATGGACCGGCATTTTCATAGCGCCGAGCCGCGACAGAACATTCCCCTGCTGCTCGCGCTCGTCGGTATCTGGAATATCAATTTCCACGATGCGCAGTCGCACGCGGTGCTGCCGTACTCGGAAGCGCTGGCGAAATTGCCGGCCTATCTGCAGCAGCTCGAAATGGAATCCAACGGCAAACGCGTCGATCGCGCCGGCCATACCGTCGATTACCGCACCGCGCCCATCATCTGGGGCGGCGTCGGCATGAACGGTCAGCACGCGTTCTTCCAGCAACTGCACCAGGGCACGGGCTGGGTGCCGATGGATTTCATTCTTGTTGGCGGACCGGATCACGGTCTGCATGAACAGCACAACTGCCTGCTGGCAAACAGTCTCGCGCAGGCTGAAGCGTTGATGCACGGACGCGAGGAAGCGCTGGTGCGAACGGAAGAAGGCGACGGCAAGTTGTTGCCTTACCGTGTCTTCCCGGGGAATCGTCCGAGCACGACGCTACTGGTGGATGAACTGGATGCGCGCCGCCTGGGCGTGCTGCTTGCAATGTACGAACACAAGGTGTTCGCTCAGAGCGTCATCTGGAATCTCAATCCGTTCGATCAGTTCGGTGTGGAACTGGGCAAGCAGATTGCCAAACGGCTTGAACCTGTGCTCGCCGGTAACGCGTCAGCGCCCGACGACTGCGATCCGGCTACCCGGCAATTGCTGGAGCGGTTGGGCAAAGCGAGAAGTGAAAGGTGAGATGACAGTTGGATCAACGTTACCGTCGTCTCACCTCTCACCTCTCACCTCTCACCTCTCACAATGCTGTAGCAACGCCCATTCCACATGCTCCCGCACGACTTCCGATACATCATTCCGGCGTGACTCCAGTGCCGCGATGACTACGGGCGCGGTCGCGGCGTTGCCCAGCGCGATTGCAATGTTTCTCAGCCAGCGTTGGTGGCCGATGCGGCGTATCGCGCTGCCTTCGGTCTTTTTCAGAAATTCTTCTTCATTCCACGCAAACAGCTCGACCAGTTCGGCAGCATCGAGATTTTCACGCGGCGTGAAATTTTCTTCCGCGCTGAATTTCGCGAACTTGTTCCATGGGCAGAACAGCTGGCAGTCGTCGCAACCGTAGACACGGTTGCCCATCGCCGTGCGAAACTCCTCGGGAATGCTGCCGGCATGTTCAATGGTGAGATAGGAAATGCAGCGGCGGGCATCGAGCTGGTACGGGCCGGTTATCGCGTTCGTCGGACAGACTTCCATGCACTTCGTGCATGAACCGCAGTGATCGGTGGCAGGTTCGTCTTCGGGCAGTTCGAGATCCGTGTACAACTCGCCGAGGAAAAACCACGAACCGGCATCCTTGTTGAGCAGGTTGGTGTGCTTGCCGATCCAGCCGAGGCCTGCGTTCTGCGCGAGTGGTTTTTCCATCACCGGCGCGCTGTCGACAAACGCGCGAAAACCGAACGGTCCGATTTCCTCCGCAATACGTTCCGCAAGCTTCCGAAGGCGATTGCGCATCAGCTTGTGATAGTCGCGCCCTAGCGCGTAGCGGGAAACATAGGCGCGGCTTGCATGATCCAGCAGTTCGCGCGGATCGTTCCTTTCCTCGTGCAGGTAATCCAGGCGAACGGAAATGACGCTGACGGTGCCGGGAACGAGCTCGTCAGGACGTGTGCGCTTGCTGCCGTGGCGCTGCATCCATTCCATGTCGCCGTGCTTTCCCGCGCGCAACCATTCCGTCAGACGCCGCTCTTCCTTGTCCAGCCTCCGACGTGTGATGCCGGCCTGCTGGAAACCCAGTTCCTGCGCCCACGCACGAATCTTCGCGACCAGCGCGTGAGCATCAATGTGCAGATTGTGTGCGGAGCTGTCGGTCATCGGGAGGGAACTCTATCTATAATGCGGGTATGTCGTTACCCCGCCAATTGTACCGCGCTGCCGACGTTCGCGAACTGGACCGCCGCGCGATCGAGCAGTTGCACATACCCGACGAAGAATTGATGGAGCGCGCCGGCGCGGCGCTGTACCGCGTATTGCGCGCACGGCTGCCGGCTGCGGGGCGCGTGCTGGTGCTGTGCGGCGGTGGCAACAACGGTGGCGATGGCTACGTTGTTGCAAGGCTTGCGCGCGAAGCGGGTCTGGACGTGACGCTTGCGGCTGTCGTCGGGGCGGGCGCTGTCAGAGGAGCGGCGCGGTCTGCCATGCGGCGTTTTACGGCGGCCGGCGGGGTGTGTGAAGCGTTCTCGACGGAAATGCCGGGCCAGGCGGAAGCGATCATCGATGCGCTGCTGGGTACCGGTCTGGATCGTCCGGTCAGCGGAGAAGCAGCCGAGGTCATCCGTGCCGTGAATACCTCCGGCAAGCCGGCCATTGCCGCCGACTTGCCGTCAGGCCTGCATGCAGATTCCGGTGATGTGCTCGGCACGGCCGTACGGGCGCGATACACGGTGTCTTTCATGGGCCTCAAGGCGGGACTCTTCACGGGGCGCGGACCGGCGTTTGCCGGCGAAGTCCTGTTCGATGATCTCGGTGTTCCTGCGGAAACGGCTGACGGGCTTTCGCCGCTGGCCTGGCGACTGGATCCGGAAGACCTGTCCGGCTGGCTGGCGCCTCGCGAGCGGGACGCGCACAAGGGCGATTTCGGGCACGTGGTCATGCTGGGCGGTGGTACGGGCATGGCGGGCGCAATACAGCTTGCGGGACATGCGGCCTTGCGCGCCGGTGCCGGCCGGGTCACCGCTGTCGTCTGGCCTGGCAACATTTCCGCCGTCACCGGCCAGCGGCCGGAACTGATGTGCCGGGGTGTGAACGATGGTGCCGATGCCGAACCGCTGTTTCGCAAGGCCAGTGTGCTTGCCGCGGGTCCCGGGTTCGGACAGGACGAGTGGTCAGCGCGGCTGTGGGAGTTTTTCCGGCAGCGGGACAACGCAGGGCTGTCGCGCGTACTTGATGCCGACGGCCTCAACTGGCTCATCCGCCGTCCCCTGGTGTTGACGCCGGACGACATCATCACGCCGCATCCGGGCGAAGCGGCGCGCCTGCTGGACTGCGGGGTGGCGGATATCGAGTCGAACCGCTTCACGGCGGTCCGCGAACTGGCGGCGAAATTCGACTGTGTTGCCGTGCTGAAAGGTGCGGGCACCTTGATCGGCGCTCCCGATGGACGCATCGCATTGTGTGATCGCGGCAATCCGGGCATGGCCTCTGCGGGCATGGGCGACGTGTTGACCGGGCTGGTGGCAGGGTTACGCGCGCAGGGCGCGAGCGCGTTCGATGCAGCCTGCGCCGGCGTGCTGATTCACGCCCTGGCCGGCGACCGCGCCGCACTCGACGGTGAACGCGGATTGCTGGCGACGGATTTGCTTGAGCACGTGCGTGACGTCGTCAATCCGCATGCAGGCAGCCGCACAACATGAGCATGGAAATCCACGCCCCGGACGAACCAGCAATGCTGGCGCTGGGCCGCCGGCTGGGGTTGGCTGCTGCACGCGCGCCGGGGCTGGCGGTTTACCTGCACGGCGAGCTGGGCGCCGGGAAAAGTACGCTGGCACGTGGCTGGCTGGCGGGCATGGGACATGCCGGTCGCGTGAAAAGCCCGACGTACACCTTGCTCGAACCCTACAGCCTGCCCGGCGAGCGCGAACTGGCGCACCTTGATCTCTACCGTCTTTCCGATCCCGAGGAACTCGAGTTCCTCGGCCTGCGCGAACTCTCCGATCCGGAACACTGGCTGCTCATCGAGTGGCCGGAAAAGGGCGCGGGCCATTTGCCTGCCGCGGATGTCTCCATCCACATAGCCTTCGAACCCTCGGGTGGACGCCGGTTACGGCTCAGGGGAAATACCCCTGAAGGGGTATCCTGGGTACAGCAAAATGCTGGTGATTTACTCGAATAACCTGCGCTTATCCACTGAATTAAATAGAAAAAATCCTTGAATTCCTCTCATGGTGAAGTACTATTTAAAGTACTCAAAGGGGAATTTGCCTACACGATAATGCGCAAGTTGCTGATTTCATTGGTACTGGCCGGTTTTGCCGGTGCGTCGTTCGCGGCACCTGTGGCCGTCGAAGGGTTGCGCGTCTGGGAAGGGCCGGACAGTACGCGTGTCGTTTTCGACCTGTCGGGACCCGTTGAACACTCGGTGTTTTCGCTGGAAAACCCGAATCGCATCGTGATCGACCTTTCCGATACCCGCATGGATTCCTCGACCTCTCTGCCGGAAGCGAGCGCCCGCGTGGCGCAGGTGCGCAGCGCGCCGCGAAACAAGACCGATCTGCGCGTGGTTTTCGATCTGGCGGAAAAACTCAAGCCGAAGAGCTTCGTCGTCAAACCCAATGGCGAATACGGCCACCGGCTGGTGCTGGATCTCGAAATCGTCACCGAGGGTTCGAAAGCCATTGAGCCGGTAAAGCACGTGACGCCGGAAGGGCGCGAACTGATTATCGCGGTTGATGCGGGCCATGGCGGCGAAGATCCCGGCGCGATGGGGCGCCAGGGAACGCGCGAGAAGGACGTGGCATTGGCGGTAGCACGTGAACTGGCAGCGAAGATCAACGCCGAACCCGGCATGCGCGCACTGCTGATCCGTGATGGAGACTACTACCTTGATCATGGCGAGCGCCGCGAAAAGGCCCGCCGGCAGGGCGCAGACATGTTCATCTCCGTGCACGCCGATGCTTTCACCAGTGCGCAGCCCAGCGGCAGTTCCGTCTATGTTGTTTCCGAGCGCGGTGCTTCCAGTCAGGCAGCTCGCATGCTCGCCGAGCGCGAGAACGCGGCGGACCTGGTCGGTGGCGTGTCGCTGTCCGACAAGGATGACCTGCTGGCATCGGTTCTGATGGATCTGAGCAAGACGGCGACGATGTCGGCCAGCCTCAATGCCGGCAAACACGTGCTCGCTGCCCTCGGTTCCGCCACGAAGCTGCACCAGTCAAGCGTGCAGCAGGCAGGGCTGATCGTGTTGAAGTCGCCGGATGTACCATCGATCCTGGTCGAGACCGGCTTCATCTCCAACGCTGACGAAGAGCGCAAACTCAAGGATCGCAACCACCAGCGGAAGCTGGCGGAAGCCGTGGTACGCGGCGTACGCACCTATTTCTACGAGAATCCGCCGCCGGGAACACTGATAGCGGCACGTCAGGGCCGTGGCGATAACAATGCTCGCCAGCACGCGGTTCGCAGCGGCGAGACCCTGTCCGGCATCGCACGCCAGTACAAGGTGAGTCTGCAGACGCTGCGGCGCGTGAACGGCAAATCCAGTGATGTGCTGCGCGTTGGCGAAACATTGAACATTCCGCTCGGTTCCTGAGTTTTTTCCTTCTGTCGCGTTGGATTCAACGCGACGTCCCGGTACGCTTGCAGCCCTCATTCAGCCTGCTGCCATTTCAATGCCCATTCGCGAACTGCCCCCGCAACTCGTCAACCAGATCGCTGCCGGCGAAGTGGTCGAGCGCCCGGCCTCCGTGGTCAAGGAGCTGCTGGAGAACGCGCTGGACGCTGGCGCATCCCGTATCCAGCTCGAGGTAGAAGAGGGCGGCGTACGCCTGATCCGTATCCGCGACGACGGCCACGGCATGCCCCGCGACGAATTGCCGCTGTCGGTCGCGCGGCACGCGACGAGCAAGATCGCTTCGCTGGACGATCTTGAGCACGTCGCGTCGCTCGGATTCCGCGGCGAGGCATTGCCAAGCATCGGCTCAGTGGCGCGGGTCAGTATCACGTCGCGCACCGCGGAAATGATGGAAGCGGCGCGCATCGAGGGCGACGGCAGCGGCCGTTATTCGTCGCCGGCTCCGGCAGCGCATCCGAAAGGCACGACGATCGAGGTGCGCGACCTGTTCTTCAACACGCCGGCGCGCCGCAAGTTTCTCCGCCAGGAAAAAACCGAATTCAGCCACGTACAACAAGTGGTGGAACGCATTGCGCTGAGCCGTTTCGGGCTTGATCTGCGGCTTACGCACAACGGCAAGGGAATCATGAGCGTTGCCGCAGCGCGTGATTCCGCCGGTGAAGACCGGCGTGTCGCCGCGATATGTGGACAGGCATTCATCGATAACGCGGTGCGCATCGAGCATGACGCCGGCGGATTGAAATTGTTCGGCTGGGTGGGCTTGCCGGCGTTTTCGCGCAGCCAGGCCGACCTGCAGCATTTCTTCGTCAACGGCCGGATGGTGCGCGACAAGGTCATTGCGCACGCCGTGCGCCAGGCATTCCAGGACGTTCTGTTCCACGGTCGTCATCCGGCATTTGTGTTGTTCCTCGAAATGGACCCGGCGGGCGTGGATGTGAACGCGCACCCGACAAAACACGAAGTGCGTTTTCGCAATGGCCGCCAGGTGCACGATTTCCTGTTTCGTACATTGCACCAGGTATTGGCGGAGACGCGGCCCGTGGTACCGGGTGGAGGTTCCGCAGTGACGACAACCGGATCCGGCATGGGTCCGGCCTCGCACGGATTCCAGTCGATTCGCAGCGCTGCGAGACCACCTGCAGGCATTGCCGGCGTGCAGGCGCAGTTGTATTCCGTTCCGCAACCCGGCGCCGCAGGCATGCAGGGCGTGCGCGATGACGTGTTGCAGGAAACCCCGTCGGCGCCGCCCATGGGTTACGCGCTGGCGCAACTGCACGGGATTTACATACTTGCCGCGACCGACAGCGGTCTCGTGGTTGTCGACATGCATGCCGCACATGAACGCATCATGTACGAACGCTTCAAGCAGCAACTCGCCCAGGGCAATGTGCCGGTGCAGCCATTGCTGGTGCCGGAGCGCGTAGCCGTGACGCGACGTGAAGCGGATCTCGCCGAAGAACATGCTGCAGAACTCGCCGCCGCCGGGTTCGAGCTGGAACACGGCGGGCCGGAAACCGTCACCTTGCGGGCGATTCCGGCGGCATTGAAGGATCACGATCTCGTACGGCTGGTGCGCGACGTGTTGTCGGATCTGACCGAACACGGCGCCAGCGATCGCGTGGCGCGTGCCATCGATGTCGCACTGGGCACGTCGGCCTGCCATACGTCGATGCGTGCCCATCGCCGCCTGACCATTCCCGAAATGAACGCGCTGTTGCGCGACATGGAGCGCACGCCGCGAGCCGACCAGTGCAACCATGGCCGGCCGACGTGGTTCCGGCTGACCATGGACCAGCTGGATCGCATGTTCCTGCGCGGCCAATAACGGGATGGACGACAGGCCCTGCGCGATCTTTCTCATGGGACCGACAGCGTCCGGCAAGACCGGCGCTGCGCTCGCGTTGGCCGAGCGCTTTCCCGTGCAATTGATCAACGTGGACTCGGCGCAGATCTACCGCGGGATGGATATCGGCACAGCCAAGCCCGAACCGGCGGTCCGTGAACAATACCCGCATCGCCTGATGGACATTCTCGATCCCGTTGAACGATATTCGGCGGCACAATTTCGCGACGACGCGTTGCAGGAAATGCAGGAGATCACGGCAAGCGGCCAGGTGCCGCTGCTGGTGGGCGGAACAGGATTGTATTTTCGTGCGCTGGAGCGAGGCCTGGCGGAACTGCCGGGTGCGGACCCGGAGATTCGCCAGGAGATCGATGCAGCCGCAACGGAGCGAGGGTGGCCGGCACTGCATGCCGAGTTGTCCCGGCTGGATCCCGAGTCCGCCACACGCATCAGTCCGAACGATCCACAGCGCATACAGCGCGCGCTGGAGGTCTATCGCCTGACGGGTGAACCACTCAGTGCCTTGTGGCAGACAGCAGAGCCGGCGGAATTTCCCTATCGCGTGCTCAAGCTGGCGCTGGCGCCGGTTGATCGGGCCGAGTTGCACCGCAGGATCGAGGCGCGCTTTGCCGGCATGATGGTCAGGGGATTGCTTGACGAAGTTCGGACACTGCGCGCACGCGGCGACCTGTCGGCCGGCCTGCCGAGCATGCGGTCCGTGGGTTACCGGCAGCTTTGGGAGTACCTGGCGGGTGAGTGCGAACTGGACGAAGCGGTCCGCCGAAGCATCGTTGCGTCACGCCGCTATGCGAAACGGCAGATGACGTGGTTTCGCGCCGAGCCCGATCTCGTATGGCTGGACAGCGCCGCGCCGGACTTCGAACGCCGGCTTTGCGACGCTGCAGCCGCCTTTCTCCACGGCTGTTGAGTGCCGGCTGAAGGTGATGGCGCCGCGGGTCGCTGTGTTAGAATCTTTCTACTGCGAATG
>Ga0299914_10000146_pt1 | contig 41560 bp, 42 predicted proteins | sample RVTome_10_FD_201361 | JGI IMG/M metagenome (GOLD analysis project Ga0299914, IMG submission 201361) | Soil microbial communities from uranium-contaminated site in the Upper Colorado River Basin, Wyoming, United States - RVT153D57 (version 2) ... | reverse complement strand
CCGTAACCTCTTGCCAAGGCATGACAAACCCCCTGTTCTGGCCTTAACCAAGGGATGAGTGTCACCCATGTCCTGGCACGTTTGTTACCTATGTCTACGGTCCATACAACAAGACAAAAGGGCCTCGCCCCCGCGCCAGCGGGCGAAACTGTTTTAGCGTCGCAGATATAAAAGCAGAGATGAGTTGTCGAGCGGCCCGCGTCTGGCGAGCAGGTGACGATCTCCTTTAAATGAAGAACCGCCGATCGGGCTGTCTCTTCGAAGGGTTGCGGAAAGAACCGACAAGCGGCGCACTGGGAACGCGCGAAACTACTCTCCGTATCACGTTCTCCTTCCATTTGAATTTCTCCCCTACATCATGACCCCCATTTCCTCCCCACCCTCCCCGCGTGACGCTTCCGGAAAACCTTCATGAGGAACCCGACATGCCGAAGGATCCGACGAAGCAATATCCGCCGCCGCCACAACCGCCGCAGCGCCAGGAAATACCCGGTTACACGGACGAGATGATGCCGGTGCCGGATCACGGCGAAAAAAGCTACCAGGGTCATGGGCGCTTGCGCGACCGCGCGGCTCTTGTCACGGGCGCAGATTCAGGCATCGGCCGCGCCGTCGCCATTGCGTTCGCGCGCGAAGGCGCGGACGTGCTGATTTCCTATCTCGAAGAACATGAAGATGCAAAGGAAACCGCGCGCTGGGTCGAAGAAGCCGGCCGCAAGGCCGTCGTCGTTCCCGGCGACATACAAGACGAAGCGCATTGCCGCTCGCTGGTCGACCGCGCTGTGGAGGAGTTCGGCGCCATCGACATCCTCGTGAACAACGCCGCACATCAATCGACCTTCAGCGACATCCAGGAAATCACCGCCGAAGAATGGGACACCACGTGGCGCACGAACGTGTACAGCATGTTCTATCTCTGCAAGGCCGCGATTCCGCACATGAAACCCGGCAGCACGATCATCAACACGTCTTCCATCAATGCGGAAGAACCGAGTCCGCAACTGCTCGCCTACGCCGCCACCAAAGGCGCGATTGCGAATTTCACGGCCGGGCTCGCGGGCATGCTCGCAAAAAAGGGCATACGCGTGAACGCCGTAGCACCTGGCCCGATCTGGACGCCGCTCATTCCGTCCACCATGCCGGATGAAAAGATAAGAAACTTCGGCAAGAACACGCCGCTGGGAAGAGCGGGACAGCCGGCCGAACTCGCACCCATCTACGTACTGCTCGCGTCGCCCGAATCGAGTTACGTTACAGGTGCGCTCATGCCTGTAACCGGCGGTCGATTGATGCTTTAGGAACGATTCACGCGCGCAGCGCGTCGGCGATCGAACGCAAGCGCAACGTTACCCGGCCGCCTGTGGTCACGCTCAAAAGACATCGACGGCAGCTTCGTGCGCGATATCGACACCGACGCGGTGAACAGCGTGTTCGTGGAAAGCATTAACCGCATCGGCAAGTCACTCGGCATCCACACCATTGCCGAATATGTGGAAAGCGAAAGCGTCCTCGCACGCCTGCGGGAAATCGGAGTGGACAGCGCGCAGGGCCATCTGCTCGACGTCCCGAAACCCTGGATCCGCTGATTCAAGCCGGCGGTAGATTGAACATGATGCACGTTCGGGCTCATCTGCTTCCGGCAACAACCCTTCCCGCTCGGATTGCATCCGGCAAGCGCAGCTGATCGCAAGCATGCCGCCGAACGTCGCGTGGACGGCCGCCGCGATCCCGCAGATGAAACTCCGCAGCACGGTCATCAGTTCTATCAATACGGAAAAGCCGAGCCCGCCGCTGCCCGACAGGGATATCACCCGGTGGAACTTGCACGCATCCACGTACTGCTCGCGCCAGTGACTCCAGTTACATTACGGGCGCACCCATCCTGTTGACCCGTGGACGATTGATGCTTTGAAATTCGCTTGCGACATGTCCCTGACGAGACGATATGTTCCCGCCAATGAACGCCCTGTTCGCAGGCAGGTTTTCGATATTTGGCCGGCAATTGGCAAAGAAACGGCCTGAGGAATTCCCCCTGTGGAAAAATGTAACCATAGGCTTGCGATAAGAACTGAAAGTGTTAACATAAAATCACACGACAATGGCAAACCCGGCGAAAGCCGGGGACGCAAAGTCACCGGCCTAACGGCGCATCTGGAAACAGGAGCCTACGGTAGCGGGACCGCCGAATGGACGATACCTCTCAAGGTGTCGATCTGGACTCATGTCCACACTGGCGATCCCGGCTTCCCCTCCTCCAGTAGCTCCAAGAGCCGACTGACCCGTGTATGCGGCGCATCTGCCCGTAATCACTATGTTCAGTTCTCTGCTGGAGGAGAATCAAATGAAAACATTGAAGACTGTTGCAGCACTGGCACTTGCGACCAGCGCACCCCTCGTTTACGCCGCCACGAGCACCGGACAGCTCAGCGTCGATGCCACCGTCGCGGCATCGTGCAGCGTGGCAAACACGACACTCAGCTTTGGCAGCATCGATCCGCTGGTACTCGCTACGGCAGACGCGGATGCACAGGCCGACATCTCGGTCACCTGCTCCAACACGACCACCTACAACGTCGGTCTCGACGCCGGTCTCACCACCGCTGCGACCGTCACCACGCGTCAGATGGATATCGCCGGTGCCGGTACGGACAAGCTGAATTACAGCCTGTACAGCGACTCCGGACGCTCGACCAACTGGGGCGAAACCGTCCCCACCGACACGGTAGGCGGTACCGGCAGCGGCAGCGCCATTGTCCACACGGTCTATGGTCGTATCCCATCGGGCCAGAACAACGCGCCGGTCGGCACGTACAATGACACCGTCACGATCACGATCACGTACTGATCCGGTTAGATGATGCAAGACATGCACCCGCCAGCACGCCGTTTCTTCCTCTCACCCGTCGTGCTGGTGGGTGTTTTTTTTATCGCTACCCTGTTCGCAGCGGTGCAGGCCGCGAATTTCACTGTTTCGCCCGTCCTTCGCGACATTCCCGCGAACACCGATATCGCCGTTTTCGAAATCACCAATCAGCACGACCAGCCGCTTTCGCTCCAGGTTCATGCGTACGCATGGCAGCAGCGCGATGGCGAAGACGTGCGTGTCCCGGCCGAGGATCTGCTGATCGTGCCGCCGGTAGCGACTGTGCCGCCGAACAAGAGCCAGATCGTGCGCGTCGCCCTGCGCAATCCGGACCGGTCACGCGAGCACGCGTATCGCGTCGTGATCCGCGAACTGCCGAAACAGGACGAAACGTCCAGGGGATTTGCGCTGCAGACACTGCTCGCATTCGATGTGCCGCTGTTTTTCGCGCCTGACAAGGGAACGCATGAATTGAACTGGCGTGTCGCGAGAAACGGCAACGGCAATTTCATGATCGATGCCGACAGCACGGGTTCGCGTTACACGCGATTTGACAGCATTCGCCTGGTCGGCGCCGACGGTCGCGAAATCGCGACGCTCGATGGACCTCTTTACGTCCTTGCCGGCGCGCACCGCTCATGGCAAGTCTTCGGGCCCGATCTGCCCCGGGGAGCATCGGCAAGACTCGTCTATTCGTCATTCGGCCAGGAGCATTCCGTCCCGCTCAAGATCGAGTGACGGACCGTGAACGTCGGCCGCCTTCTGCTCGGACTGATCCTCGCGGTCTTCGCACAGCACACCCTCGCGGCTGATCGCTACGTCCTCGCCACCGGCGAACACTGGCTGGCTGCCACGGTGGATCACCGCGACGTCGCGTTCACGATCCTGACGTACCAGCCGCCTTCGGGAGAACCCTGGCTGCGGGTCATCGACCTGGACCAGCTCGCCCTTCGATACGCTTCCGGACAACCGCGCCGTCACCGCGGCGAAAACTACGTCCTGCCTGGCGCACTGACCGACTACGAAGTCCATTTCGATCCGCTCATGGAACGCGCCCATTTCGTGACGCATATTCGTCCACACAGTCCCGAAGACACGCCCGCCGACCTGCTCCTCGATATCCGTGTCAACGATGTACTCATCGACCAGCCCCTGTACGTGCAGAACACGGGCAGCGACCTCGTGCTGCCGAAGGAAACGCTGGAAGCGTTGCGCGTCGCGCTCCCGGATGCCTACGGGCCGTTCCTCGAGGACGATATGCCCGTGCACGCGCTGGCCGGCGAAATGTTCTACCTGGCGCCCGATCGCCTTTATCTTGAAATGACCGTCCGTCCCAACCTGTTCACAAGAACCGAACTCGCGCCGGGCGGCCACGTCCCGCCCGGCCGGATAACGGACTGGTCGCCGTCGATGGTCTTCGGCTATGACCTTGCTGGCGGCGAGAGTGCCGCCGGCGAGCGCTGGCAGTCGGGTTTCGGAGACCTGGCGGTTTCCACCGGCACCCTGACCTGCCGTTCACGGCATCTGTACCGTTCCGAACTGGAAGACATCGCGCGGCTGGCTTCCGAATGCATCGTGGACTGGCCGTCGGTGCCGCTGTCCGCCGGGGCCGGCGATCACTACACCGCGCCGGGCGCCTTGCAGCAGGTGGTGGCTTACGGCGGATTCTGGATCGGAACCGATTACAGCCTGCAGCCCTACCGCAACCTGCAGCCGTCGTTGATTGTCGATGGCAATGCGCGCCTGCCTTCCACGCTGGAAATCTGGATGGACCAGCGTCTCGGCCTGCGACAGCAGATTCCGCCCGGACCCTTCATCGTGGAAAACCTGCCGGCCGTGACCGGCAGCGGCCTGTTGCGCGCCGAACTGGTCGACGCCACCGGCCGCCAGGTGCTGGTGTCGGCTCCGGTGTACTCGGACCCGCGCCTGCTGCAACCCGGCGTCGCCGACTGGCGCGTGGAAGGCGGACGGCTGCGTCCCGGCGGGCTCATCAACGACGACCTCTACACCGAGCGCTTCGCTTCGGCGTCAGCGCGTGTCGGCATCACGGACTGGCTGACCGGAGAAGTCCACGCGGAAGGCACGGATGCACTTTCCACGTGGAGCGCGAGCACGGCCTTGCGCGCCTGGCGCCTCGGCCTGTTCGAGTTCGGCATCTCCAGGAGCCGCACCGATCCGGATGACAGCGCCGGCGAGGCCACACTGCTCGGCTACACGTACCGCGGTGATCGCGTACATGCCGGTTTTCGCGAAATACGCCGGGATTCCGGTTACGTCAGCCTCGGATACCCGCAAGCGGGCGATGCGCCGACGCGTGAACGCGTCGCCAGCGTCGGTATTTCCGCAGGCCTTGCCAGCCTCACGCTCACCGGGCTTGAACGCGTCTTCGACGACAGGGCGCAGAAACTCGGCAGCGCGGCACTCGCCATCCGTCTCGGCAGCCTGGGACAGCTGCTGCTCACGGCGACCCGTGACCTGGAAACACCGGACAGCGAGCCCATGTATGGCGCGCACCTGTCCATTCCCTTTGGCCGGCGCAGCCACGCCTATCATTCGGTTTCGGACGACGGCACCGAAAACATGCGCACGAGCACGGGCTACAGCATCAGCGCGCCACCCGGTTCCGGCACCGGCTTCCGCGTGAACCGTGACGCTCTCGGGGACGACGAACGCTATTTCGCGCAGGCCACGTTCCGCGGAAACGCCGCCGTCGCCGATCTCTCGATGCAGACGGACAGCGAATACGACCCGAGCTGGGGAACGCGCCTGAGCGGCGCCGTCATCGCCAGCAGAGCAGGCGTGGGACTTTCGCGCGACGACGGCGACAGCTTCGCCGTGATCCGCACCGCGCCGGGCGCCGACGATGTCCGAATCCTGCGTGAACACCAGGTCGCGACGCGTACCGGCAACAGCGGCAACGCCATCGTGCCGGGCCTGCGGCCGTACCAGTCCAACCGGATCGCGCTGCAGGCCGAAGACCTGCCGCTCGCCGGTGAAGTGGATCGCATCGAAATGCCCGTTGTCGCCGGCCGGCGCGGGGTGGTGACCGCGGACTACGGCTACCGGCAGGAACGGAAACTGCTCGGACGGTTGCGGATGGCAGCGGGCGCGGCATCCGAAATTCCCGCCGGTACGCAGGTGCTGGTCAACGGTACGCCCGCGGGCATTGCGGGCTTCGACGGTACAATCTACGTCACGTTGCCCGCAGGCGAGCAGGTGCGGATCGAAGCACTCTGGAAAGACGGCTACTGCACCGTCACCACAAATGTTCCCCTACGCGCAGGCGTGCACGAAGCAGGAGACCTGATATGCAAGGCGCAATGAATCACACCGGCCCTGCCATTCGCCGCGCGCGCGCAATAATGCTCGCCGCGTTGATCGCGAGCCCGGCATCGTTCGCGTGCACGGTTGCGTCAAGCACGCAGTCGTTCGGCGTGATCAATCCGCTGATCGACGGCCAGCGCGACAGTACGGCCGGTGTCAGTGTCGGCTGCCCCACGCTCACCTCTTACACGTTGAGCCTGAGCGCCGGTTCCGGAACGTACAACCAGAGAACGCTGCTGTCAGGCAGCCGCACACTGAATTACAACCTGTACATCGACGCGCAGCGCACGCAGATCTGGGGCGATGGCAGTGGCGCCACGTGGACGGTTCCGGGTTCCGCCGACAGCACATCGACCCTGCACACCATTTACGGCAGCGTTCCCGCGCAGCCGTTCGCCGTACCGGGAACCTATTCCGATACGGTCGTGATCACCGTCAGTTACTGAATTTGCGTACCGGCACGAGTCTCGCGCAACAACACTCTCGCATGTTGCGCGCAGGCCTCGAAGCCCGTCCGTCACCCGTCCATCATCGACAGCGCTTGCGGAAGAACACGAAACGGGTCGCGTTTTCCTCGCAATCCTCCAGGCCGGTCAACAGTATCCGCGCGCCGCAGACGGCTGCGGCGTGTACTCCCGCGATGGCGGCGACCGTCGCATCGTTCCCCCGCATCACGGTATGCACGGCGCCTGCGGTATCCATGTCCTTGACCCGTTCCATCGCCGGATGATTGCGAAAGAATGTTTCACACTGCGCGAGTGCCACGGGATGCGAGCGCACGGCGCGGATATCCTCGAGCCTTGCTTCCGGCCTGCCGATCAATGCGTGCGACACCGGCAAGGCGAGTTCCTTCACCACAACTACCGGCGCCGCATCGATCAGCCGGCGGCTGGTCCGTATCGCTCCGACCAGTGTGTTGTGGACCGGCAACACGCCCCACTCGACCGTCGCCTGCGTTACAGCGCGGACGACATCCGCAAAGGTATCGCAGCACAGCGGATGCAGACGTTCACCAAGACCTTGTCGCGCAGCAAGTTCGCTGTAGGCGCCCGGCCGGCCCTGGTAGGCAACAGTCAATCGCATGACGTCGTGTCGCGTTCTTCCGAAGCCAGCGATACCTCGATGACGCAGCGGAACACCTCTCGAATCGCATCCGGTGGCAACACGCCGTTGCCGGCTCTGGCGAGACGATCAAGTATTTCCTGCTCGCGCACGGGATCGCGCAACGGCAGGCCCGTTTCCCGTTTCAGGCGGCCGAGTTCGCCGGCCAGGCCGAGACGTTGTTGCAACAGCACGAGCAATCGATCGTCCAGCCGGTCTACCTGCTGTCGCAGGCGGCCGATGAAAAGACTCGAATAACGCGTTGCCGGGTTTGCTTTCATGGCGGTAGCTCCGTTGCCGGGAAGAACCGGGAGCTGAAATGAAAAGGCCCGCTCCTGGTTCGGAAGTGGGCCTTGTATCCGCGCTGGTGTTCGCTTAACCGATACCGGCCCTCTTCCGTTTGCAGCAGGTAAAGCAGGAATTCGTGAAAATGGCGTTGCGACCGGTGCGCACCGGACAAACGGAATCAACGTGCGTTTCCTGCACGGGAGGCATTGCGCCGTTTGTTTTCGATGGCCTTGTCATGAAATCTTCCTTCGCGCCGTTTTCAACTTGCGGGCCGTCTCCAGCGGTTTCCGTTGCTGCTGCAGTTCCTGCCAGCAGGGAGGCGTACGCCAGTCGATTTTCTCGCCCGTTTCGAGCGCCCTGTGCAACTCGCGTGGATTCAGCCACGGTATCAGTCCCTGAATGAACCGCAATGCGTAACCGCGCAGCAAGGTATCGCGCGGCAACAGCAACCAGGTCGTGCATGCGGGAAACAGGTCGTCCGCCGGAATCCTGACCAGGTCGGCGCCGTCTTCGGCCAGCCACGCCATTTCGGCGAGAACGCCGACGCCCAGGCCCGCGGCACGTAGGTCTTTATCAATTCCGCATCCTGCGCCGTACAACTGATGCGCGGTTCGATTCCCGTGTTCATGAACGCGTTTCTCAACGACGAATCCGGACGCCGCGACGAGTCGTAGCTCACCAACGGAAACCCTGCCAGTTCCCTGATCGTCAATGCCGGGCCGGACAACGCCAGTTCATGCCCTTTCGGAACAACGACATGACGATGCCACCGGTAAACGGGAATCGCGCAACCGGCGTGCGGCGGCGGACCAACCGTACTGACGATGGCGAGATCGACTTCGCCGGCTTCCAGCAGGCTCAGCGCTTCGGCTTCGCCGGCCGGCAGCAGGTGTATTCCGACGTCCGAGAATTCACTGGTCATGGACGCAATGCTCACCGGCAGCACGTACTTCGCTTGCGTATGCGTCGTGGCGATGCGCAATTCACCGCTGGACGCATTGCGCAGGTTTGCGGCCAGCGCGCGAATGTTCGCCGCCTCCGCAACGATGGTGCGTGCACGTTCGATCACCTGTGCACCGGCAGGCGTCACGGCGTCCAGGCTCTTGCCCTTGCGCCGGAAAATCTGGAAACCCAGTTCACCTTCAAGCTGCCTGAGCTGCTTGGAGATGCCGGGCTGTGTCGCATAAACGCGTTCGGCAGCCTGCGTGATGCTCAGGCCGGCATCGACGATCGCGACAAGGTAACGAAGCTGTATCAGGTTCACGGTGGCGGTCACTCGAATCAGGAATCGTAATAGGCGAATTTCTCCGGTTACGCGTTTCGAAATGACAACACCGCATGTTCATGGCCTGTTGAATCCGCATACAAGCTCCTTTGTTCGTGTTTCGAATATTGGCCGCGCAAACATCCGCTAGCGTCCGTACCGTACGAGAACTTCCGCGACGTCCGCGAGCAAGGCTGTCGCCGTCACCCGCGCGCCCGCACCGGGCCCGCGTATCACCAGCGGTTCGTTCGCATAAGTATGGCTGTAGATGTTGACGCAGTTATCCGTGCTGCGGGTCTGCGCCAATGCATCGTCGCTGCGCAACGCACACATGCCGATCGACGCTTCGGTGCCGCTGTTCAGGCTGGCTACGTAACGCAGTACCTTGCCTTGCCTGTGTGCGGACGCGACGCGCTGCCGCCATTCGTCATCGGCTTTTGGCAACGACACAAGAAAATCTTCGAGCGGCAGGTTTGCGACCGGCGCCGAGAGCAGCGATTCGGGTTGCGGTATCGCGATATCCGCCAGCCCGGCAGCGTTGGCAATAATGCGCAACTTGCGCGCGACATCGGCACCGGAAAGATCCTGTCTCGGATCAGGTTCCGCAAGACCGTCGCGTTGTGCGGCGAGCACAGCCTGTGAATACGGAACATCCTGCTGCAGCGCGTGGAAAAGGTACGCGAGGCTGCCCGACAGAACGCCTTCAACCCGCGTCACCGTATCTCCGGCAGCACGCAATCGCCGGATCGCACTCAGCACTGGCAGGCCCGCGCCCACCGTCGCCGCGTCGCCGTAAAAGGAATTGTCGTCCGCGGATGGCGAAACCCAGCCGTTCGACAGCGCGAGCTTGTTCGCCGTCACGACATGAATGCCCAGGCCTCGCCAGGCCGCGTGCCTTTCCGCGATCGCGGTACTGGCTGTCGCGTCGATGATCACGGGCGCGGATTCGCATTGTTTCAGCAGGCGTGCCGCGAGGTCATTCGCATCGCTCGCGGTACCGGCCGATCGCAAACGCGCCAGCGCGGTGTCAGGCGGCAGCCCGCTTGCATCGAACAGCATGGCGCGCGAATTCGCCACACCCAGCAGGCGTAACGGCGCGAACGTCGCCGCGGCCAGTTGGCGCAAGACTTCGGAACCGACATTGCCTGTACCGAACAGCAGCACGCTCAGTGCACGTTGCCGCCGGCACAAGGCACGGTGCAGTACGCGTTGCGTTTTCACGGCATCGTCCCGAGCAACGTCAATCCGCAGCGAACCGCCGTCCGATCGCGCGTCGGCGTACCCGATGCCGGTGTTCGCCAGCGCCGACGCTGCCTGTTGCAACAACGGACCGGAACCCACCGCCGTCACAGCGACACGATTGTCATCGAGGGTGCGCGTGGAAATGACCGTGCCTGGAATTTCACCGGACGGCAGTATCAATGTCCCGCGGCATTGCGCATCGAAACTGTTGCGCACATGGACGTGCACATCGGTGTCGTGCAACGGTGCGAGTGTTGCGGGATGAAGAATGCGCGCACCCGCTTCCGCCAGCCGCGTGGCCGCCGCACGGCCGATGACCGCGTGTGGGCGGGCATCGGGAACGATATCCGGATCCGCTTCCAGCACGCCGGCCACATCGCTCCAGATCGTGACAGTCGATGCGTTCGCCAGCCGGCCGAGGATGGTTGCGGACCAGTCGCTGCCGTTGCGTCCCAGCGTTACAGTGGATGCGTCATGCGCGCAACGCGCGATATAACCCGGCACGATCACCAGCTGCTGCCGCAACTGCGGTTCGCTGGCGGCAAAAAGCCGGTTGCTGCGTTCCCAGTCGATCTGCGGGTCGACCTGCGGCGTTTCGCCTCTGCCATCCACGCGCAGAAAATCCCTGGCATCGAGTAATGCGACGGACAGCGCACGCATCTCGAGTGCCGCCGCAAACAACCGCATAGACCACAACTCCCCGTAGGCAGCGACTTCGTCGTATGCCTGCGGAACGGTGACGCGCAGCGTGTTGCAGGCTGCAAGAATGTTCTGCAGTCGCGCAACGTCCGTCAGCAGTGACGTATTGAAGCGCTCACGCGGCGCGGAATCCAGCAAGCGGGATGCGATGTCATGCTGGCGCTGTTGCAATACCGCGAGGTTGGCTTGCCAATCATCCGAACGCGCTGCCGTTGCCGCCAGCGCCAGTAGCGCATCGGTCACGCCGCGCGCGGCGGAAACGACGATATACAATCGCTGGCCGGAGCGATCCGCCGACTCGTCCGCAATGATGTTCACGCAACGGCGTATGCCTTCGGCATTCGCGAGACTCGAACCGCCGAACTTGTGAACGGCCGGACGCGGTACGGCGGCTGGTACCGGCAGCGAAGTCGCGACCACGCTCATGCCTGCTGCCTCCGGATAGCCGCCGTAGCGGCGGACTCGAGTGCGGCGCTTATATCCGCAGCGAGATCATCGACATGTTCTATGCCGACCGACAAACGCAACAGGCTATCGGTAATACCGGCTTCATACCGCGCCTCCGGGCTCATCGCTGCGTGCGTCATGGTAGCCGGATGCGCGACCAGGCTTTCGACGCCGCCCAGCGATTCAGCCAGCGAAAAATGCCGCAGCGATTTCAGGAAGGCGCGCACCGTGCCCTCTCCGCCCGCCAGTTCGAAACTCAGCATCGCGCCGAAGCCCCGTTGCTGCTGCTTCGCGATTTCATGGCCGGCGTGCGATGCAAGCCCCGGGTAATGCACGCGTGCCACGGCCGGATGCTGTTGCAAGAGTTCCGCGAGCACGCGCGCGTTGAGTTCGTGCGCCTGCATGCGCGGACCCAGCGTGCGCAAGCCGCGCAAGGTAAGAAAACTGTCGAACGGTGAGCCGGTCACGCCGAGACAGTTGGCCCACCAGGCGACATCCGCATGCACGCCGTCATCGCGACAGACGATCGCACCACCGACGACGTCGCTGTGGCCGTTCAGGTATTTCGTCGTGGAATGCACCACCACGTCCGCGCCCAGCGCAATGGGTTTCTGCAGCACCGGCGACAGGAACGTGTTGTCCACTACCACGAGGCTGCCCGCTGCATGCGCTTCCAGCGCGATCCTGCGGATGTCCGTGATCCTCAACAGCGGGTTGCTCGGCGTTTCCAGCCAGACCATCTTCGGCCGTTCATCGAATGCCGCTGCGCGTACCGCCGTGTCATTGATGTCGATGAATTTCACGCGAAAACAATGCTTGCGGGCCAGAGCCGTGAACAATCGCCACGAACCGCCGTAACAATCATGCGGCGCGATCAGCAGGTCATCCGGGCCGAGCAATTGCAGCACGCAGGTAATGGCGGCCATTCCCGTCGCCGTGACGATGCCCGCAACGCCGCCTTCCAGATCCGCGATAGCGTGCGCCAGTACGTCGCGCGTCGGATTGCCGGAGCGCGTGTAGTCATACCTTCGTGGCAACGCGAAATCCTCGAACGTGAATGTGCTGGTGAGGTACAGGGGCGGCACCACCGCGCCGTGTGTGCTGTCCGTATCGATACCTGCACGTACCGCCAGGGTTTCCGGGTGCGATCCGAATGTCATGCGGCCTCCCGCGTCAACGCTTCGCGCAACAGGCGCGCGAGACGTTCCGTTTCCTTGAGAAATGCGTCGTGACCGAAAGCCGAAGGCAGTACATGCAGTCTCGCTGGTCCGCCCAGCCGCTCGCAGAGTTCCTGCATCTCGGCAAGTGGTACGAGAAAGTCCGGGTTTGCGGCGACCAGCGTCACCGGCGTGCTGATCCCGGCAGGGTCCACGTCATGGAGATCGAGCGATTCGCAAAGCTGCAGATAATCATCGGCGCGGGTTTTCGCCGCGAATTTTCGGCCGTTGTAGTCGAGATAATTCTCGACCGGAAAACGGAATCCGTTCGCCGTGCGTGCGGGTGCAGCGTCGAAACGCGACGCGAACTCGTCGTGATCGCGATAGCTCGTGATCGCCAGCGCCCGCGCGAGCGCAACGCCTTGTGCAAGCTGCCCTGCGTCTTTTCCCAACTCGATGATACGGCGCTGGATACTGCGCAAGGCAATTGCGCGCGGATGCGCGCGGTGCGCGCCGCTGATGACCACAGCCTGTTCGAGTCGCTCGGGATAGCGTGCGGCAAAAGCCAGCGCGACCATGGCGCCGTAGGAAGCACCGACGAGCATGCGCACGCGCGGTACATGCAAGGCATTCAGCAGTGCTGCCAGCGCATCCGCCTGGTCGGCGGTCGTGATATGCCGGCACTCGGCATCATCGATGGCGTTGCCGGTAATGAAATCCATGCCGATGACATCGAAAGCATCCGTGTCGATCGCGCGACCGGGTCCGGCCTGAGTGCTCCACCAGCCTGGCGCGCCATCCGGCAACGCAATCACATCGGCGTTTGCCGAGATGCCGCCGAGCACAACAACGACCGGCAGGCCGAGCGCCGGATCGCCGCTGCGCGAAAAGCGAACGGCGAGATGGCCGGATCGCCCGGCATATTGCGCACGAAACGCCGGCAGCACGACGGTGCCCGTGACGGGCAACGCGACCGGTATGAGTTCGTCAACGGATCTGGCTTGATGCGCGGGCATTGCAGTTCTCCAACAGTCAAGGTTTCGCTCATCGGAAACCCCGGCGGAGACCGCGCAGGTAGAGTGAATCGCGCCATGCCAACGGCAGTCCGCGATCACTCATCTATCGGCAAACACAGGTAACAGTTGTTACGTGGTGTTTACCGCAGGAGTTGGCACCTTTGCGAAACACAAGGTTTCGCAGGTTGCCCCGGCTTCATTGGGCCTGTCCCTCAGCCGGTCTCGATGAGTTGCTAGCAGCCTACCTGCTTCGCAATTGTTGTCAACCGCTTGCTTATGGCGATTCGGCATAAGGCGCCGGGCTGGACGTCGCAACCGGGTATTTACCATTCAGTGTTTCGTACTCCGCCAGCCATGCATCATCCGAACCTTCGTTGACGTTCTCGAACAGGAACGTCGACAGATACCGCTCGCCGGTATCGGGCAGTATCGCGAGCAATGCCGTGCCGCGCGGTACGGCGGCGGCGATTTTCAGCGTTGCCGCCAGCGTGCCGCCGGCCGAAATGCCGGCGAGTATGCCTTCTCCTTGCGCAAGCGCCAGCGCGGTATCGCGTGCTTCTACATCCGTAACGGGCACCAGATCATCGACGACATCGCGGTTGAGAACCGCCGGTACGAAATCCGGCGTCCATCCCTGGATCCTGTGAGGCGCCCATGAATTGCCGCCAAGCAACGACGCACCCGCCGGTTCAGTCGCGATGATGTTCACCTCGGGCCGCGCCAGTTTCAGCATTTCGCCAACACCCGTCAGCGTGCCGCCGGTGCCCCAGCCGGAAACGAAATAATCCAGCCGCCGGCCCGCGAATGCGCGCAGGATTTCCGGGCCGGTGGTGTTGCGGTGATACGCCGGGTTGGCCGGGTTATCGAACTGCCGCGCAAGAAACCAGCCATGCTTTTCCGCAAGTTCGCGCGCCTTGCACACCATCCCGCTGCCGCGTTCCGCCGCCGGTGTCAGGATCACTTTCGCACCCAGCGCGCGCATCAGCTTGCGCCGCTCCACCGAAAACGTTTCCGTCATCACGGCTACGAACGGGTAGCCTTTCGCCGCGCAGACCATGGCCAGCGCAATGCCGGTGTTTCCCGATGTCGCCTCCACCACTGTCTGTCCGCGCAGCAACTCGCCGCGTCGTTCCGCATCCTCGATGATGGCGACGGCGAGCCGGTCCTTCACCGATGACATCGGGTTGAATGCCTCGAACTTGACGAAGACCTCCACGCCGTCGGGCGGCAACCGCTGCAGTCGAATGACCGGCGTGTTGCCGATGGTGCCGAGTATGCTTTCGTGAATCATTGCCGAAGCTCTCCTGTAAGTGTTTCCGGCGTGCGGGACGTCCTGTCGTCGACAATCGGCTCGTCACCGAACCAGCCCAGCGATACGGCACTGGCCGCCGTCGCGCCGACGAACAGCATCGCGGGCGATACCAGTGCGACCCGCTTCGCCAGTTCGGTCATGTTGCCCAGCGTGCCGACGATGACGCGCTGGTCTTTTCGCGTGCCATTTTCGACAAATGCAATCGGCGTTTCGGGTGATGCGCCGTGCGCAACAAGCTCGTTCTGAATCAGCGCGGTCTTTCCCGCACTCATGTACATCGCCAGCGTGTGACGGCCGCCCGCAAGTTCCGCCCAGTCCGAGCGTTCACGTAATCCGGCGCAATGTCCCGTCACCAGGCTCACCGCGTCCGACTGGCCGCGAAGCGTCAAGGGAATGCCGGAATACGCCGCGCATGCAATGGCGGCCGTGATGCCGGGAACGACTTCATAAGGGATCTGCCAGTGACGAAGGTAAACGAGCTCTTCACCACCACGGCCGAAAACGAACGGGTCGCCGCCCTTCAATCGAACCACGTTGTGACCACGCAAGGAGTTCTCACGCAACAGCCTGTTGATCGCGTCCTGGTTCGCGCTTTCCCCGTTGGCACGTTTCGCAACGCAAATACGTTCCGCATCACGACGTGCGAGCGCGATCACTTCTGCACTGACGAGGCCATCGTGAACGATCACGTCAGCCTGCTGCAGCCGGCGCAATGCTTTCAGCGTGAGCAATTCCGGATCGCCCGGCCCGGCACCGACAAGACTGACCAGTCCCTTGCCGGCAACAAAATCCTTGCGGCCGACATTCCTAAGCGCATCCGTGAGATGACGCTCGGCTTCATCAACGCGGCCGGCGGCGACGCTCGCACCGACCGGACCGTCAATCAACCACTCATGGAAATGCCGTCGCTTGACCGGATTCGTGATCGCGTCGCGAATCCTTTGCCGGTAACGCTCGACAAACGCCGCGACGGCACCCGCCAACGGTGGCAGCAGGCATTCCAGCTGTTCGCGCAGACGCCGCGCATAAACAGGCGCCATGCCGCCGGAACTGATCGCGACCTGTACCGGCGATCGATCCACAATGGCAGGAACGATCGCATCCGATAACGCCGTTCGGTCGACAACGTTGACGTGCAGATTGCGCGCATGCGCCGCTTTCAATACGCGATCGCGAACAACCGGATCGTCGACCGCCGAGATCACCAGCCAGGCATCGTCCACATCACCCGGCTCGAACTCACGCGCCACCCATTCGATTTCGCCTGCGATGTGGTACTTCTCGATCAACGGAATCGCGCACGGTGCGACAACGACCAGGGACGCATCGGCAAGCAGCAGAAGTTCGATCTTTCGTGCGGCAACGTTTCCGGCACCGACCACGAGCACACGGCGTTTCTTCAGTTTCATGAACAAGGGAAAATAACGCACCGCACACACCTTTCTTCCGAAGATGCGCCAAGACTAGTCGCCGGCTGCGTTCACGGGAAATACCCGTTCATTGCTTGCTAATGCTCTGCGGTTATATATCTGCGGTTGTATACGGGAGAACGCGGAATGGAATAACGATATGAAGAATCATCCGTTATAAAACAACCGGCGAGAACCTATTCTCTGCGGCCTGAAGCATTCGATATGAAGGAAATACCATGGCCGCCGCATCCGACCGCCAACCTGTGCCGCAGGAAAAACTCGATACGTTCTGCGCCGGAATGAGCAGGAACAGCCTTCTCTGGGCGTCCGGATACCTCGCGGGGCTGGCCGCTGGCGGGATTCCGGCAACCACGGCATCGCCGGTTGCGGAGTCCGTGCGGAAAAGCGATGCCGCGGAAGTTCTTCACATCTGGTACGGCTCGCAGACGGGCAACGCGCGTGGTGTCGCCGAACGTCTTGCACGTTCCGCGCAAGACGCCGGCCTGCAGGTGGAACTCGCGAGTCTTGCCGATGTGACACCACGACAGATCCGCAAGACAAAACTGCTCACATTGATCGTCAGTACGCATGGCGAAGGCGAACCGCCGGACGATGCGGAGCCGTTGCACGCCTACCTGCTGTCGGAAAAAACGCCGCAGCTGCAAGGACTGCGTTACGCAGTGTTCGCGCTGGGCGATTCATCGTACGAGCACTTCTGCAAGACCGGCCGGGATTTTGATGGCGCGCTCGAAAGACTGGGTGCAAAAAGACTGCTGGAATTTCACGAAGCCGACATCGATTTCGAAACCGTTGAGGGCGAATGGCAGCCCGCCATTCTGAAACGCAGCGCCGAACGACAATCGGGTGCCTCACCGTCGCGGCCGGGCCTGCAACTGGTCGCCCCCGTTGTCGACACCCCGGCATGGAGCCGGCAGCATCCCTTTGCAGCGGAAAGCCTCGCGTCGTCGCCGTTGACTGTCGCGCCTTCGCTCAAGAGCGTGCATCACGTCGCCGTATCGCTCGATGACAGCGGCATTCAATACCATCCAGGCGATGCACTGGGCGTGTGGCCGATAAATCCGCCCGAACGCGTCAACGAATTTCTCGAACTTGCAGGATTCGCCGCTGATCTGCCGGTTACACGCGGCAACAAGGAATTTGCCGCGCAAGCCTGGCTGCGCGATGAGCTGGAACTGACCCGCCTTTCGAAACCGTTTCTTGAGCAGTACGCAAAAGCTGCCGGGCATTCCGGACTGACGGACATCATCGGCAATCCGGACCGCCTGCGTGCCTTTCTCGCGCAACACCAGGTCAACGACGTGCTGCTGGAATTTCCGGCGCGATTGCCGGCCGATGTACTGCTCGACATGCTGCGGCCGGTCACGCCACGGCTGTACTCGATTGCGTCCAGCCCGCTCGCGTTTCCGGACGAGGTTCATCTCACCGTGCGTACGGTCGGTGACCTGAAGGCCAACGGTCGGTTGCGTACCGGCGCGGCATCCTGGCACCTGAATGCGCATACCAAGCCCGGCGATGCCTTGCGCGTGTTCGTGGAACCCAATCGGCACTTTCGCCTGCCTGCCGAAAACGACGTGCCCATCGTGATGATCGGCGCCGGGACTGGCGTCGCTCCCTTCCGCGCATTTGTCGATCATCGCCGGCAGCTCGGCGCCACCGGCGACAACTGGCTGATCTTCGGCGACCAGCGACGGCGCACGGATTTTCTCTATCAACTTGAATGGCTGCGTCACCTGAAATCCGGCGCGCTGCGAAAACTCGATGTCGCGTTTTCACGCGATCAGCAGAGAAAGATCTACGTTCAGGATTGCGTACGCGCACAGGGACGCGAGCTGTACGGCTGGCTGGAACGTGGCGCGCATGTGTATGTCTGCGGCGCAGCCGGCGGCATGGCGGCGGCCGTCGAGGCGGCGTTGCTGAAAATCATCGGCGCGCATGGCGCACTCGACATCGATGCCTCGCTGGAATACCTCGCGACGCTCAAACAACAACACCGTTACCAGAAGGATGTCTACTGATGGCGAACACGGAATTGCCGGATGACATCGAGCAACTGAAAGCGGAAAGCCGTTTTCTGCGCGGCACGCTGGATATCGGTATTGAAGATCCGGTGACCGGCGCGATTGCCGAGCCGGACACGAAACTGATCAAGTTTCACGGTATCTACCAGCAGGACGATCGCGACGAACGCAGGGTGCGCCGGCAGGCGCTATTGGAACCGTTGTACTCGTTCATGTTGCGCGTGCGCATTCCCGGTGGCGTCCTGCAACCGCAGCAGTGGCTGGCAATGGACGAACTTGCACGCCGCTACGGCAACGGCACGCTGCGCCTGACCACGCGGCAGGCCGTGCAGTTTCACGGCGTCTTCAAGGAAGACCTGCGTGCGCTGGTACGCGGGCTCGAAGCGACGGGGCTCGACAGTATTGCCGCGTGCGGCGACGTCAACCGCAATGTGATCTGCTCACCGAATCCCGTCGCCGGCCAGTTGCACCCGGACGTGCAGCGCTGGGCGGTCATGCTGAGCGAACGGCTGCTGCCGCAAGGCAACGCCTATGAAGAAACCTGGTTGAACAAGGAACGTCCTTCAAGCGCGGACCGTGATGTCGAACCGCTCTACGGAAAGACCTATTTACCGCGAAAGTTCAAGATCGCCATTGCCGTGCCGCCGCTGAATGACGTCGATGTCTTCGCGCACGACCTCGGCTTCATCGCGATCGAGGAAGCCGGGCGTCTCGCGGGATTCAACATCACCGTCGGAGGCGGAATGGGCGCAAGCCATGATGACCCTGAAACCTTTCCGCGCCTCGCGGACGTGATCGGGTTCTGCCCGGGTAACGATGCGCTGGCCGTTGCCGAGGCGGTCATTTCGATACAGCGCGATCATGGCAACCGGCGCGCGCGCAAATACGCGCGCCTGAAGTACACCATCGAAACGCTGGGTCTCGATCGCTTCATTCGCGAACTGGAATGGCGTGCACGCACTACCATCGAAATCGCACGCCCCTTCCGCTTCGAACACAACGGCGACCGTTACGGCTGGACGCAAGGCGCGAATGACCGCTGGAATCTCATGCTCTTCATCGAAAACGGACGACTGGACAGCGTCGCGCTGGACGCGCTGCGTGATGTCATCGAGCAACATGACGGCGACCTGCGCCTGACGCCGAACCAGAACGTGATCATTGCCGGCGTCGCGAGCGCAGACCGCGCGCGCATCGCAAAGCATTTCGAAACGTCAGCCGCTGCACAGCGTTTCAAGGCATCGCCATTGCGGCGTCACTCGATGGCCTGCGTTGCGCTGCCCACCTGCGCGCTGGCAATGGCGGAAAGCGAACGCTACCTGCCGGCACTGATCGACAAGTTCGATGCGCTGCTGGCGAAACACAAGCTTTCGGAAACAGCGATCACCGTACGCATGACTGGCTGCCCGAACGGTTGTGCGCGCCCCTATATCGCGGAGATCGGCATGATCGGCAAGGCACCCGGCCGCTACAACCTGCATCTCGGCGGTGCCTTCGACGGCAGCCGGCTGAATCGCTTGTATCGCGAGAACATTACCGAAGACGAAATCCTGCAGGCGCTTGATCCGCTGCTGGAACATTATGCTGACAAACGCGAAGCGACAGAGACCTTCGGGAACTTCCTGGTGAGAACCGGCATCGTGCACGCGGTGCTGCATGGAAGAGAGGTACGGACACATGTTGCAGGATAATCTGCTGCGAATTGAAGCCGGGCTTGCCGCAGCCGAACGCGAGCTTGCATCGCTTGATGCGTTCAGGCGCGTGCGCTGGGCCATCGAAAACCTGCCGGGCGCGCACGTGCTGTCGTCGAGCTTCGGCATGCAGTCCGCCGTGATGCTGCACCTGGTGACGCGCGTGCAAGCGGACATCCCGGTGATCTTCATCGACACGGGGTATCACTTCGAGGAAACCTATCGCTTCGTCGACCAGCTCACGGAGCGCCTTCACTTGAACCTGCAGGTGTTCCAGCCCGCCGTTACCGCGGCATGGCAGGAAGCACGCCACGGAAAACGCTGGACAAAGGGCGTGCAAGGGCTGGACGCATACAACGACGACAACAAACTTGAACCCATGCGTCGCGCCCTGGATCAACTCGATGTCGGCACATGGTTTTCCGGGGTGCGTCGTGAACAGTCTGCGCACCGGCGCAGCATGTCCATCGTCGAGGGATCGCGCGGACGCATGAAAGTTCACCCGATCATCGACTGGACTGATCGCGACGTTCACACCTACCTGCAGGCAAACGACCTTCCGTATCACCCGCTGCGGGAACGCGGTTATACGAGCATCGGCGACTGGCACACGACCTTGACACTCGCCGAGGCCGGCGATGAAGAACGGACGCGCTTTCTTGGACTCAAGCGCGAATGCGGACTGCACGACAAGCTGTACAACCTGTAAGGACCTTCCTGTCATATGCGAGCCGTGAGGCATGCAGATGTGAAACCGGATAAATGGCGCTGAGGCTGGCGCGAAGCCGTCCGAACAATCACGGCCTCCGAAAAACGCTGACCTGTATCAGCAACGTGCGCTCCGGTAATGCATCGCGCTGGCGATTCTGCCCACCCCTTGCACGTAGGCCGAAAACCGCAGCGACACGCCTTCATCTTCCGCACGCACGAAGCATCGTTCGGCCTCACGTTGAAGGCGTGCACGCAACCGCTCGTTTATCTCGTCTTCGGACCAGTAATGGCCGGTGCGGTTCTGCACCCATTCGAGATGACTGACTGTCACGCCACCGGCATTCACGAGTACGTCCGGCAGAACCGGAATGCCACGTTGCGCGAGCATCTGGTCGGCAGCCGCGCTCACGGGTCCGTTGGCGATTTCGACAACGACGCGCGCACGGATACGGTCCGCGTTCTGTTCGGTGATCTGGTTTTCCAGCGCGGCGAGGACGAGCACATCGACATCGAGTTCCAGCAGTTCGGCGTTCGTCAGTTGCTCGACATCGGCTTCATCGTTCACCGAAGCGTCGCAGTAGACCAGATCGTTCAGCTGCCGGTTTTTCTGCTTGTGCTGCCAGACGGATTCCGGCTCGATTCCCGCCGCGGAGTGGATGGCGCCTTTCGAGTCGGACAACGCGACGATGCGATAGCCGTTGGCATGCGCGAGCCGTGCGAAGTGATAACCCGCGTTACCGAACCCCTGAACCGCGACGGCAAGGTCGTCGGGTGATCTCGCAACGCGCTTCGCCCAGATGTTCAGGACCTGCAATGCACCGCGCCCTGTCGCGCCAATACGGCCCGCTGATCCGCCCATGCCGACCGGCTTGCCCGTTATCACGTCGGGAACGTAGCGGCCGGTGATCTGTGCATATTCATCCGCCATCCACCCCATGATCGTCGCGTTCGTGTTGACGTCCGGCGCGGGAATGTCGCGATCCGGTCCGATGACCGTACGGATCGCGCGGATATAGCCTCGCGAGAGCCGTTCGAGCTCCGCGCGCGAAAGGGACTTCGGGTCTACGCACACGCCGCCTTTGGCACCGCCGAACGGCAGATCGACAACGGCGCATTTGATCGTCATCCAGAAACTCAAGGCTGTGACTTCGACCTCGCTCACGGCTGAATGGAAACGGATGCCGCCCTTGGTCGGCCCGCGCGCGTTTTCATACTGCACCCGCCAGCCCGGATACATGCTCAGCGAACCGTCGTCCCGCCGGACAGGAATACTGACGCGCACGCTGAACCGCGGCTGCGCGAGTTGCCGTCGCACATCCTCCGAAACGCCGGCGTAGTCGTAGACCGCAGCCAGACGCGACCGCGCATCGTGCAGCACATCGTGAACATCCTTCATGAGGCCATCCTTATGGATGTATCGACAAAAGTTCGTTCGGCAATTTCCTTCGGCAACATCAGACGATATACCGGTCCCAACTGCCGTAGCGGTACTTGATACGGCCACGCGGCAAGGACAGGACAATGATGAGCAACCCGCAAGCGATGCTGTTGATGACGGCCCATGTGTTGCCGGCGCCTTCCAGCAGCCAGGGCGCAACGATGAGCCACGCGCCGAAGGCGATGTTGACGAAGCGCAGCGCGCGACCGACCTCGGCGAACGCAATGACGGCAACGGTGACGATCAGGGCGCCGACAAGATGATCGCTGTTCGCCATCGCGCCGCTGGTGCCGAACACAAGGCGCGTGAACATGAGCCAGATGCCGATGAGCGCGCTGACCACCAGCGGCCACGGCAGCATCACACCCAGAAAAAATTCCCTGGCGATCTCGCCCGGCGCTCCGGCGAACCCCGGAGTGCGGTCATCGCTGCCGCCCTCCATGGCGCCGCCCGTCCAGAATGTCCGCCAGAACGGCTTGCGACGGCGTCTTGCGTCGACGAGAAACTGGCCCGTGGCGACGAGCTCATCGAGGGAATACGGAATCATGATCAGCATCGCGAGTCCCGCGACCAGGCAGAGCGTGCACCAGGTGCCGATGACAATCGGCTGAATGATGATGAAGAAGATGCTGACGCCGCCGAGCGGCACGACCAGAACGCCGAATCCGAGCACCATCCACGGCATCGTGCGCCAGCGGCGCTTGTCGCCCATCACCGCCATCAGCACTTCCATCATGTACGCCACGGCGCCCACGCCGGCGTCGGCGAGCGGCCAGGCTTTCGACGTGTCGGACGTGATGATCGTTTCGGTGCCCGCGCCGAAGAACGGATCCCAGGCGTCGTCCAGATGGCCCAACTGATACGCGGTGAGATAACGTGAAATCAACAAGCCGAAAAAGCCCAGCGCCGCGATGGGCAGCCGCTGCGTGAACGTCGACGGACAGTAATTCCAGCCCGGTGGAATGTCCGGTCCGCCCATCATGCCTTCCATGCTCATGCCGGGCATCATCGGAATCAGCACCGCGAACGCGATAATCAGCGCACCGAGCAGCGTGTCGTTCGCATACGCCTCGGGCAACGGTGTCCAGAACACGAGTGGTGCGAACAACAGCCACGTGCCGACCACGGCGTTCGCCCACTGGCTCCAGCTGAAACGGCGTTTCGGATCCGCGGAGAGCAGACTGAAGATCACCACCAGCACGCCGCTGATGACATCGCTCCAGGCCATCGCGAGATTGCGGAACTCGAACGACGCGAGGTCGCGTTCCGCCATCACGCGCAAGGCGTTCGCATCGGGCACATACGCACTGAGGTAGCCGAGCAGGAACGGACTGGTAAGCAGCCAGAAGCCGAGCGTCAGATTGACGTAGTGCGGCCAGAGCATCTTGTGATGCATCGACACGAGCATGTCGTTCGACGACATGCCGGCGTCTTTCATCTCGTCGCCATCCTCGGCTGTCATCGCCGCACCGCAGGCGCCTTCCGTTTTCGAGGCGCCGTTACCGGTCTTTCCTCCATGCTTTTCTTCGCCGCGTTTTCCTTCCGCGCCCTTTCCGGCCTGATCCTCGTGCTGATCCGTCCCGCCTTCGTCGTCGGGATATTTCAGCTTGTGGCGCTTGTACCAGCCCGGCGGATCCTCGCGCAGCGAGTGAATGATATTCGGCAGCGTTTCCATCAACCGGTGTTTCGGCACCCAGCCGAGCAGTTCTTTCGTCTTGCCGATGTCGAGTTCGTAATGCTGGTCCGCCAGATCAACCATCCAGTGCTTGATGAACGGCTCCTTATCTTCTGGCAGCGCGACTTCCTGCAGCCACGCACCGGACTTCGCCACGCTCTTCGGAATCTCCTTGACGCCCCAGGGCTCGCCGTACAACAGCTTGCCGATTTCGCGTTGCAACTCGGCATACGGCGGAACTTCCGGCTCACCGGCAAGGAACACCGACTCCTTGGGGATTTGCGCGCGTCGCTCGACGACGCGCGCGAACAGTTCGACGAGATCATCGAGATGGAGGGAGGTTTGTCCGTGGCTGCTGTCACCGGGAAAAACACGTGCAATCAGTTTCTTCTCGTAGATGCGCTGGATCTGCTGTGCCAGCGCGGGCAATCCGCCCTCATCGTTGTACACGCCCGCCATGCGCAGAACGACGTACGGAATATCGCCATGCCCTTCGCGAATCGCTTTTTCCGCATCGCGCTTCGATTCCGGATAATTCCAGGCAGGTTCCAGCGGCCAGTCTTCACGAATGGGCTTGCCCGGTTCGGTCGGCGAATGCACGAGCATGGAACTCGAAAACACGAATTGTTCGACCTCGAACGACTGCAGATGACGCAGCAATCGTGCGGTGCCCGCAACGTTGACAGTTTCATAGAGCGGATTCGGATCGCCTTTGAAACTGTAGAAAGCTGCGAGGTGAATGACCGAGGCAATGCGCGCGCCGAATTCTTCGCGCACTTCCTGAAGCGCTTTTTTGACGCTCTCTTCTGACGTGATATCGAAAGAAACGCGATGCGCAGGATCGTCGGGATCGGGCGGGCCTGGGCGATCCAGTCCGACGAGCGTGTAGCGGCCGGCGAGACGCTGAATCAGCGCCGAACCGACAAGGCCACTGCTACCGGTAATCAGGACGACATCATCACCTGTTTCGTCTCCCGTGATATCGCGCAGGTTATCGCTGTTCTCGTTCTCCATTGCATTGCTCCCGAATCGGGAAGATCGACAGTTCCGGTAGAGTAACGTCAATGTCGTTGCCGATGCACGCTGTGCAACCGGTTTCAGGAAGCGCAATTCGCGTTGGTCTTACTTAATGCAATGACTCCGCACGAATTCCATTTCGAACAAAGCGGGTCGTGATCGCAAGAAACATTTTTGCAGCCTTGCAAAGAGTCAGGTGAACGTTTCAAGACACCGACAGAAATGAACGAACAGCGGGGTGAACGAAGCCGTCACCGGGGAAAATGCTGAATCAGTTGAAGGAGAGAATGAAAGATATTCTCCGACGATGAGCGGCGCCATTGATCGTACAGACAAAAACGAGCCCCGCGTGTGCGGGGCTCAGTCGGTTCTAGCGTTGCCTGCCCGCCATTCGCATGACGGTCTTGTCGGGATCCTCCGCGTCACCGCGAGGAAGATTGAAGGCAAACCCCTGCATGTATTCGGGTTTCTCGCCCTGCATCGATTTCCGGATGGCGTCGGCATACTCGCTCCGCGCATCGTCGACGCTCTTCTCGCCGGTCGCGACATCGTCGGCAAGATTCAGCGCGAGGAAGTTGGCTTCTTCCTTGTCGCAACGCGCCGACATCTCTCCTTTCGTCCGCTCCAGGATGACGCTGCCATCGTACGCGGCCAGTTCATCGTACTTGTCTACCGGTGCTTCGTAATCGATGAACTACTCCAGAACATCCTTGTGCGGCATCGGAAAGTTGTGATCGACGGGTTCGCTGTAGACGATCGTCCGCTTCCAGTCGCCGTTATCGTTCCATATCCACATGCTGTCGGTCGTTTCGTCCGGTTTCCCGTACTTCTCGACCATCGCCTTGGCGGCTTTCTGTGAATCCTGCGGCCAATGTTTGATCTTCTGCAGCGACGCTTGCTGTTTTCCAGCCGTTTTGTCCTCTCCGGATGAAACCGGATTTGCGACAGCGACGCTCGTCGCGGCCGCGCCAAAAAGCAACGATACGAACAGGTTTCGCAAGTTCATTTGACACCTCCAGTACCTCATAAATCATGTCGCCAAGCTGTGGCCTTGTCCGTTAAAACACAATCAACCCGATCGCATCTTTGTCTGCTCGCCATGCATACGGTGCTGCTACTGACTGCTGATGCCACTATGTAAACATCGTGGTCAGACAAAGATGCGAAGAGCAGATGAAGAATGATCAGCGCCGGGAGGTTTGCACAACTGCCTGGCAAAAGTTTCTGCGTAATGACCGACGATGCCTTCACCTCACCGGCAAGAGACATGACCGGTAAATTGACCGGTTCATTTCAGGAAATCACGCGCACACGCCGAATTTTCGACCGCTGCAGCTCGACACAACGGCCCGCGGGCCATTGAGTTAACCGTAACCGCCGCCATGTTTCCAGGAGACCCACGCCGTTCACATCGGAAGGTAGCGATGCGTTCTTCTTACGACCTGATTGTCATCGGTACAGGAACCGCAGCAATCGTTGCCGTGGACCGGATTCATGCGGCGGGCTGGCGTATCGCAGTGATCGATTTTCGCCCTTTCGGCGGCACCTGCGCATTGCGCGGCTGCGACCCGAAGAAGGTAATGGTAGGCGGTGCGCGCGCCGTCGATCTGGCCGGACGCATGCAAGACAAAGGCGTCACCGGCGACACGGGAATCGACTGGCGGGACCTGATTTCCTTCAAGCGGACGTTCACGGATCCGGTGCCGCGGAAACAGGAACAGTGGTACGCGGAAAAAGGCATTGATACCTGGCACGGCACGGCGCGTTTTGTCGGCCCAACCTCCCTTGAGGTCAACGGCAAACGACTGGAGGCGCGACATGTTCTGATTGCCGCCGGCGCGGAGCCGGTTCGTCTCGGCATTCCCGGCGAAGAACACCTGATCGCGAACGAGGATTTTCTCGGCCTCGACAAGTTGCCGCATCGCATCGCGCTCGTCGGCGGCGGCTACATTGCGGCGGAGTTCTCGAACATCGCGGCGATTGCCGGTGCCGAGGTGACGGTCTTTCAGCGTGGCGAGCGGATGCTGAAACGTTTCGATGCGGACCTGGTGGCCTGGTTGAAGGAGGCTTTCGACGCGCATGGCATCAACGTCCGGTCGCGAACCAGCGTGGAAAGGATCGAGGAAACAGCCACGGGTTACAACGTGCATGTCTCGTCGAACGGTCAAACCGATATCGCCGAGGTGAACCTGGTGATTCATGCTGCGGGAAGAGCGCCAGCGCTAAACGATCTCGACCTCGATGCCGCCGGCATTGAAACAAAAAAAGGCCGCTTGCGCTTGAACGAGTTTCTTCAGAGCACGTCCAATCCGGCTGTTTATGCAGCGGGCGATGCTGCGCAGATGGGCCCGCCGCTCACGCCCGTTTCGAGTCACGACGCGAAAGTCGTCGCTGCAAACCTCCTCGAAGGCAACCATCGCAAGCCGGATTACCGCGGCGTGCCGAGCGTCGCATTCAGTCTGCCGCCGATCGCGGCTGTTGGTCTCACCGAACAGCAAGCGAAAGAACACGGACTGAAGTTCCGGATTAAAAGCCGGAAGGCATCGGACTGGTTCACGGCACGGCAGGCCGCTCAGCCGACGTATGGTTTCAAGGTGCTGGTGGAAGAAGACACGGATCGCGTACTGGGCGCACACCTCGTCGGGCCGTACGCGGATGACGTGATCAATCTCTTTGCACTCGCGATTCGTCATGGCCTGACAGCTGAAGATCTGAAGACGACGATGTTCGCTTATCCAACCGCTGCATCCGACATCGGCTACATGTTATGACACTCGCAGCGCATCCCGGATGCGCTTACATAACTTCCTTCCTTTCCGCATACAAATGCTACGCAAAGTACGACGTCCGTGAAATATGCGGCGTGCCGGTGCGGTCATCTGTTGATGGACGTTGTCGCATCGGATGCGACCAGGAGTCTTGCGAAACAGTGAACGACGGCGAGACGGCGTGCTTTCCGGATTCGATTTCAAACACGTTTATGTAAGGAGGACGCAATGGCACGAGCAATGCACATGACGAAAGACATCACCATGCGCGATACGCACTTCTGGTGGCATGCGATCCTGGCAGGCGTTATCGGCGGCGCGGTGTTCCTGGTTGCGGAGATGCTTCTGGTGACGCTGACCGGGCAGAGTCCATGGGCGCCACCCAGAATGATCGCCGCAATGATACTCGGCGAGAGCGTGCTGCCGCCGCCGGCGACACTCGACGGGAGCATCATGATGGCGGCGATGCTGGTGCATTTTCCGCTGTCGATGGTTTACGGCGTCGTGATCGGCTGGATCGTGCAGCGCACAGCCCGGTACAATTACACGCGCGCGCTCGCCGAGGGCGCCGTGATCGGGCTCGCGATCTACCTGGTGAATTTCCATCTCATCGCGTCGTTCGTGTTCGAGTGGTTCGCGATGGCGCGCAACTGGGTCAGCGTTGTCGCTCACCTGATCTTCGGCCTCGCCACCGCATGGGCGTACCTGGCGCTTGCGCAACCGCGCGCGAGCCGCAACGGTTAACGGGTCGCGCTTGCCGGCTTTCGTTACAATTGCCGCCCGCCGTCATTTCATCCCGGAACACGGGTGTACGAGGTTTGGCTTGGACTCAGTCAGGTTGCAGGCTTATGAAGCACGGTTGCTCGGGATGCGAGCGGAGATCGAGGCGCTGGAAGCAACGCGTCACGGCAGCGGCGCGACAGTGGAACTTGACCAGACCCGCACCGGACGCTTGTCCCGCATGGACGCCTTGCAGGTTCAGGCCATGGCGCAGGCGGGTCAGGCCCGCGCGCAGGCCGAGCTGCAGCGGATCAACGCCGCGCTTCGTCGCGTGGCGGACGGCACATTCGGCGAATGCATCGACTGTGGCGAGTTCATTCCGCCCGCGCGGCTTGAGGCAAATCCTGCTGCTACCTTGTGTGTGACGTGCGCCGCCGCGCGCGAGCAGCGTTGAGTGCCAACGCAGTTCTTCATTACGGGCGGCTCCCGTTAATCCGAACTGTCGTCAGGCGCCTCGGATGACGGACTGAGGTGCGTAGGTACACCCAGGTCCTGACCTTCACCGATCTCCTCGCGCTGGTAGTTGCGCAAGGTCACGTGTATTGGATCGCCTTCGCGCGTCGGGAGGGTTTCAGACACGGGCGCGCCCGTTGCAGCAAGATATACCTTCTCACCCGTACGTTGATTCGAGACTTCAAGAAATTCATCGAACCGCAGGGCCTGTCCCGCTACCCTCACGCGCGTGCTTGAGCCCGCATCCGCCGTAGCTACGTACAGAGACTGATTCATGACGGTGGGCCGTTCCACGAGCAATTTGCCGTCAGTGCGCCATTGTTCCTCTTTCTCGCGATCAACATTAACAAACAAGATGATTGCCGTTAGGGATACTACGACGATGGCAAGAAGTTGCACGTGTCGAGATCGCATCACACACCGTCCGCCAGTTCAATGGGATCCGGCTCCACGTTCTGAAGCGCTGGAAGGTAGTCGTACAGGAGCTCGATATCAGGTGCTTCCGTGACGACCTTATATAGATTGAGAGTATGGTCGACCACCTCGGTCATTTCCTGGTGGCTGGCAGGGTCATAGGACACGACGAGCACAGGCGCCACGGCCATTGTCACCGCCAACGTACGTACGAATCGCCGCATCGTGCGGCGACCATGGACCACCGTAAACACGTTCATGTGTGTCCCCCGTTCAACCCCTCAGACTTCTTGCCGGTCAACATGCGAAGCCATTTGTCCATTTGTCGCAGCAGAAAATAGACAGGCGATCCGTAGATCACCACCCACAGCAGCATGATCAGGGGATTTATGCCGATGACCATCCAGAGCGGAATCCAGATGACGGACTTGTGGATACCGAACGGCACCGGCGCCAGCAGCAGCGCGACGGCGATGGCGCGAATTGCGGATCGGAGCCTCGCGTTGCGGACCCACAGCGTAGCGATGAACACGATAACGACGCCGGCTGTTGCCAGCCCCCAGTACTGCAAGGGATGAAACCCGACAAACAGAACCATGTCGCTCATAATGCCTTGATCCTCCAAATACCGGTCTCGTCCTGCCGAATACGCATGATGTAGCCGCGCTGATGGGTGTCGCTGTTTTTCACAATCAGGTATTCGGCCCAGCGTCCGGACACGATGCCGTGCACAGGGGGGCCGTTCGCTTCAAGCACCGCCACGGCATCCTCGCCCAGAAGCTGCAGGATGGTTGCGTACTGATCCCGCTCGAACTCGTCGAAATACTGGAGTGCACCTGGCGCGTAGGCTGAAAGCACCGACAAAACGAGGAGCGAAAAGACAACGCGCAGGCGCGCGCGGCCGCTGAATTCCCCCATGATCAACATCCCCTGTGCTGTTTCTTGTTTTGGCGCACGTTAGTAGAGTGCGTCCGCACAATTTGAATATATCAAATACCGGTACTTTCGTTGATATCCATTTCCCATTCGACTTTTTTTGGAATGCGGTACCCCCGTTATTAACAGCCCTCAGAAGTAGACATCGCGCTGCCATGGTCGACTTCCATTTCAGCGCGATGCCGTCGAGCACCGTGTTCAGGCGCGCATGATCATAGATCCATAACCGGTTCATCGCAGACGTCTGGATCTCGTCGAGGCTGTGACCGACATTGAAGTCGTCATGACTCCCGGCGTTCTTGTCACTTTTACTTTCGACTGCGGGCGCCGCTATCAGGAAGAATCGGTCGTCCGTTTTCGTCAAGGTCCACGGATTGATCATGATAGAGCTTGTGCTCCACGTACACCTTTCAACGATATGAAGTAGCGTGCGGAACTCCGCCCGACCATGTTCTAACTCCCCAGTAAACCGCGGGAGGAAGAGGGATGCCGACATGACAGAACAAGGATAGGAGCAGTAACGAAGGAAAAAGCCTTAAAGGTCCGGCAAACTGCCGGTCGTCACCACTTGGCGAGTCCTCGCACCGATTCAGACGAAAACAAAAAAGCCGCACCGGTTTCATCTTCCAGTGCGGCTACATTTGCAAGTCGTTGTTTTTAATGTTGTGGCCGTTCACTAATCAGTGCAGCGATTTCACCAACTAGTGCAACCTACAGAAAAGGCAAAGGAAATTGGTGGCTACGGGTGGACTCGAACCACCGACCTCAGCATTATGAGTGCCGCGCTCTAACCAGCTGAGCTACGTAGCCAGGAAGGTTCGGAAGCCTGGCAGAAAGCCGGAAGACCCCCGAAAGACGCGGGATTTTGGGGGCTTGTGCCGGTCAAGTCAAGGGTCCGCACAGCAACATCGCGATGCTTTCGTCCATCGCGGTATCGGCCCGCCCGCGTGGGCGGGCAGGCCATCCGGTACAACTGCGCTACACCCGATCCAGTCAGTCCAGTTCCGTGCTGCCGACTGTCTGCGCCAGATAAAGGCTGTTGATCATCAATCGCTGCGTGCCGCGCCAGTAACCGCGGAACAGGGGATCGATCGCGGAACGGATCAGCAGACCGTTGCCCACACGTTCCGCCAGCAGCGCACCGCTGCCGGCGATCTCGCCGAGCCGGTCCTTGCTCACGTAACCCGACACCAGCGGCTTGTCCGCGAAACGCACCACGGTAGCGTAGGGATTTTCAGCGACCGGCAATATTTCCGCGCGGTCCTTGAACACCGGCAGCGCGCGATCGGCGAGGCCATACGCCAGCGGATGCGTGACGTCGGCGTCGGTCATGAAAATGGCGCCGCTGACCAGCGTAGTCGCCTGCTCATCCTCGTAGCCCGCGTAATCGGTACGGTTGCGTTTCGCTGCCGCTTCCTTCGATTTCTTTTCATCTTCCTTATGCGCGAGCGCCCTGAAGTCCTTGTCCGCTTCTTCCAGCGCGCGCTTGCGATCGCCGCTGGAAAGATACAGCCGGAAATCCGTCGCCCAATCGGCGGCCTTCTGCTGCGTGATCAGCACGCCACCGGCGTTCATCCACTGGTGCAGGCGCGCGGCTTCGGCTTCGCCCCAGCCGCTGCCGCGACCGTCCACCAGGACGATGTGCGTGTATTCGCCGATGTCGATGCTGTCGAAACGTTCGCGTTCGACCTGCGTCAACGGCAGGCCGAGACGCGTGTCGGCCATGTGCCAGACTTCGCCGGCTTCGTACGAACTGATTCCGCTGCCCGTCACCAGCAACGGCTTCACCGGCTTCAACGGGATGAGGCTGGGCGAACCCAGGTCCACGCCCTGCCCGGTGAGGCCCGAGCGCACGGCGTGCACCACGAGACCGTCGCGGTGCGCGGCGGATGCCAGTATCTGCGCGATATTGCCGCGCTGATCGGCCTGCATACCCAGCGGGATCAACATGCTGCCGCGATCGAGTTCCACGGCGCCGTTTGGCGTAGGGACGCGCAGCGGCTTCGTCGCCGCGAACACCTTGATCTCTTTCGCGAGCAGCGCCTGCAGCGCGACGGGTGCGCTGTCGTTGCGCCACTCGAAGGCATAACCAACCGCTTCCGTATCCGGCGCGAACTGTCCGCGCAGCGCCGGCGCCGAATCACGTTGCGCACCGATGTCCGGCACGCTGCCGAGCCGCGCGAACGGCAGGTCGAAGGCGTGCGCGAGCGTCCATGTCGAAACGTCGTAGAAGGTATTGCTCGTGAACGCGGTGCGCGTCTCGAACATCGCCTCGATCAACCGCGCCTGCGCCTGTTTCATCGGAATGACCCAGGACCTGCCCGCAGCAAACGTCTGGCCGTCGCGCGTGATGCGCTCTTCCAGCGGCGCGAACTCGATACCGTGCTGCGCGAGCAGTTCAAGGAAATCGCGCATGCGCGCGAGATTGCCGGCGTCGCCGATCACCCACGCGCCATTGACACCGTCGCGCGCTTCCTTGAAGAAGCCGGCCTGGTAGCGCTTGAGCTCGTCGCGTAGCGCGTAAGCGGCTTCCAGTGTGCTGAGCGAGGTCGTCAGCTGATTCTCGACGCTTTCCGAAAACGGCCGCACGCCGAACGGCGTATCGATGGCCTGCCCTTCCGACGATGCCTGCTCGAACAGGATGCCGACGCCACCGGTGATATCCGGATAGGTCGAACCCTTGCCGTAATAGAAGTCATCGAAGGACTCTTCGGTGTAATACAGACGGCCCAGCGCATCGAGACGCTTCGCGTGGTACTCGGCAATCTTCGCCGTCAGTTCCTGGTTGCGCTTCGGCGTCAGCGGATGCGTGCGGTCGGGAACGCCGGGCTGGAAGAAATACGTGCCGTCCTTGCCCATCTCGTGATGATCGGTGACGACATGCGGCCGCCAGTGATTGAGCATGTTCACGCGGTTGCGGCTTTCCGGATGCTGCAACAGCAGCCAGTCGCGATTCAGATCGAACCAGTAATGATTGCCGCGGCCCGACGGCCATGACTGGTTGTGTTCCAGGTGATTCTCGTCGGTGACGATCGTGTTGCCGCGGTGCGATGTCGCCCACGCCGCGAAACGGCCCATGCCGTCCGGATTCAGCGACGGATCGATCAGCACGACGACATCATCCAGCACCTTCGTCACGTCCGGGTCGCGGCTCGCTGCGAGATGCCAGGCATACAATGGCACCGCGTTCGAACCCGATGACTCATCGCCGTGTATGGAATAACCCTGCCAGAGAACAACCGGCTCGTTGCCCGGCTCGCGCTCGCCGCGCGCCACCGCGAGATGGCGTTCGCGAATGCTTTCGATATTGGCGAGATTTTCCGGCGACGAAATGATGACCAGCAACTGCTCGCGGCCCTCGTGTGTGCGACCGGTCGTGCGCACCTGCACGCGATCGGAGGCCTGCTCCAGCGCGCGGAAATAGCTCACCAGCTGGTCATGGCGCACATGCTGCACACCGGCTTCGAAGCCGAAGACATCGACGGGTTTCGGAATGCTGTCGTCGTAATTACCGCCGGCCGGCAGCAGCGCGACACCCGTTTTGGCATACACGGTCGTCGATACCAGCAGCATCGCGAGAATGATCGTGATCCGGTTTCGCACGCTAGACCTCCATTGCTTGAATCGTGCCCGTGGCCGGGCGCAGAACCTCTTCTGACAAACAGGACGCCGCAGGGTTCCTGCGAGCGGTGCACAAGAAGGGGAGATTAATAAGAGAGGGGAGGAAATGCACGCCGAGCGCGGCACTCATAATGCCGAGATCGAACTGGCCTTGCTGCCGAGGATTTCCAACGATTCAAGGGCATCGCCAGTGGCGATGTGGCGGCATCCTGCTGCGAACCGGCTCAGCTCTGCGGGGCGGCGCGCGGACTTTGAACCAAAAGCAAAAATCAGGAAGGCCTCTGGCGCAGCCTTCCTGATTTCGAAAACAACCGTTCTTTTTGTTCAGGTCAAGAATCCAGTTCTCGTCTGATATTTTCTCTCGCCTTCGCCTCGAATCGCTCCCGGAACAGCGGCGTTTGATAAATGCTTTCTCTCTTCAGAAAGGACTCCATCACCTTGCGGCGGCCGCGCTTGAAGAGAAAGCCCGGAACGTGGCTGTACTCATTTCTTACGTCCTGCACATAACGCTGGTACGTTTCATCGGATGATCCAAGAACGGACAGATCGATGTCCACGACAAGTTTCGCATCCGGATCTTCAGGAACGGCATCGTGGCAGGTCGCCATGATGAAAGTGCGAACGGCAGCAATGGCTGCATGCCCCGCGCCCGCCTGCACCATAACCGCTTCGGCCATGTCCGCGCTGCGCGGCTCGTTATCCGAGCGCTTCGGATCGTAGATCGCATCGTGATAGAAGAGCGCGATCCCGGCTTCGCCCGGCAGAACAAAGTGCTCCTGGAATTCCCTGTACAAGGTGATGACGTGATGGAGATGACTGATGTCGTGGTAGGCGCGATTGTCGTCGCTGTAGGTGGCGATCAGCTGCGCGAATGCATCCGCCGGTGGTGCGAGCTTCAGCAACGCCCAGCAACTTATCCAGCCTTCGTTCAATTCGAACTCGATGTCATTCATTCCCGGCTCCGCCAGCGCATCAGTAACCTGCAATCAGGAGTTTCATCATGACCCGGCGTCATCGTCCCAGAGGCAAATACAAGGAAAGCGGCATATCGACGAACGCCGTAAATCCGAAGTGTTGGTAGAAAGCTTTTGCGCGTTCGTCCCTGGCATCGACAATCAGCGCATACGCACCGACTTGCTCGCGAGCAGCCAGGCATCGGTCCACGGCGAGACCGACAAGAATCTTTCCCAGCCCGTTACCCTGACGTTGTTGACTGACGGCCAAACGCCCCATTCGAAAGCATGGTATCGGGTACCGCGGAAGGCGTTTGCGATCGTCTTCGGAAATCTGGTTGACGTCGATCTGCGCAGCGCTCACGGCGTAATAGCCGAGCACGACCTGCGGCTGGTTCGAATCTACAAGCACGTACGTTTGGGAGACGCCGCTGTTCTGATGTTGGCACGCAAACTGCTGCAGGTACCGGTCAAGTTCCGGTACCCCGCAGTCGAAACCTTTGATGTCGTGAAGCTTTGTGTCGAGGCGAAGCTCAACAAGCCCATCAGGCACGACGCACCTTCTTGCGTGCCGTCTCCATGGCATCCTTCAGAGCGCGGTTCGGCTCGAAAGCCTTGTCCAGTGCAACGGTGAAATTTCGGAAGTCGCGCTGGGAAAGCGTTACCCGGGCTTCCTGCTCGACAATCGCGCACGCTTTTTCCTTGGCGGCCGCACGCACGAAGCCAGCCATGGTGGTACCCATCAGGGCGGCTGCGCGGGAAAACAGTTCTTTATCTTCCGCTTCCAGTTTCAAATCGAAGCGTGCCTGGGAAGCCATCTTTCCATCCTCTTTAGCCCCATCGGACTTTTAAATCTTGGTACGGAGTTTTACCGTATCGACTGCGACTGTCAAGATTCCAGAAACCTGGGTAATGACGCAGCGCACCCGGCCGTTCAGGCAAAAGCGCTTTTCCGGTCGGAATCGAACATCTTTTGTCTGCGACGCTGAAACAATTTCGCCTGCTGCGCGGAGTACCGAGGGCGTTTCGAAGAGACAGCCGTGGACCTGGCTGATTGCCACCCGAAGCCGTCATTCCCGTGGAAACGGGAATCCAGTTGAAAAACTTGGCTCCCTTTTATGTCTGTGACGCCAGAAACAATTTCGGCCGCTCCCGTGCCGGGACCTCGTCCGCGGGGGCGAGGCCCTTTTGTCTTGTCAAAAGGGCCAGGGCGTTCCAGTTTCCAGCATTTCCAGAAGGCGCCGATGTTCGGCGCGTACACCTTCCAACTCGGCTTGTTGCAGTCGTTTCCTGTCCCGCCAGTGTTGCCTCGTCTCCTTGAGCTGGCGCATGACTAAAGGTCTCGACGTTTCAAAGGTGTCGTCTTGCCCGCTTCCGCATCCTTCAATGCCTGCACGGTTTCGGGGCTCAACGCGCGGATCTCGAACGGCAGCTTGCGTCGCTCAACCACCTGCACCAGCAACAAGCGAATCGCCTCGCTCACACTCAAACCCATCTCATCCAGCACCCGCGTTGCGTGCTCCTTCAGACCGGCATCGACCCTGGCTCTTACCGTGACGTCGCTCATGTTCGCTCCCGTGGCCCATTTGTGGCCTTGGTGTGGTTACAAGAGAGCGTATGTCAGGCGAGCGGGAGCTTCAAGATGACAAGTGCCTGGTTTCACTCCATAAAGAGATTTCGCCCGCTCCCGGGCTACCGAGGACTTCGTCCGCAGGGGGGCGAGGCTTGTCTCAGTGTCGCCCGTCGTAAAATTGAACGGCTGGAAGATCACCAGCCGGACGCCTAGAATGCATCGGAACCTCAGCCAGGATATCTCCATGGGTGCAGTCAGAGACGAAGTCGAAAGCGTGATGCGCAGCCTGCCGGAAGGCAGCACGCTGGAAGACGTGCAATATGGTCTTTATGTAGTAGAAAAGATCAAGCGTGGACTCGCTGATGCCGAGGAAGGCCGAACATTGACTCAGGAAGAAGTCGAAAAGCGGTTCGCGAAATGGCTCATCGACTGACGTGGACCATCGACGCGGTAGATGACCTGCAAGCCATCGCCGAATTTCTCGAGCGGGACGCTCCTCTTTACGCCTCCGCAGTCGTTGACAAGATCCTCGCTACCACCCGCAAGCTGCTCGACCATCCGTTGGCGGGACGCATAGTCCCTGAATTCGACAGATCGGACATCCGCGAGCGTTTCGTGTTCAGCTACCGGATGGTTTACCACGTCAAGAACGATCACATCGTTGTGTTGAACATCATTCACGGCAGCCGACTCTATAGTCGCGATATCAGCTGACTTTTTTTTGGATGTGTGCGGAGCTCGACAAACGCGGGCACGCTCGACAATCAACTCCGTTTTTTCTGCAACGCTGGGAAGAGTTTCGCCCGCTCCCGTGCCGGGACCTCGTACGCGGGGACGAGTTACTTTTGTCGCGACAAACGTAACCAAAAACGTTTTTCCGGTCGGCAATTCTCTATTTGAAGGAGACCTCCCCAGCCGCGGGGACTTGTGCGGAACTTCGTTGAACGCGGGCCGTTCGGCAACTCGCCGAGAGAATGCCTGCGGCACTCACTTCATGAAGAAATTTCGCCCGCTCCCGTGCCGGGACCTCGTGCGCGGAGGCGAGGCCATTTTGTCTTGTCAAAAGGGCCCAAAACCGCTTTCCCGGTCGGCGATTCTTCATTTATAAGGAGACCGTCGCCACTCGCCAAACGCGGGCCGCTCGACAACTCGCCGGTCGTGCCGGCGCTCGCTGCACTCGCTTGGCCCGCCTCGGGCTCGACACTTCTCGCTGCTCGCCACGGAAACCGCGGATTCTCGCTTCGCTCCCGGAGTACCGGGACTTCGCACGCTTCGCTTCGCTGCGATTCCGGTTTCCTGCTCGTACCCGTGTTCGGCTTCGCGGTTCCGGTGGACGCCCCAACGGCGGGGCCTTCGTCCGACGGGTTTAAAAGCAAAAAAGAAGAACCTGGCGCCACTTTCGATCACTGTTGCCAGTCAGTATCTCGTTAACGATCTAGAACGCTTTCTTGCTGACTCTCCGAATCCGGCTGCCACCTGCCGGCGACTTGGTTTCCAAGAAGATCGAAGTGGGTCACTTCGTGACGACGTAGGACACTTCGCATGAGGCGGACGGTGTAGGCTTGACTCTCAACGAAACCTCCGCGCCGGAGAATTTTGTCATCACCAGCAATGCATATATTTCCTGGAAGCTTGCGTGGCCGCGGCGAAGGACGATGTACGTCCCACCACCAAAAACGCAGGTGCCCGCATTTTCCATGACAGCCCTTTCGGAGGCAGAAAGCACTTGCTGGATACTGATATCTCCACCCTCCCACAGAACAAGCTTTTCGACAGGCGCGGTACAGACCGTACTTGAGCATCCGGCGCTGGCTACGGATGGCAATATGGCAAGCAGAAGAGCGCACGCAAGGGACAGGACTATCGGGTGCTTCATGTTGATCCCCTTCAGACTGTGCTGGAAAGAACAGATATCAAGGACAAATTGTTCCCGTATTGCCACCGCAAGGCTCGGGATCCGGTTGTACTGGTGGTTGCGGACATTGATAGGTGGAGTCCGAGCAGTCCACCGCTTCCAATGATTCGTACCACTCGCGGAGCTGGGTACCGGTAAACGCGGTCGTTCCTGATTCGGTATATGCGTAGCTCCCAAGGGTTGCACAGGAAGCTCCATTTTGATGACGATAGCTGCCAAAGAGCGGCGTGGCATCATCGGTGTACGACTCGTAGTAACCCGGGCCAACCCTGGTGTCCTGGAAATAGAGACCGCATGACGGCAATTCGCCCGTCTTGTGGTAAGCATCAAGTATGGCGGCGTACTCTTCTCCCTGACTGTCGGCGTCATAGTAAGGACCACTCCACGCGATAGTATTTCTCCGCATTTCATTGACGCCCGACCCATCCCTGAACTTCACTGCGACCCCGGACACTCTTGCCATGTCGTTGTCGGTTATCAGGTTACGGGCGGACCCATGGGCGATGTAAAGCGCGTGCATATGTATGTCCGCTTCACCGGACCCCGCCTCCCCGTCGCAAACCAGCGTTGCGGAGGAATTCTCGATCTGAACGAATTCGTTGTTCCTGATGATGTTGTCGGTCGAGCGCACAATGTCGATGGCCGCCGGGGATGTACCGAACTGAGGCACCCATAAGGTGCCAATACGTTCGAATATTGAGCGCTCTACCAGATTGTTACCCTGCATCGGGCTTCCGGCCGTAAGGAAAAGACCGGACTGGTAGTTGCGGACATGCAGACCAATGAAACGTAGATTTCTCGGATTCGATGCGACGAACCAGGCGCCTTCATCCCAGCATCCTTGTTCGTTCGGTTGGGTTCCACGGCCATCGAATATCGGCCTGTCATCAATGTCGACCACCGGGCGAGGCATGACGTGATAACCCGACCCGGACGGGATGACGATGCTTCCGCAAAAGTAGGATGGCTGAAAGGTGATGCTGCCGTCCTCCGGATAATAGTTCCATCTTGTCAGTTGGTCCTGATAGATACCTGGTTCAATGCAGACATTGATGTCACCCTGCATGCCGGCAGCCTTGAGAAATGACTCCACACCCTCCAGTGTTCGCAGCGGCGAAGTGCGTGACGTTGGGCTTGCAGAGGCGTCATTTCCAGCCGGATGCATGAAAACGTCTGTCGCAGCTTCGGCTGCGCTGCATGCGAAGAACAGTTGCAGCACAAACAGCGCGCTGTTCATCCACGTGTATCGCATGATCATTCTTTCTCCACACTGCGTTGCATGGATCGTCGAATGCAGCTTCCTATAATCGAGACAAGCCGACATCTCCAAGAAATGCGCGCATTCGAACAGGACCGACGGAAACAAGTCCTTATCGACGCGGCATTTTTATCTACACCGAATTCACCGTGATTGATCGATTACGTCACTAGAAAGTGACGTAGGACACCTTGCAGTTTTCGCCGGGCGTGTCGCTCACTCGCACCGTGACCGACGCACCAGCCATCTTCGCAGACAACAGCAAGGCGTAAATCTCCTGGAAGTTCATATGCGCATGAGGCAGTACGATGTAAATTCCGAAGGTACATGTACCAGCGCTTTCCACGTTCTGACGGTCTGATGCCGAAAGCGCCTGCTGAATGCTGATGTTGCCGTCCGCCCAAAGGACAAGCTTCTCGATGGGTGCCGTGCATTTGTTGCTCGAGCAACCCGCGCTGGCTATTGACGGCAGCGCCGCCAATACGAGGCCAAGGATTATTGAAAGAATCATCGGATGTTTCATTTTTGTTTCTCCCTTGATGCTGCAATCCTGGTAACAGGAACCGAATATCATGGACAAATCGTACCTGTGTTGCCTCCACACGGTTCAGGATCCGGCTCAACCGGAGGCGGTGGGCACTGGTAGGTGGAGTCAGCGCAATCGACAGTTTCCAGCGATTCGTACCAGAAGCGCAGGTCATCTCCGGTCAATGCGGTGTTTCCGGAAACCTGTGCCCCATCCGTTCCGCGCAACCCGCAGAAATCGCCGTGATCAAGGATGGCATGGCCATCATCGCCTACGAAGGTGCTAACCGGCGGCGACGATGCCGTTTCGTAGTACCCAGGCCCGATACTGTTTTCCTCGATCAACAGGTCGCATGACACACCTTCGTCGCTTTCGGGACGATCGAGGATGGCCGCATACGGACCGCCCGAGTTATCTCGATACGGGCCGCTCCAGGCAATCGCATTTCCTCGAATGATGCCGCGGTCCGCAACATCCCGGAATTTAATTGGCGCGCCCGATACCTTTGCAACCTTGTTGTCAATGACATGGTTGTCAGTGGATTCATGGGCGATATATAGCGCATGAATAAGGACGTCCTGCTGCACGTTTCCCTGAGATCCACAATCGTTTGGCTCAGAAAGATTCTCGATTCGCACGAACTCATTGCTGCGGATTACATTGCCAGATGAATGCACGATGTCCACCGCAGCTGCTGAGGTGCCAAACTGTGGAACCCAGAGCGTACCGATTCGTTCGAACAACATCTGTTCGATCACGTTCTCGCCATACACTGGGGGCTGACCAGAATCGCCGCGAAGGTATATGGCCATCTGGTAGTTCTGAATTCGCAATCCGAAGAAGTGCAGCTTTCTCGGGTTCACGGCATAAAACCAAGCACCTCCTGCCCAGCAGTCACCGGTCGGCTGAGTGCCGCTACCGTCGAATACCGGCCGATCAGTGATTGCCTCCGCACGTAGTTCCTTGGAAACAAGTGCGTATCCGCTGCCGCTGGGAACGACAACCGGTCCGCAAAGATACGAGGGCTTGAACGTGACCGTTCCGTTGGCCGGATAGTACGTCCACCGCACCTGCTGATCCTGGTAGAAACCGGGAGCTATACAGACACTGACGTCGCCGGAAATGTTCTGGTTCTTAAGGTAGTCGTGCGCAACAGACAGCGAGCGCATCGCGCGCGATGCAGAGGTTGGGCGCGCTGAACTGTCGTTGCCGTTGGGGTGAATGAATACATTCGTATCGGCCGTTACGTACGCACTCGAAAGTGAACACAGCAATAATGCCGTAACAATTACGAAGTATTTCATGTGTCCCCCAATTTGGCTGACGCGTCCTTCAGGACGCTGTCTTGTTCTTCAAGGGAAAGATGGCACATAACAACCAAATGTCAAGGGAACCAGTTACCGCATTTCCTTTGGTCCTGGTTTTAGGAAACGCCGTGAGTATAAAAAAAGCCCCGTTTGCGCGGGGCTCCTGTTCGATTGTGATGCGTAATCAGCGAATGGCGTACAGCGCCGGTTCTTCGCGGATGAAATCCCCGCTCTTGGGGACACCTTGAGCTGCACCCGGTTCCACGGACAGATGGTTAAGAGACAGCAGCATGTTGCTCTTCATACCGCGCCGGGCTGACATAGCCAAGTGTTTGATGCGACCGCTGCCGGTTGTAGAAC
>Ga0299914_10000145_pt1 | contig 41649 bp, 41 predicted proteins | sample RVTome_10_FD_201361 | JGI IMG/M metagenome (GOLD analysis project Ga0299914, IMG submission 201361) | Soil microbial communities from uranium-contaminated site in the Upper Colorado River Basin, Wyoming, United States - RVT153D57 (version 2) ... | reverse complement strand
TCCTGCGGCGGCTCAACACCGCCTCAGCGGACGACACCCTTCGACTTCCGACCGAGGCAGAGTGGGAGTACGCGTGCCGCGCGGGCACGACGACGGCATATGCCACGGGCGCCCGGCTGACGCGCGAGCAGGCGAACTTCACGACGGATCCACGTACGCCGCCCCCGGAACGGGGCAGAACGATGCCCGTCGGGACGTTCCCGCCGAATCCCTGGGGGCTGTACGACCTGCACGGGAACGTCTGGGAGTGGACCGCAGACGATCACTGCCCGTACCCGGAGCACCGGCGCATGGACGCCGGTCTTGCCTGCGGGAGCGCCCTGAAGGTGATTCGCGGCGGCAGCTGGTACTTCGCCGCCGACAGCGCGAGATGCGCGCTGCGCTATACGCACCGGCCGCAGGACCGCGGGTTCAGCCTCGGCTTCCGCGTCGTCCGCGAGGAGGAGTGATGCAGTCCGAATGGATCGAGCTGCGCACCTGCCGCTGGGTGCACGAAGCCCAGTTCCTGAAGTCCGTGCTCGAATCAGCCGGCATCGAGGCGATGGTGCCGGACGAGCATACGCTGGGCGCACAGCCGTTCTACGCCCCGATGCTCGGCTGGGTCCGCGTACTCGTACGCAGCGCCGAGCTCGAGCGCGCGAGGGAGATCCTGGACTCGGCGGCGCCGCCGGTCCCCGGCAGCCCGGAGACCGACAGCGAACACTGACGCCGACAAGTCTAGGTGACCGCAACCACCCGCCGGCGGCCCGCCACGCTCATCGGCCACGGCTCCGGCACCGCGACGAGCATGAGCGTCGCGCCGAGCAGCGCGAAGTTCTTCGTGAAATTGACCATCTCCGCCATCTGCTGATCCGCCGGGACCGCCCAGAAGTCGTGCATCATCGGCGTGACCCCGATGAAGAAAATGGCCGCCGCGGCGATGCCGATCTTCGGGAAGATGCCGAGCAGGATGCAGGCGCCGGCCACCAGCAACAGCAGCCCGCTGAACATGACCGCCAGCTCTGGCGCAGGGACGCCCTTCGACGCCGCGTACTGGGCCATGAACCCGACACTCAGAAAGTGATTGATCCCGTTGTAGAGGAAATACCCTCCGAGGAGGATCCGGCCAGCCAGGAACACTCCGGTCATTACCACCTCCACTGCCCAATGGCATTCGGCGCACAGACGATCAATTTGCGGGCCGCCTCTCGTTCCAGCGCCTGAGCTGGCTGGAACGTGAGCCCGTTTGCGGCCACCTGACGCATCTCAGGACAGGACGGGATGGAAGGAAGAGGTCCGGCGGGATCGTCCGGCCCGGCCGTCCGGGAGGCACTCATGGATTCGGTCGCGACGGTCGCGCCGGTGAGACGCGGCGCAAGCCGGTATCTCAGGAGCATCACGGCGGAACCGGAGAAGCGGGCGCTGATCTGGATGGCCCGCCGCCTGCCACCCTGGATCAACTCGGACCACCTCACGATGCTCGGGCTCCTCTCCGCCGCCGGCATCGGCGCGGCCTTCGCGCTCACGCCACTGTGGCCGCAGGCGCCGCTGCTCGTGGTTCCGCTGCTCGTCCTCAACTGGCTGGGCGACAGCCTCGACGGCACCCTCGCGCGCGTCCGGCAGCAGCAGCGGCCCTGCTACGGCTTCTACGTCGACCACGTGGTCGACATCGCGGGCATGGCCGCGATCGGCGCGGGGCTCGCGGCGTCCGGGCTGATGGCGCCCGTCCTCGGTGCCGGCCTCGCGCTCGCCTACGTGCTGCTCGCGGCCGAGTCGTTCCTGGCCGCCCACTCGCTCGGGACGTTCCGGATGTCGTTCGGACCGTTCGGTCCGACCGAACTGCGGATCGTCCTCGCGGCGGGCGCGATCAAGGCGGCGTTCTCGCCGTGGGTCACCCTCGGCGGCTTCGATGTCCGGCTGTTCGATCTCGGGAGCGTGATCGCCATCGCCGGCATGATCGCGGTCTTCGCCGCCTCGTCGCTGCGGAACACGCGGGCGCTCTTTTGCGCCGAGCCGATGCCACCCGGCGTCGAGGAGGCCTGACGTCGTGCCGGCCCGCTCGCACCCGTCGCGGTTCCTGCTTCCGCGCATCGCCGCGTTCGCCCTGGTCGCCGGGCTGGGTTTCGCGGTGCAGGTCATCCTCATCGTCCTCCTCACCCGTGGCGGCGTCCACCTCCCGCTCGCGACGACGGCTGGCGTGCTCGTGGCGATCCTGCACAACTTCGCGTGGCACGAGCGATGGACGTGGGCCGATCGGGACCGCTCTGAAGCACCCGCCGTGCGGCTGGCCCGCGTGATCCTGTCCACCGGTCTCGTATCGCTCGTCGGCACCGTGGCGCTCACGGCGCTCTACGTCTCGGCGTTCGGCGCGCCGGTGGCGATCGGCAACCTGCTCGCGGTCTGGTCGGTCGGTCTGGTCAACTATGCGTTGCTGGACCGCGTCATCTATCGAGCCCTGCCATGACGCGAGCGATCGTCATCCTGCTGCTCCCGGCTCTCTCCTTCGCGCTCGCTCCGGCGCCGGCTGGCGCCGCGGATCTGGCGCCGGAGACGGTCGCCTCGTGGGATCGGTACGTCAGACGCACCGAGCAACGCATCGCGCGTGAGCTGGCGGACCCCGGGCGGTTCCTGACCCTGGATTTCGAGCACGACGCGGCCGGAGTTCGCGAATCCCTCCTGCGCGGCTCGCTCGTGATCAGGCAGGTTGAGGCGGGCGAAGCGGCGGTGCCGGGCGGTGCGATCCATCATTGGCGGGCAGCGGTGCTGATCCCCGGCGTGTCGGTCGATCGCCTGATCGCCGCCCTTCGCGACCCGGAGCGCCACGGCTACCGGCCGGCGGACGTCCTGCAGTGGCGGCTGCTGAGCCGGCAAGGCAGCCGTGAGCGCGTGTACCTGCAGATCCAGCGGCGTGAGATCGTCACCGCCGTCTTCAACACCGAGCACGATGTCCAGTTCACGGCGCACGGACCCGGCCGCCGCTCGAGCCGCAGCGTGTCGACCCGGATCGCCGAGGTGGCCGACGCCGGAACGCCCCTGGCGCGTGAGAAGCCAATCGGCAGCGATCGGGGGTTTCTCTGGCGCCTGAACTCGTACTGGCGCTACGAAGCCGTGCCGGGCGGCGTTCTCATGGAGCTCGAGTCGCTGTCGCTCAGCCGAAGCGTGCCGGCGCTGCTGGGCCCTCTCGCGCGCCCGATCATTACGCGCGTCGCGCGCGAGTCGATCGAGCGGACGCTGTCGGGCATTCGCGAACAGCTCGGAGGGACGTGAGTCCCGGTTGCGGAGAAGCCGACGCGCGTCACCGTTCGGACAGGACGCGCACGTAGTATGCCTGCTCGCCTGTTCGGGCGAGAGGCTTCCAGCCGCAGCGCTCGTAGAACCTGCGCGCCGATACGTTGTCTGCGCGCGTGGACAGGCGCACCGAGCGCATCCGTCGCTCGAGCGCCTTCGACTCGAACGCCGCGACCAGCGCGGTTCCGACGCCCATTCTTCGCGCCGATTCCACCACGCCCATGGCGACGAGCGACATCGCCGGCTGCGGCACCCGGGGAACGGCATCCGTGTCCGCAGGGCGCCCGAACAGAACCCGCAGCCGTCCCGGGAGTCCGCGGCGGAACCGGCGGGCAAAGACGACCCACGGCCGGCGCAGCACCGCGGCGGCTGCGGACCACGCCAGGTGGCGGCTCGAGATCGCCGCGTACCCTAAAGGCGCTCCCACGGCATACCCGACGATCCGGCCGTCTCCGTCGAGAGCGGCGAGCGCGACGGTGCCGTGCTCTTCGCGCAGAAACCAGCCCAGGAACGCCGCGCAATAGGACGGCCCCATGCGCGCGCTTCGCGATTCCGGATTGACCTGGCGATGGATCTCCGCGGCGGCCGGAACCATGCGGGCCGTCATGGCCGTGATGCGGACCGCACTGCCGGAGGGACTGGTGGCGGTCAAGCGGTTCAGACCGCGGCCGCCCGGCCGCGCGTGCGGCCGGAGGCGATCTCGTCGATCAGCGAGAGGTAGCCGGAGAGGTGTGCGTCAGCCGTCCACTGCCGGCGGTACGCCTCGTAGCCGAGCATTCCGAGTCTGTCGCGTTCGGCGGGGTGCGCGACGAGCCGGTCGAGGGCAGCGGCCAGCTCGTCGCTGCTCGAGTACACCAGTCCCCCGCCCGTCTGCTCGACGATCGCTGGTATGCTGCCCGCACGGCTCGCAATGACGGGCGTCCGCATGCTGAACGCTTCCATGATCACCAGCGGGGCGCCCAAGCCGCTCCCCGGCTGCGAGACGCCGATCTGGTAGTTGAGCGAAGGATAGAGCACCGCAACGGCGCCCCGATACAGGTCCGTCAGCGCGTTCGCGGACTGCTGGCCGAGGAACCTGATGTTCGCGGCCGGGCCGCTCAGCCGCCGCAGCGCCGCCTCCTCGCTGCCGGCGCCGGCAATCCACAGCTGTGCCTTGTCATAGCGGCGGAACACAGGGATCAGCGTATGCAGCCCCTTGAGGTGTTCGAGACGTCCGACAAAGAGGAAGTACGGCGCCTTTCCCGGGACCTGCCTGACGGCTCTCTCGATCCCCTCTTCCTCCCCGGGCATCCGGACGAAGTTGGGGAGATGGACGATGCGGCCGGGCAGCCCGAGCTGTTCGTGCTTGCGCTGGCTGGTGAGGCTCGGCGCGATGAACGCATCCACATACCGGATCGATCGGTTCATGAGCCTCGTGTACCGCCACCATTGCGGCGGACGCCGGTACGACAGCGTGCACAGGAGGCAGAGAGATGCCTTCGCGCAGGGCTCGCGATTGAAGCGGTACAGCGCATGCGTCGGGCACACGAGCCAGTAGTCATGCAGCGTGTACAGCTTGATCGCGCCCCCGTAGCGCAGCACCGATGGCCCGCCGACGAGCGAAATGTTGTGGAAGTGAATGACGTCATAGGGCCGCCCCAGGATCGCCCGAAGACGGCGTGCCTGCAGCACCGGAACGCCGAGCTGGTGCGTGAGAAGCGGCGACAGCACGCCCAGCGGGTGGCGCAGCGAGTGGACGGTGATGTTCGGATGGCCGGTGGCGTCGGCGGGGCGCGCGCGTCCCGCCGGGCGATAGCTGTCCACGCAGTGCACCACGTCCACGAGATGCCCGCGTCGTGCGAGCTCGTGCGAGAGACCGCGCACGTACGTCCCATCGCCCCCGAAGCTGTGAGGCGGATAGAACGTCGTCACCATGCAGAAACGCAGGGCCTCGCGCCCGGACGGTTGCCCGATCATGTGATCGAGTAGCGATGCGCATGGCCATTGTCAACGGGCTGCCGCCCGATCGATCCGCGGATCTCTACGACGCGATCGCGTACGAGGTGCGGGCGCGCGGCGTCGATGCCGTGGTGGTGCACGGTCGAGGCGCCGCCGAATCGGCGGTCCATGGCTGCGATCTCGTGTTCAGCAACTGCGTGCTGCCCTTGGCCGCGGCCGGCGGGACCCGCATCTATGCGGGCGCTGCGCTGCCGCGTCCCGCGTCCCTCCGGCTGCTCGAGGAAGCCGGCGTGCCCACGATGCAATGGGCGCTCGCGGCCAGCCGCCGCGAGGTCCGCGCGCTGTTCGAACGATGGCGGGTGGAGCACGTGCTGCTCAAGCCGTCCTTCACGTTCGGCGGGCGGCAGGTGCGCGTGGTCAGGCGTCATGCGCTGTGGCGGCTGCGATGGCATCGCGAGGTCGACATCTTCTGCCGTGAAGTCAATCCGGAGGACGGTGACGTCTACAAGGCGGAACTGCTCGCCGGCCGCGTGCTGATCGCCTGGAAGAGCGAGTCGCCGCCGATTCGCGCCCGGCGGCGTCAGGGCATCCTGCGCGGCCTCGCCGGCGCCTATGGTGAGCGCCGCCTCTGGGATCCTCCCCACGATCTCGCCTCCACCCTCACCGCCTTCAGCAGCCGGCTGGCGGCGCGCGGAATCGGTCACGTCAGCGTCGACCTGATGCGCCGGCCCGATGGGGCGATGGCGGCCATCGAGCTGAACCTCAGCCGGGTCGCGACGTGGTGGACGCGCCAGTTCCCGCGGTTCCGCGAGCAGTACGCCGCGGCGCTCTGCGATCTCGCGACGGGCGCTACCGCGCCTCCGTGAACCTCTCCCCGAAGAAGTCCCCTTCGTTCCACGACGGACGTTCCTGGGCATTCGCCACGTCGCGGCCGATGAGGAGGTTGAGCTTCCCGAAGTCGACCGCCGCCTGAAAGTCCATCGGCTGGCTCATGTCGTCGCCCGGGCGATGGTAGCGCTCCTGCCGCCAGCGATGGGTCAGCTCCGCGCCGCTTCGCGCCGGATCGCCGGAGTCGAAGCCGTGCACGAGGAAGAGCGCGGGAATGCCCTTCTGCACGAACCGGAACTGATCGCTCCGGATGAAGATGACCTCCTCCGGCATCGGGTCGGGCGAGATGGCGATGCCGAGCTGCCGCGCCGCGCGCTCCGCCACGGCCCCCAGCGTCGAGTGCTCCGCGCCGAACGCGATCACGTCGCGCAGCGGGTAGAGCATGAGGAACATGTCGAGCGAGATGTTCGCCACGATGCGGTCGAGCGGCACCGGCGGATGGTGCACGAAGTACTCGGCGCCGAGCAGCCCCATCTCCTCGCCGGTGACGGCGAGGAACAGAATCGACCGCGCGGGCCGTTCCCGGAGCTGGGCGAACGCTTCGGCCACCTCCAGCATGATGGCCACGCCGGACGCGTTGTCGTACGCGCCGTTGTTGATGCGGTCACCTTCTCCGGATGGAACGATGCCGAGGTGATCGAGGTGTGCGACATAGCTGAAGTACTCGTCGCGCAGGGCCGGATCCGACCCGCGGAGCACGCCGCCGACGTTGGGGCTCTGGACCCGCGCGTGCCGCGACGTCAGCTCCACACGGACCGAGGCGTTCAACGGCAGGCCTTTCGGCTTTCCTGTCCCCGCCTCGGCGAACACATCTTCGAGCGAGCGGCCGGACCCCGCGAAGAGCGCTCCCGCCCCGGAACGGCTGACCTTCGCGCGGAACCGGAGGGCGCGTGGAACGCCGGTCGGTTCCTCGTTCCGATCGAGCCATGAGAAGTCCGGCGTCCGCGAATAGGTGACCGAGAGATCCCACGGGACGCGCTTTTCCTCCTCCGGCGTCGAGAAGACGATCACGCCCACCGCGCCCCGCTCGGCGGCGTTCCTGTTCTTTTCCCGCGATTGCGAGTGGAAGGCGCGCAGGTGGTTCGGGAACCGGGAGGGCGCGGCGCCCAGAATGGCCACGACCTTGCCCGTCACATCCAGCCCTGCGTAATCGTCGTGGTCCGCTTCGGGCGCCGTAATGCCGTAGCCGGCGAAGACCACGGGGGCCTCGACCAGCGTCCGGGTCTCGAAGGGGTTTGGCGCAATGACGAAGTCCTTCTCGTTCTCGAGCGTCCGTGTCCTCCCGCCGCTGGCCACGGAGACCCGAACGCCCCCCACCTCGCTGGTGTGGAACGGCACCTGCTGGTACCACGACTCGCCGAACGCCGGCTCCAGTCCGATGTCGCTCATCTGCGCGGCAACGTAGCGTGCCGCAATCTCGAACCCGCGCTCGCCGGTCCTTCGTCCCTCGAGAAGGTCGTCGGCGAGGAACTGCATGTGCGCGCGAATGGTTTCAGGACGGATCGACTCGAGGGCGGCCCGCTCGCCGGTCTCCGCCGGCGCGGAACCGCACGCCCCGCTCGCGAGCGAGGTACAGAGAAATACGGCAGGCATGCGTCTCATGACCGGACGAGTGTAGCCCGAACTCCGGGCGGGCAGTCCAGGGCCCGCACGGATCCGCGTGGGTCCGATCGCCCGGCGCTCGGGCCGTTCGTCCCTGGCGGACGCCGCGACGCCGTGTGATACAGTGCTGACCATGCGCGCCGGCCGATTTCAGAGCAGTCGCTCCCCGGATCGGCCGGGCCAATGGGAGGCTCCGCTTCAGGGCGGGGCCTTTGCTGTTTCTGGGGACCCGTGCACGCCGATCTCGAACGCCTGATCCGCCTTCAGCAGCTGGACTCCGCCGCAGACGAAGCGCGACGAACGATCGCGGCCGCGCCCGATCGGCTCGGCGCACTGGACGCGCGGCTCGAAGCGGCCCGCGCCGACGTGGCCGCCGCCCGCGGACGGCTCGACGCGAACCAGGCGGAGCGGCGCGCGATCGAGAAGGACCTGACGGTCGTCCAGACGCGGCTCACGCGGTTCAAGGACCAGCTCATGGAGGTCAAGACGAACCGCGAGTACGTCGCGATGCAGAAGGAGATCGAGACCGCCCAGCACGAGGTCGCGGAGTTCGAGGGGCGCATGCTCGAGCGGATGCTCGAGGCCGACGAGCTCACCGCCGCACTCAAGGCCGCCGAAGCGAAGCTCGCCGCCGAAGAGAAGGCCTGTGACGCCGAGCGGCAGGCGATTGACGCGGACCGCGACGCCACCGAAGCTGGCCTCGCCGAAACGGCGCGGAAGCGGCAGGCGCTCGTCACGGAGCTGCCGGCCGACGCGGTCGCGCTGTTCGAAAAGATCTCGCGGACCAGGAAAGGCGTCGCCGTGGCGGAGGCGCGTGAGGGCCTCTGCTCGATCTGCCACGTACGTCTGCGTCCGCAGGTGTACAGCGAGATCCGCCGCAACGATCGCATCATCCAGTGCGAGAGCTGCCAGCGCATCCTGTACTTCACGCCCGCGGCAGCGGTGGGCGGACGGCCGTCGTGATCACGGCCTACATCGACGGCGGCTCGCGGGGCAATCCAGGACCGGCGGGATTCGGCGTCCGGGTGGAAGACGAGAGCGGCGCCGTGCTCGGGCGCTTCAGCGGATCCGTCGGGACCGCCACGAACAACGTCGCCGAGTACAAGGGCCTGATCGCGGCGCTGGACTGGGCGTGCGCGCACGGCCACCGGCGCGTGCACATCCGGTCCGACTCCGAGCTGCTCGTGCGGCAGATGCGCGGCGAGTACCGCGTGAAGAACCCGGGCCTGCAGCCGTTGTACCAGCAGGCCATGGAGCTGGCCGGGCGGATCGGCGCCGTGACCTTCGAGCACGTCCGGCGCGAGCTCAACGCCGATGCGGATCGGCTGGCGAACGAGGCCATGGACGCCGCCGCCGGGGAGGCCGCACCCGGCGCCTCGATCACGACGCCGCGGCAGCCCTGATGTACGCGGCCAGCCGGCCGGCGCGAGGTCCGTCGCGGCGGTACGAATGGAACCAGCCGGGGTGGCACGCCGTGCACAGGCTGCACGCGAACACCGACCGGGGATCGAGCCCCGCCGCCATCAGCTGATCCCGGTTCGCGCGCCACAGATTCAGATGCCGCCGCTCCGGACCCTCGAACCATCCCTCGATCAGGTCTCCGGGCCACCCCGCCCGCCGCAGCGCATCCCGAACGGCGGCTCCGGTCTCGTAGCAGCAGGGTCCGATGCTGGGCCCCAGGGCCGCCACCAGCCGGGCGGGGCGGCTGCCGAACGTGCGGACCATTGCATCAACGGCATGGCGTGCCACCGCCGCGCTGGTGCCCCGCCACCCGGCGTGGACCGCGGCCACCGCGCCGGTCGCGGGGTCCGTAATCAGCAGCGGCACGCAGTCCGCCACGCGCACCGCGACCAGGACGCCGGGATCGCACGAGATCAGCGCATCCCCGGTCGGCGCCTCGCCCTGCAGTCCATCGCGGGCGTGAACGACGATGTTGCCGTGGACCTGGTGAAGGCGCGCGAGCCGCGGCGGAGCGGGCCCGCCAGCGGCCGCGAGCCGCGACCATCCGTCCGCTCCGTCGTCGGGACCGCCGAGCTCGAGCTCACGCGTCGTCCAGCCGTGCCATGCCTCGAGCGCGCTGCAGACGAGCGCGGCGCTTCCAGCCCGGGACGTCCATTCGAACGGCGGTGGACACGGCGGTGGCGGCATCATGCTCCCCTGCGGGATCGAGGGCCCGGCCCCCGGCTGGTAGAGTAGTCCCGATGACCATCGTCGGCCTCGGCATCGACGCGACGGAGATCCCGCGGATTGCGCGGGCCATCGAGCGCTACGGCGATCGCTTCCTGCAGCGCATTCTCACAGAGGGAGAGCTCGCCTACTGCCTGGCGCGGCGCAACCCGGCGCCGCACGTGGCCGGCCGCTTCGCCGCCAAGGAAGCCGGCATGAAGGCGATCGGCACCGGCCACTCCGCGGGCGTGCTGTGGCGCGACGTGGAAGTCGTCCGTCGGGGTGGGCCCCCGCAACTGCGGTTTCACAACGCCGCCGCCCGCCACTTCGCCGCGCTCGGCGCGGAGCGCGCGCTGCTGACCATTACTCACGCCACGGATCTCGCGATCGCGCACGTCATTCTGGTCGGACGCTAGTGTCCCGAGTCAGGGACACTCGCAACGATCGTTGACATTCTCGCACCCCGACGCCGCGCGCCCTCCGCCGGGATCCTTCCCACCCAGAACGCAGCCTCTTGCCGCTCAGCGACTTCAACGGACGTCGCCCACCGGACCGCCGTGGCCGGACTCTTGCCCCGCTGCCGGGACAGAGAGGTGGACGCCGATGGTGGTCAAGATCGCGCCGAACGACAAGGGTGCGCCCCCGGGCAAGCTCGCCGATGCCGAGCTGCACTTCAGCGAGGGCGTGCTGGAAGGATTGAAGCTGATCGGGTTCGCAATCTGGGAGCGGCGGAGCGGGGGCGGGCGGAACGTCACGTTTCCGGCCCGCCAGTACTCGGTGAATGGCGAGCGCCGCAGCTTCGCGCTGCTGCGGCCGCTCGTCGATGCCACGGCTCAGGATCGCCTGCGCGATCTGATCCTGCAGGCGTACGCCGAGTTCGAGAGCGCCGAGGCCGTGACGCGGTGATGCGGCCGGCCGGTGAACCCGGCGAAGCTCTGCCTGCGGCCGCGCTCCTGCTGCGGCGGCGGCGGACGCGGGTGCGGGGCGTCTTCCTGCTCTACGGAAGACGTCCCGCAGCGGCTACTCCGACTGACGCCGGAGGAACGCGGGCACGTCCAGCGGCGACTCGATGTCTTCGCCGCCCATCGACTGGTGCTCGGCGCCGGCTGCCATGGCCGCCGGCAGCCCCGGCATCTCGAGCGGGGCGCGCCGGGTGAAGGCGCGGGCCGCGGCGGGCACTTCGATGGGACCGTCCGGCTGCGCGCGCAGCCGCGTCGTGTACGAGTGCAGGTCGACGGGCGTCTGGCTCGCCGATGCCGCCGGCGATCGCGAGGCGCTCGCGCGGTCGAAACCGGTCGCGATGACGGTGATCTTCACGCGCCCCTCGAGCTGCGGATCGACGACCGCGCCGAAGATGATGTTCGCCTCTTCGTGGGCGGCCTCCTGGATGATCGTGGACGCCTCGCTGACCTCGACCAGCGACAGGTCTGGTCCGCCGGTCACGTTGATGATCACCCCGCGTGCGCCGTCGACGGAGGCGCCTTCGAGCAGCGGGCTCGAGATGGCGCGCTTCGCGGCCTCGAGCGCGCGGCCGTCGCCCTCGGCAATGCCGGTGCCCATCATCGCGATCCCCATTCCGGCCATGATCGTCTTGACGTCCGCAAAGTCGAGGTTGATCAGCCCCGGGACGAGAATCAGGTCCGAAATGCCCTGAATCGCCTGCCTCAGCACGTCGTCTGCCGTGCAGAAGGCGTCGTTGAGGCTGGTGTTGCGGTCGATGATGGCGAGCAGCCGCTCGTTCGGGATCGTGATCACCGTGTCGACGCAGTCGCGCAGGGCGTCGATGCCGGCTTCCGCCTGGGCCTGCCGCTTGCGCCCCTCGAAGCGGAAGGGCTTCGTCACCACCGCGATGGTCAGCGCGCCCAGCTCGCTCGCCAGGCTCGCGATGACGGGCGCCGCGCCGGTACCGGTGCCGCCGCCGAGGCCGGTCGTGACGAAGACCATGTCGGCGCCGTCGAGAGCCTGAATCAGCTTGTCGGTATCCTCCAGGGCCGCCTGCCGGCCGACGTTCGGGTCGGCGCCGGCGCCGAGCCCCTGCGTGAGCTTCCCGCCGATCTGCAGCTTCACCGGCGCCGGATTGGCCTGCAGCGCCTGCAGGTCCGTGTTGGCGACGATGAACTCGACGCCTTCGAAGCCGGCTCGAACCATGCGGCAGACCGCGTTGCCGCCGCCGCCGCCGACACCAATCACCTTGATGCGTGCGCCCGCACGCCGTTCTTCATCCAGCATCAGTCGCAGCTCCTTGGCATCGGCGACCATCTGACGGAGCACCGGCTTCTGTGTGTAGGCATCGGACATCCGTTCCTCCCCATGTCCTCGTTCGCTGTCAGAAGAACTCGCGGAACAGCCCTCGCAGGCGTCCCGCAACGCGGCTGAACGCACCGGCGCCCGCCGTCCGGCTCGCTTCGGCCGCCTGGTGCCGCTGGGCGTGCTGCACCAGGCCGACCGCGGTCGCAAAGCTCGGGCTGTGCACGTGATCGGCGAGGCCCCCCATCCCGGTCGGCGCCCCGCGGCGGATGGGCAGGTCGAAGATCTGCTCGGCGATCTCCGGCATCCCTTCCAGAATCGCACCGCCTCCGGTGAGCACGATGCCCGAGTTCAGGGACTTCTCATAGCCCGCCCGGCGGATCTCGTCCCACACGAGGTGGAAGATCTCCTCCGCCCGGGGCTGCAGGATCTCCGAGAGGATCCGCCTCGGCATGACGCGCGGCCGCCGCCCGCCGACGCTGGCGACCTCCATGGTCTCGTCCTCGTCGACCATCGCGGAGAGCGCGCAGCCGCACTTGCGCTTCAGCTTCTCCGCGTCGGGAATCGGCATGCGAAGGCCGACCGCGATGTCGTTGGTGAAATGGTCGCCGCCGACCCCGATCACGGCCGTATGCCAGAGGCTGCCGCGCTCGAAGATCGCCACATCGGCCGTCCCGCCGCCGATGTCCACAAGCGCTACACCCAGTTCCTTTTCGTCCGGCGTCAGCACCGACTCGCCGGCGGCGAGCTGCTCGACGACGCTCTCGCTCACGCGCACGCCGGCGCGGTTGACGCAGGTGACGATGTTCTGGATCGCCGTGGCGCCGATGGTCACGATATGGACGTTGACCTCGAGCCGTGCACCGGTCATGCCAACCGGCGACCCGATCCCGTCCTGGTCGTCGACGACGAAGTCCTGGGGCAGGACGTGGAGGATCTCGCGGCCCGTCGGCAGCGACACCGCCTTGGCCGCGTCGATGGCCCGCCGCACGTCGTCCCGGGTGATCTCGCGGCTCTTGCCGGCGACCGCGATCACGCCCCGGCTGTTGAACCCCTTGATGTGCGGCCCCGCGACGGCCAGGTGGACGGAGTCGATCTCGACGCCGGCGGTGAGCTCGGCCTCTTCGATCGCCTTCTTGATGGAGTCGACGGCGGCCTCGAGGTTGACCACGACCCCCCGACGGATGCCGCTCGACTCGGCGACGCCGATGCCCACGATGTCGAGGGAATCGTCGTCGAGCATCTCGCCGACGATCGCGGCGACCTTCGAGGTGCCCACATCGAGCCCAACGAGATACCGTTCCTTCCGCCGCACTATGTCCTCCTCGCGCCGGCTGCCACCGGGCTCTTCATCGGCGCGCCGCGCCCGCCGGCCGGACGTATACCCGGCTCTCGAAGCGCAGGTCCACGTAGTCGATCTCCTGCACCTGCTCCCGCAGCGCCGGGGCGAGATCGACGTAGGCCTCCAGCCGCTCGGCGAACCGCTCGTCGCCCAGGTGCAGCCGGGCCGTATCGCCATCGAGCAGGACGACGGCGTCCCGCGGGTTGCTCACGTCGATCTGCGAGACCCGGCGGTACAGCGCCTCGAGCGGCCGGAGCGCCTCGATGAGGCGGCTCGCCAGGACGGCGCGCGTCTCGTCCAGCAGAGGACTGCCCGTCACGGGCTTGGTGGCCAGGCCGTCCACGATCGGCAGGTTCAGCTCCGCGTACTTCGGCCCGTACTCGTCGATGACGCGTCCCAGGGGGTCCACGAGGTACAGATCCGCCCTGACCCGCGCGATCGCCATCGGGCGGCGCTCCTCCACGAGCACTTCCACCGTCGCGGGCAGCACGCGGCGGACGGCGGCGTGCTCCACCCACGCGGAGGTGAGCACGCGGCGCCGCCACCGCTCGAGGTCGATGGCCAGCACGTGCTGTCCGCGCAGCCCGTCGAGCAGCGCCAGCACGTCGGCCGTCGGCAGGCGCTCGTTGCCCCTGACCTCGATCCGGCTCACGTGGAGCACCTCGGCATGCGCCACCCGGTGCGTGACGAAATACGCGCCGCCGCCGAAGAACACGAGGCTGCCGCACAGGCGGGCGAGCAGTTTCCAGTGCGCGGCCCAGCCCCGGCGGCGCCGCGGCGGCGTCACCTGCGAGCGGCGGAAGCGCTTGTCGGCAGGCGCGGCTACCGGCATCGTGCGACCTCTTCCAGGATGCGGGGGGCGCACTCGCCCACCGAGCCGGCCCCCAGCGTGATCACCAGGTCGCCGGCGCGCACCAGCGATGCCACCGCGCCTGGCACCTCCGCCACCGCCTTGACGACGCGCACGCGCCCGGGAGCGGCACGCTCCACCGCCTCCGCGAGCCACTCGATCGTCACGTCCGGCACCGCGTCCTCGCCCGCGGCATAGATGTCGGTCAGCACGATCTCGTCCGCGGCGGCGAGCGCCGCCGCGAACTCGTCCCGCAGCCGGGCCGTCCGTGAGTACCGGTGCGGCTGGAACACCACCAGCACCCGGCCCGGCGCGGCACGGCGGGCGGTCTCGAGCACGGCCGCGATCTCGGTCGGGTGGTGCCCGTAGTCGTCCACGACGGAGATGCCTTTGACCTCCCCCCGTCGCTCGAAGCGCCTCGCGGTCCCGCCGAACGCGGCGAGACCGGATGCGGCCGCCTCGAACGGCAGGCCGACCTCGAGCCCGACGGCCAGGGCGGCCAGCGCGTTCTGCACGTTGTGCCGGCCGGGGACGCCCAGCCGCAGCTCACCGAGCCTCCGCCATCCGCCTCCCGCGTCGCGCGCCACGACGGTCAGCGCGCTCGACGCCGCGTCGAGCCGCACGTCCTTCGCCGAGAGATCCGCGAACTCCGCGTCCAGACCGCAGGTGACGACCCGCGCCGTCATCGCCGCGCGCGCCCGCCGCAGGGACGGATCGTCGCTGCAGACGATCGCCGCACCGTAGAACGGGACCGCATTGGCGAAGTCGACGAACGCTCGTGTCAGCGTGTCGAAGTCGTCGTAGCTCTCCATGTGCTCGCGATCCAGGTTCGTGATCACGGCGAACGCGGGCGAGAGCCGCAGGAACGATCGATCGCTCTCGTCCGCCTCGACGACCACGTGCTCGCCGGCGCCGCGGCGCGCATTGCTGCCGAACGCCGCGACGTCGCCGCCGATGAGCGCCGTCGGGTCGAGGCCGGCGCGCTCGAGCATCACCGCGATCATCGCGGCGGTCGTGGTCTTGCCGTGCGCTCCCGATACGGCGATGCCGAGGTGCGGGCGCACGATCTCGGCGAGCATCTCGCCGCGAAGGACGACGGGGATGCCGCGCCGCCGGGCCTCGACGATCTCGACATTGGTGGCCTTCACGGCCGAGGACCGCACGACGACGTCGGCCCCGCCGACGTGGTCCGCCGCGTGCCCTTCGTGCACGCTGATGCCGAGCGACGACAGCCGCGCGGTGACGGCCGACAGCTTCTCGTCCGACCCCGTGACGGTGAAGCCGCTTCTCGCCAGCACTTCGGCCACGGCGCTCAACCCGCTGCCTCCGATGCCCACGCAGTGAATCACCTTTGTTCGCCCGAGCACGGTCAGTCCGGCCGCGCCGGGCGGCCTCCGGCGAGCGCCGTCATGCGGTCGACGATCGCTGCCGCCGCGTCGGGACGGCCGAGCGATCGGGCGGCCGCGGCCATCCGCCCGCGTTCCGCGGTGTCGGCCGCGAGCCCGAGCACGTGCGCCGCCAGCGTCTCGCCGGTGAGCGCCCGCTGGTCGAGCAGGCGCGCGGCGCCGGCCGTGACGAGCACCTCGGCGTTGCGCCGCTGGTGATCGTCGGCGGCGGTCGGCAGCGGCACGAGGATCGCCGGCTTCCCGGCCGCTGCGACCTCGGCGAGCGTCATCGCACCGGCACGGCAGACGATGAGGTCGGCGTCCTTCATCTCGCGAGCCATCTCGTACAGGAATGGCTCCACGCGCGCATCGACCGCCGCCGCCCGGTATCCCTCGCGCACCAGGTCGAGATCCCGGACTCCGGTCTGATGCGTGACGGCGATCGGCACGTCGCCGGCCGCCAGCCGCGCAGCCGCCGCCACAGCGGCCACGTTGATCGCGTGCGCGCCCTGAGAGCCGCCAACGATCAGGACCCGGACCGCCTGCCGCGGATCCCGGACGTCCAGACGATGATCGGTGAAGAACTCAGCACGGACTGGTATGCCACTGACGAACCCCTTTCCCCTGAAGTGATCCAGCGTCGACGGAAACGCGACCGCGGCGGCGCGCACGAACGGGGCGAGCAGCCGGTTCGTGACGCCGGGCACGGCATTCGGCTCGAGCACGAGCGTCGGGACTCCCCGCATCGAAGCCAGCAGCACGATCGGCCCCGAGCTGTAGCCGCCCACCCCCATCACGACGTGCGGTGCGCGGCGGTTCAGCACGCGCCACGCGTCGATCGCGCTCAGCGGCAGGACCGCCGCGCCGCGCAGACGGCCGGCGGCGGACTGCCCCTTGAGCCCCGCGCTGCGGATGACGTCCAGCTCGAATCCCTCGCGCGGCACCACCTGCGCTTCCAGGCCGCGGGACGTCCCCGCGAACGTGACCACCGCGTCCGGCTGCCGCGACAGCAGCTCCCGGGCCACGGCGATGCCGGGATACAGGTGGCCGCCGGTACCGCCGCCCGCGATCAGCACGCGGAGCCGGCGGGACGGCGGCGGGACGCGGCTCATGCGACGGCATCGACCTCGTGCGAGGCAGAGGCGTGCTGCGAGAGGTTCAGCAGCACGCCGATGCCCATCAGGTTGATGACCAGAGACGACCCGCCCGCGCTCACGAACGGCAGCGGAATCCCCTTCGTGGGCAGGAGCCCGAGCACGACGCTCATGTTGATCAACGCCTGTACCGCGATCATCGCCGTCAGCCCTGTCGCGAGCAGGCTCCCGAAGGCGTCCGGCGCGCGGCTCGCAATCCGCAGCCCGCGCCAGGAGATGAGCAGGAAGGCGGCGAGCACCACGGTAGCGCCCGCGAGCCCGAGCTCTTCTCCGATGACGGCGTAGATGAAATCCGTGTGGGGCTCCGGCAGATAGAACAGCTTCTGCACGCCCTCCATCAGCCCGCGTCCGAGCGCTCCGCCCGTGCCGACCGCGATCATCGACTGGATGATCTGGAAGCCGTCCCCGAGCGGATCCTCCCAGGGATTCAGGAACGCCATGAGCCGGCGCCGCCGGTAGTCGGCGCTCATCAGCAGGAACCAGCACACCGGGACGGCCGCGGCCGCCGTGAACGCCAGGTACCGCCAGTCGATGCCCGCCGCGAACACCATCAGCGCCACGATCGCGAGGATGGCGACGGCGGTTCCGAAGTCGGGCTCCAGCAGCACCAGCACCACGATCAGGCCGGTGACGATGGCGACCGGCAGCAGAGAGTAGCGCACGTCGTTGATCCGGTGCATGCGGCGCTCGAGCACGGCGGCCGTGAAGACGATGACGGCGAGCTTGGCCAGTTCCGACGGCTGCAGGCCGAAGCCGCCGACCGCGAACCAGCGCCGCGTCCCGTTGATCGGCGTGCTGAACAGCACGGCAATCAGGGCGGCCATGACGACGCCGATGGCGGTCCAGATGAACGCCGGCTGGCGGTACGTGCGGTAGTCCAGCCGCATGACAATCGCGAGTGCGCCCAGACCGAGCGCCGTCCACATCGCCTGCCGCACCAGGAAGCGGTAGGGATGCCCGAAGCGCTCCATCGCCATCACGGCGGAGGCGCTGTACACCATCACGACCCCGGCACAGACGAGCAGCAGGGTGGCGAGGAACAGCGCCTTGTCGGACTTGAGCTTTCGCGCCATACTTCCGGTCTCGCCCCCGGCGGCGGGGACGTCCACTAAAGCCGGGCCGTTATCGGCCCGAAACTACGGCCGCGCGGCGGACGGGCCGCGCCGGTGAGCAGTCAGCAGTCATCAGTCGGTCGGGGTCGAGACACCAGCTTCGCAGACCGGGGCAGCCTGCGTTCCCAGCAGCCAGCTCTCGAACGCCACGTGCCGACTGACGACTGCTCACTGCTCATCCGCGGCTCGCCGCGTCGGCGACGAGCTGCGCCACTTCCTCCTTGAAGCGCCGGCCTCGATCCGCGAAGTCGGCGAACATGTCGAAGCTCGCGCACGCGGGCGCGAGCAGGACGGTGCCGCCCGGCCGCACCGCCTCGAAGGCCCGCCTCACGGCGTCCCGCATCGAGTGCGCGACCGCGGCCGGCGCGACGTCTCCCAGCCGCTCGAGAATCACCGGCGCGGCTTCGCCAATGGCGACGATTGCCCTGGCCCGGCCGCGCAGCGCCCCCGCCAGATCGCCGAAGTCCCCCGCCTTGTGCCGGCCGCCCATGATGAGCGCGAGCGGCGGCTCCACGCTTTCGATGGCCCACCGCGCGGCCTCGATCGTCGTCGCCTTCGAGTCGTTGACGAAGCGGACGCCGTCGGCCTCGCCGGCGAGCTCCATCGCGTGCTCGATCCCCCTGAACGCGGCCGCGGCCTCGGCGACGCCGGGGATGGAGGCGCCGGCGAGCCGGCTCACCGCGGCGGCCGCGAGGACGTCGCTGAGCGTGTGGCGCCCCGGCACCTGCACGGCCGCCACGGGCAGCAGCGGCGTCTCCCGTCCGCCCTCGCGCTCGACAATGCGGCCGCCCGCGACCGTGACCCCGTCGGCGACGGCGCCGAAACCGAACCAGCGGCGGCGCGCCTTCGCGCCGCTCGCGAGCCGCACCGAGGCGGGATCGTCCGCGTTGAGGACCATCCAGTCCTCCGCGGTCTGGCACGCGAAGATCCGCGCCTTGGCCCTGGCGTACGCCTCGAAGCCGGGGTGCCGATCGAGGTGATCGGCGGACAGGTTGAGCAGCGCCGCAATCCAGGGATGAAAGGTGTCCGCCGACTCGAGCTGAAAGCTGCTGACCTCGACGACGTGGACCGTATCGGGTGTCGACGACCCGACCTGCGCGGAGAGCGGCTCGCCGATGTTCCCGCCCGGCCGCGCCGCGATCCCGGACGCCCGGAGCATCCGCGCCGTGAGCGTCGTCGTCGTCGACTTGCCCTTCGTGCCCGTGATGGCGACGATCCGGCCGCGCAACCAGCGGGACGCCAGCTCGATCTCCGGGACGACCGGAACGCCGGCCGCGCGGGCCTCGGCGACGGCAGGCTGGTCGACGGAGACGCCGGGACTGAGCACGACGAGGTCGGACGCGCGAAACGTCTCGGCCCGATGGCCGCCGAGCTCGAGCCGCACGCCGATCCGCTCCATGCGCGTCGCATCGGCGAACGTGTCGCGCATCTCCGACAGCGTCACCGCTGCGCCCCGTGAGACGAGGAGCTCCGCGGCGGCCAGACCGCTCCGCGCGGCACCCGCGACCGTCACGCGCCAGCCCTCCACGGAGAAGTCCTTCGCCATGCCATATCCGCTACCGCAGCTTCAGCGTCGTCAGGCTGAAGAGGCCGAAGACGATGCCCGCGATGACGAAGCGGGTGATCACCTTCGGCTCGCTCCAGCCGATCAGCTCGAAATGGTGGTGCAGCGGCGCCATGCGGAACACGCGGCGTCCGGTCAGCTTGAAGGAGGTGACCTGAACGATGACCGAGAGCGCTTCCAGCACCCACACGCCGCCCACGATGACGAGCAGCAGTTCCTGCTTGATGAGAATGGCCACGGTCCCGATCGCGCCGCCGAGCGCGAGCGAGCCCACGTCGCCCATGAAGATTTCCGCGGGGTACGAGTTGTACCAGAGGAACCCGAGGCTGGCCCCGACCAGGGCGCCGCAGAAGATCGTCAGCTCCGCCGCGGGCGCGAAGCGGACCAGCAGCAGGTAGTCGGCCAGCACGCGATGACCAGTGACGTAGGCGAGCGCGGTGTAGGCGGCCGCGGCAATCGCGAAGGTGCTGATCGCGAGGCCGTCCAGGCCGTCGGTCAGGTTGACGGCGTTCGAGGAGCAGACGAGCACCAGCACGGTGAAGGCCACATAGCCCCAGCCGAGGTCGGGGATCAGCGCCTTGAAGAACGGAAAGATCAACCGCGTGTTGTAGAGCTCGTGCGCGGCGAGCGCCATGACGGCGACCCCCACGCCCAGCGCGACGAGGATCTGCGCCCCCATCTTGTACGCAGGCCGCAGACCGTGGTGGGAGCGCCGGGTGATCTTGAGGTAATCGTCGGCGAAGCCGATGGCGCCGAAGGCCGCCGTCGCCGCGACGGCAATCCAGATGTAGACGTTCGTCAGGTCGGCCCAGAGCAGCGTCGGCACGAGCGCCGCGGTGAGGATCAGCAGGCCGCCCATGGTCGGCGTCCCGGCCTTGGCCCGGTGCGTCGACGGGCCTTCGTGCCGGATCACCTGCCCGATCTGGAACTCGCGCAGCGTTCGAATCATCCATGGTCCGAGCACGAGGCTGAGCAGCAGGGCCGTCAGGCTCGCCGCCGCCGTCCGGAACGTGATGTAGCGCGTGACGTTCAGAACCGAGATCACGTCGTGCAGCGGAAAGAGCAGGTGATACAGCATCAGCGCCACTCGTCCCGGACACGATCCGCCACGATATCCATCCGCACCCCGCGCGATCCCTTGACCAGCACGAGGTCCCCTGGTTCGAGCAGGCCCGCCGCCATCTCCGCCGCTTCGGCCGCCGTCGCCGCGTGGCGGACCGAATCAGCGGGCATGCCCGCATCGCGGGCCGCGGCGGCCAGCCGCTCGGCCGGGGGACCGCCGACTGCGACGAGCCGCGCCACCCCGCTCTCCGCGACGGCTCGGCCGCACGCCTCGTGCAGCGGCACGGCGTGCGTTCCCAGCTCGAGCATCTCGCCCAGCAGCGCGACCCGCCTCGCGTGACGCCTCGCGCGCGCGATCGTCCGCAGCGCCTCCTTCAGCGCCGCCGGGCTCGAGTTGTACGAGTCGTCCACCAGCGTCACCCCGCGTGCGAGCGCGACCACCTCACCGCGCCGCCGCGCCGGGCGAATCGCCGCGCAGCGGCTCGCGATTGCGTCGAAGGGCACATCCCATGCGCTCGCCACGGCCGCCGCCGCAAGCACGTTGGCGAGGTTGCCGGACCCCGCCAGCGGCACGTCGAGGCGCCCTTCACCGCCCGGCATCCGGACCCGGGCGCTGGTTCCATCGATGCCTTCGTCGACGACCTCCACCGCGCGGACGTCGGCCGCCTCGCTGCGGCCGAACGTGATCACGCGGCCCGGAAACGCGCCGATGCGCGCCGTCACCCGCGGATCGTCGGCGTTCGCGATCAGCACCGAAGCGGCATCGGCGCCCTCGAGGATCTCGGCCTTGGCATCGGCGATCGCGTCGGGCGAGTCGAAGAAGCCGATGTGCGCGTCGCCCACGTTCGTCCACACGCGCATTTCCGGCTCCGCCAGGGCGACCAGCGTCCGGATTTCTCCGGGATGGCTCATGCCGAGCTCGACCACCGCCATCTCGGGGCGCGTCCGCAGCTCCACGAGCGACAGCGGGAGGCCGATGTGATTGTTCAGGTTCCCCTCGTTCCTGAAGACGCGGTACCGCGCGGACAGAAACTCCGCCGCGATCTCCTTCGTCGTCGTCTTTCCGGCACTGCCCGTGATGGCTGTCACCCGTGCTCCTGACGCCCGCCGTACCCAGCGGCCCAGCGCCTGCAGCGCCGCGACGCCGTCGTCCACTTCGATGACGACCGTTCCGCCGTCCTGCTCCGGCAGCACCGCGCTGCCGTGCGGCACCATCACGCCGGCCGCGCCCGCCGCGGCCGCCGCGCCGGCGAACGTTGCGCCGTCGAACCGGTCGCCCCGGATGCCGATGAACAGCTGCCCGCGGCCGACCGAGCGCGAGTCAATCGAAACACCCGCGAACACCCGTTCCGCGTTCCCCCGCACGAGGCGGCCGCCCACGGCGGCCGCGATCGCCGATGCCGTCAGGCGCACGGGATCGCCCGCCACGATTCGTCCGCTGTCAGGTGACCCGCTGACGCGCACGGCGACGGGCCAGTGCGTCCTGCGCCGCCTGGACATCGTCGAACTTCAGCACGCGCTCGCCGATCACCTGGTATTTCTCGTGTCCCTTGCCCGCGATCACGACGACGTCTCCCGCCCTGCAGAGGTCGATGGCCCCTTCGATCGCTTCGCGGCGGTCCGGGATCGTATGCACCTCCGGGACCCTCTCGGCGCGCCGCGCCGCGCTCCGCTCGACGGCCGGCATGCCGCGCAGCACGTCCTCGATAATCGCCGCCGGGTCCTCACTGCGAGGGTTGTCCGACGTGACCACCACCACGTCGCTCAATCGCGCCGCCACCGCCGCCATCAAGGGGCGCTTGCTGCGATCGCGATCGCCGCCGCAGCCGAAGACGGCCACCACGCGGCCGGGCGCGAGGCTGCGGACGGTCTCGAGCAGGTTGCGCAGCGCATCATCCGTGTGCGCGTAGTCGACGATGGCCGTGACATCGTCCGCACCCGTTGATGCGAGCTGAAAACGTCCAGGGACCCCTCCGAGCGCGGCCACGCCCTGCTCGATCGCGTCCACCGGCACGTCGAGCGACACCGACGCCGCGACCGCGGCCAGAATGTTGTAGACGTTCGGGCGGCCGACGAGCGGCGACCGGATCTGCAGCGGACCGCGCGGCGTGCGGGCGCTGAACGCCAGGCCCTGCAGCGTCAGCGAGACATCCTGAGCCGTGACGTCGGCCGGCTGTCGAAGCCCGTAGGTCACGGGCCGTCCCGCCAGCCGCAGGAAGGTGGCCGCCCTGGGATCGTCGACGTTCACCACGCCAGGCGCTCCCGGCGGCAGCAGCTCGAAGAGCCGTCGTTTCGCGGTCGCGTAGCCCTCCATGTCGCCGTGGAAGTCGAGGTGATCGCGCGTCAGGTTCGTGAAGACCGCCGCCGCGAACTCGACGCCGTCGACGCGCCTGAGTGCCAGCGCATGCGACGACACCTCCATCACCGCCGCCTCGCAGCGCCGGTCTGCCATCTCGCGCAGCATCGCCTGCACGTCGGGCGCCTCGGGCGTCGTCCGGGCCGCCGCACGTTCCTCGCCGGCGATGCCGTAGACGACCGTCCCCATGAGGCCGCACGGGCGTCCGGCGGCTTCGAAGATCGACCGCAGCAGGTACGCCGTCGTCGTCTTCCCGTTCGTCCCCGTGATGCCCACGACGGCCAGGCTCCCGCTCGGATGGCCGTAGAACCGATCGGCGAGCTGGGCCAGCGCCAGACGAGCGTCGCCCACGCTGACCCACGCGTTCTCGAGCCCTGCCGGCGGATCCCCTTCCGCGACGACGACGGCAGCGCCCCGCGACAGGGCCTGAGGCGCAAATGCCGCCGCGTCCGCCTGCTGCCCGCGAAGGGCGACGAACACGCAGCCGGGCGACGATCGGCGCGAGTCGTACACGACGCCGGCGGCTCGCGTGTCCCCGATGCCCTGCGGCATCGCGCCCAGCGGGGCCGCCGCGCCCTGCAGCCCGGCGAGCAGCTCGCCAATGGTCACTGCGACACTCCCGAGTCGGCGCGGAGCGCGGCTCCCTGCGCCTCGGGCGACGGCTGGCGGGCCATGCGTCCGAGCCACAGCTGGGCCTGTCCTACTTCAGCGAGCGGCGTGCCTGCCTCCGGGCGCTGACGGAGGACGACGCCGTCCCCCTCGAGACGCGGACGGATGCCGAGGGCGGCCAGCCTGGCCACGGCGTCCCGTGCGCTCGCTCCCGTCAGATCGGGCAGCGTGTCGGGCGGGAGCACGGCACGGACCACGACCGGAGGAGCGACGGGGCCCGCAACGGTCTGCGGCGCGGCGGACCGGCGGAGCGCGCCCGCCCGCGCGGAGAGCACCGTCGGCGCGGGGTTGATCGTCGCGGGCACACCGAGGTGGCGCACCGTCGCCTCGGCGATGCGCCGGAACACCGGCGCCGCGACCGCGCCGCCGTAGAACGCCCCGCGCGGTGAATCGACCAGCACGAGGATCGTCACGGCCGGCTTCCGCGACGGCAGGAAGCCGACGATCGAGGACATGTAGTCGGATTTCGAGTACGCGCCATTGACGAGCTTCGAGGTGGTCCCCGTCTTGGCCGCGATCGTGAAGCCTTCGATCTGCGCCTTCGTCGCCGTGCCGCGTTCGACAACGCCCTCCATGGTGGCGGTGAGCTGCGAGGCGGTCGCCTCCGTGACCGTGCGGCGCAGCACCCTGGGTTCCACCGCGATGCGGCCGGTCTCCGTCCGGATGGCGCGCACGACCCGGGGCTCAATCAGCTGACCCCCGTTGGCGATCGAGCTCACGGCCGTGGCCATCTGCAGCGGCGTGACGCCTATCTGGTACCCCATAGACACCGACGCGAGCGCGCTGTCGTTCAGCTGCGTCCAGACGATGCCGCGCTCCTCACCGTTGAGGTCGGGGGAGAGCCGGCCGCCGAAGCCGAAGCGCCGGATATAGCGGTTCAGCCGTTCAGCGCCGAGCCGCAGCCCCACCTTGATCGCGCCCACGTTGCTGGACTTCACCATGACGTCGTTGAAGGTCAGGACGCCGTAGCGGTGCACGTCGGAGATCGTCCGCCGTCCGATTCGGATATGGCCGGGTGCGACATCGATCGGATCCGACAGGCGGACGACCTTCTCCTCGAGCGCAGCGGAGGCGGTGACCACCTTGAAGGTCGAGCCCGGCTCGTAGATGTCCTGGATGGCGCGGTTGCGCCGCGACGCCGGCCGCGCCGTGCCGAACGCGTTCGGATTGAACGTCGGCTCGTTCGCCATGGCCAGGACCTCCCCGGTCCACGGATCCATCACGATCGCCGTGGCGCTGGCCGCGCGATGCTCGGCGACGGCCGCCTTCAACTCCCGCTCCACCATCCACTGGAGCACCTGATCGATCGTCAGCTCGACGCTCGATCCCGTCGTCGGCGGACGCTCGGTCCGGCTGAACACATGACGGCGCGCGTCGGTCTGCACGAGTGCGGTGCCCGGCTTGCCGCGGATGTACCGGTCGTAGGACAGCTCGATGCCGGCGAGCCCGGTATTGTCGAGGCCGACGTAGCCCAGCAGGTGCGCCGCGACCGTGGTGTTCGGGTAGTACCGCCGGCTTTCCTTCAGCGAGCCGATCCCCTCCAGGTTCAACGCCTCGATGCGGCGCGCCTCCTCCGGCGAGACCTGCCGCCGGACCCAGACGAACGCCCGCTGCTTCTTCAGGCGCTCGAGCAGTCCCTGCCGGAACTCCTTCGTGCACCGCCGCAGGACGGTGCAGAGCGTCGCGATGGTGACCTGGGGATCGTCGATCTCGATCGGCACGGCGTAGATCGAATCGGCGTCCACGCTGTAGGCCAGGACCCGTCCGTGCCGGTCGAGGATCTCGCCGCGCTTGGCGGGCACCTCGATCGTCCGGCGCTGCTGGCGCTCGGCGCGCGCCGACAGATCCGCCTGCCGGAACACCTGCAGGTAGATCAGGCGCGCCTCGATGGCCGTGCCCCACAGCGCGAACAGGGCGGCGACGATGACGACCCTCCGCCGGACCGTCCGTTGACGCGCGATGTCAGGATTCCGGTCGGGCACGGCGTGCCTCCTCCCTGTCGCGCGCGACCACCGACGGCGGCGGCGGATCGACGGCCACGGCGCGTTCGATGACGATGGCGTCCTCCTGCCGTGGCGCGACCATGCGCAGCTGCCGCGTCGCGAGATCCGCGATGCGCTGCGGCGCCTTCAGCGAGAGCATCTGAAGCCGCAGGTGGCGGTTGATCTCCTCCTCGTCCCGGCGCTCCTTCTGCAGCTGCTCCAGCCGGTATCCATGACGGATGAGCTCGAAGTCCTGCCAGGCGGAGTAGAGCAGCAGCCCGACGACGACGCTGCCGATGCGGACCCAGCGCCAGAGATCGCGATGCCTCGCGCGATCGAGCTCGCGCACGATCTGGTTGTTCCGGACGTCCTTGCGAACGGCGTACTTGAGCGCATCCATCGACGTGGCCTCAGGCCGCCGCGGCCAGCCGCTCGGCGGAGCGCAGCTTGGCGCTGCGCGCCCGCGGGTTGCGATCGATCTCCGCCTCGTCCGGCACCACGGGGCGCTTCGTGAGCACGGTCACGAGCGCGCCGGGGCCGCTGCCGAGCGCGCGGAGCGTGTGCTTGACGATGCGGTCCTCGAGGGAGTGGAACGTGATCACCACCAGGCGCCCCCCGGCGCGCAACCGCCGCACCGCCGCACGCAGGAAATCGTCGAGACCGTCGAGCTCGCGGTTCACCCAGATCCGCAGCGCCTGGAACGTGCGCGTCGCCGGATCGATCCGCGGACGGCCGCGCAGGGGCACGGCCCGTCGGACGATCTCGGCGAGCTCGCCGGTGGTCGTAATCGGCTGACGCGCGCGGGCCTCGACGATCCGCCGGGCGATGCGGCGCGAGAACCGCTCCTCGCCGTAGCGCCAGATGGCGTCGGCGATGTCGGCCTCGCGGGCGGCGTTCACCAGGTCGGCGGCCGACGGTCCGGTGGTGCGGTCCATCCGCATGTCGAGCGGGCCCTCGCGGCGGAAGCTGAACCCGCGCGAGGCGTCGAGCTGCATCGACGAAACCCCGAGATCCGCCAGTGCGCCGTCGACCGCGGCGAGACCCCTCGCCTCGAGCACGGCGTCGAGCGTGCGGTAGTCGGCGTGCACCAACTCCACCCGATCCGCGTAGGGCGCGAGCGTCTCGCGCGCGGCGGCCAGCGCGTCGGAATCGCGATCGAGGCCGAGCACGCGGGAGGCGCCGGCTTCGAGCAGCGCCCGCGTGTGCCCGCCGAGGCCGACGGTGCAGTCGACGAACAGGCCGCCGCGCGACGGCTGCAGGAACCGCAGTGCCTCGCTGGTGAGGACCGGCTCGTGGATGGACACGCGCGCCTCCGCCGAACGCCTAGATTCCGAACTCCGACAGCGCCCGCGAGTCGTCGTCGGTGAACGGCTCGCGCTGCAGCTTCGTCACGAATCGCTCGTGGTTCCAGACCTCGAGATAGTCGTACTGCCCGAACACATCAACCTCGCCGGTCATGCCCGCCGCCTCGCGCAGCCGACTGTGGATGAGCACGCGTCCCTGGGCGTCGAGCTCCGTCGCCTGGCCGAAGAAGTTCACGCGATCCAGGAACTTGAGCCGCGACGGGTGGGTCGAGGGCATCGCGGCCAGCTTCCGTTCGATCTGCTGCCAGACGGGCATCGGGTACACCCGGACGCTCTCGCCGGTCAGACTGGTGACGAAGACCTCGCGGCCGTGGGCCTGCTGGATGAGCGCACGGAAGCCGTTGGGGACCTTGAGCCGGCCCTTGTCATCGATCTTGGCGGGCGCATTGCCCCTGAGAACGGAGTTTGAGTCCACTACACTCCACCACGGTCCACGGGGATAGTAGGTAACGGTCGTTAGGATGTCAACGCGAAATTCTGGGAAGCTCTCGTGGCTCAGTGAGTTACGCCAAAGTTTCGCCCTAATGGCGAAGGCCTGTTCGTCCGATGGCGAGGCGTCCTGAGGGCGCCATCCGGGGGCATGCTAGGATGAGGCGCTTCCCAGCCCGCGGGCCGCTACCGGATACCGAGTCCGCCCGAGCCTCCGCCCCGCGCGCCCAGGGGCTCACGCCACATGCTCCGCGCCGCACTCATCGGGTTCACATCGACCGGCAGGACCACGCTGTTTCACCTGATGACCGCCACACGCGAGAGCGCCCGCGGCCACGGGCGGACCGACGTCAGCGTGGGCATCTCGAAGGTCCCGGATCCCCGCCTCGATCGCCTCACCGCGATGTACAACCCGCGCAAACGCGTACCGGCGACGATCGAGTTCAGCGACATCGCCGCTCCGGGCGCCGGCGCGGCGCAGTCGCTCGTCGACCTCGCGGCGTACCGCAACGCCGACGCGCTCGTACACGTGGTCCGTGCGTTCCGCGACGCGTCCGTGCCGCATCCGCGCGGCACGGTCGATCCCGCGCGCGATGCGCAGGCGATGGACGACGAGCTGATCCTCGCGGACCTCGGCGTCGCAGAACGCCGGCTCGAGCGCATCGAACGTGATCTGAAGAAGGCGCGGTCGGCCGATCTCGAGCGCGAGCGTGACGTCATGCTGCGGTGCCGGTCGGCCCTCGAGGACGGCGCGCCGCTCCGCGCGCTCGGCCTGCAGGGAGACGAGGCGCGGCGGCTCCGGGGCTTTCAGTTCCTGTCGGCCAAGCCCCTGCTGCTGGTCATCAATCTCGGCGAGGGAGACGTGCCCGCCGTGGGCGGCGATGCGGCCAGGGCCGCGGAAGCGGCCGGCTTGACCGGGTTTCTGTCCCGCGCGGCGACGGGCATCGTCCCGCTCTGCGCGAAGATCGAGCTCGAGATCGCCGAGCTCGAGCCCGCCGACGCCCGGGCATTCCTCTCGGATCTCGGTCTCCAGGAATCCGGTCTCGACCGCGTCGTGCGTGCGAGCTACGATCTGCTCGGCTACATCTCGTTCTTCACCGTGGGCGAGGACGAGTGCCGCGCCTGGTCGATCCCCCGCGGCACGCCGGCGCAGGAGGCCGCCGGCGAGATCCACTCGGACATCGCGCGCGGCTTCATCCGGGCCGAGGTCGTGGCGTACGACGCGCTCGTCGCGCGCGGCTCGATGGCCGCCTGCCGGGACCACGGGGAAGTGCGGCTCGAAGGCAAGGAGTACGTCGTGCGCGACGGCGACATCATCAACTTCCGGTTCGCGACGTGACCGCGACGCTGGACTGCTGATGGCGCGGACCGTTCTCGTCTGCGGCGTGCAGGTCCCTCTGGTCTCCGGAGGCGCCGAGCTGCTCGGGCGCTCGCTCGTGAACGAGCTGGTCCGGCGCGGCTACGACGCGGAGCAGGTGAACCTCCCGTTCAAGTCGTACCCGAAGGACGAGATCCTGTCGCATGCGGCCGCGTGGCGGCTGCTGGATCTCAGCGAGAGCAACGGCCGCCCGATCGATCTCGTGATCGGGACGAAGTTCCCGTCGTACTGGGCGCGCCATCCGCACAAGGTGGCGTGGGTGATGCACCAGTACCGCGCGGCCTACGAGCTGTGCGGCACGGCATTCAGCGATTTCGATCACGTGGAGCGCGACGTCGCGCTGCGCTCGGCGCTCGTGGAGCTCGATACCCGGATGCTCCGCGAGTGCCGGCACATCTACACGCTGTCGCGCAACACCGCCAACCGCCTCAGGAGGTACAACGCCATCGATGCGGAGCCGCTCTACCATCCCTCGCACCTGAGCGACCGGCTCTTCACCGCCCCCGCGGAGGCCTACGTGCTGTCGGTCGCCAGGCTCGAACCGGTCAAGCGCGTGACGATGGCGATTGAGTCGATGGTGCACGTCGACCCGGGCGTCAGGCTGGTGCACGTCGGGGAGGGCTCGCAGCGGAAGGAATGCCGCGCGCTGGTCGAGCGGCTCGGCCTCGGCGATCGCGTGCGCTTCGCCGGCACCATCGGCGACGAGGCGCTGGTGGGGCTGTACGCCCGAGCGCTGGCGGTGGTATACGCTCCCTTCGACGAGGACTACGGCTACGTCACGCTCGAAGCCTTTCTCGCGAGAAAGCCGGTGATCACGGCGTCGGACTCCGGCGGGACGCTCGAGTTCGTCGAGGACGGCGTGAACGGCGCGGTCTGCGAGCCCCGGCCGGAGGCGCTCGCGGCGGCCGTCAACGCCTACGCGGCCGATCGGCGGCGCGCGGCGGAGCACGGCGGTGCGGGGTACGAGCGCGCCCGGCTCGTGACCTGGGACGGCGTCGTCGAGCGGCTGACCGGCGTCCCGTGAGAGGGTGAGGGCGATCCGTGGCCGACGTCTCCTCGACCAGCATCATCATCCCCGCGTTCAACGAGTCCGCCTCGATCGGGCGCGTCGTCAGTGCCGTCCGCGGCATCGGCGCCTGGCACCAGGTGATCGTGGTCGACGACGGGTCGAACGACGAGACGGCGGCGCAGGCGCGGGCGGCAGGAGCGGAGGTCGTCCGTCATCCGTACAACAAGGGCAATGGCGCCGCGGTCAAGAGCGGCGTCCGGCGCGCCAGCGGCGAGTACATTCTGATTCTGGACGCCGATGGCCAGCACCAGGCGGGTGACGCCCTGCGCCTGCTCGAGCGCCTCGGCGAGTACGACCTCGTCGTCGGCGCCCGGGCCGCCGCCACGCAGGCGACGTCGGCGCGCCGGGCAGGGAACACGCTCCTCAACTGGCTCGCCGGGTACCTGACGGATCGGCACATCCCGGATCTCACGTCCGGCTTCCGGGCGGCGAGACGGAGCCTGTTCCGCGAGTTCCTCCATCTCGTGCCGAACGGCTTCTCGACGCCGACGACCACGACGCTGGCGTTCCTCAAGGCCGGCTACAGCGTGGACTTCGTGCCGATCGAGGCCAGGCAGCGCGTGGGGCGCTCGAACATCAGGTTCGCGCGCGACGGCGCGAAGTTCTTTCTCATCCTGCTGAAGATCGTCACCATCTTCAGCCCGCTGCGCGTGTTCGTCCCGATCAGCCTGCTCACGCTCCTCGTCGGGGCCGGATACGCGGTATGGACCATCATCACGCAGTCGCACGTGACGAACTCGTCGGTGCTGCTGATCATGCTTGCGGTCGTCATCTTCCTCGTGGGGCTGATCTCGGAGCAGATCTCCGCCCTGCGGTTCGAGAGCCGTTCGGAATAGCGCCGCATGGACGTTCTGGTCGTCATTCCGACGTTCAACGAACGCGCGAACCTTCCCGGTCTGATCCGCGCGATTCTCGCGCGCGACGGATACCGGGTGCTGGTCGTGGATGACAACTCGCCGGACGGAACGGGAGAAGCCGCCGAGGAGCTGGCGCGCGAGTTCACCGGACGCGTCGAGGTCGTGCACCGGACGGGGCCACGCGGGCTCGGCCGGTCGTATGTGGAAGGACTGCAGCGCGCGCTTGCCGGTCCGGCCGATCTCATCTGCCAGATGGACGCCGACTGGTCGCACGATCCGGGCTATCTGCCCGACCTCACCGCGGCGGCCGCCAGCCATGACGTCGTCATCGGCTCACGGTACCTGCGCGGCGTCAGCGTCGTGAACTGGCCGCTCCGCCGGGTCGTGCTGAGCGCGTTCGCGAACCGGTACATCCGGCTGGTGACGCGGCTGGCCGTGCGCGACTGCACAAGCGGGTTCCGCTGCTGGCGCCGCGACGCGCTCGCACGCGTGCCGCTCGGGCGCGTGGTGTCGGATGGCTACGCCTTTCTGGTCGAGACGCTGTACGAGGCAGCGCGCCGCGGCGCACGGATCGGCGAGGTGCCCATCATCTTCGTCGAGCGCCGCGAGGGGGTCTCGAAGCTCTCGGCGGGAACGCTGGCCGAATCGGCGATCATGCCGTGGCGCCTGATCGCGAGGCGGGCGCTGGAAAGGTAGGTGGGAGCTGGACCCGCCTCAGCGCCTCGGGCGCCGCCCCTGCGGGGTGGGAGCAGGCAGCTGTCCCGGCACAGGCGAGACGACGGCCCCGGGCGCCGGCGACGGACCGGGCTCCACGGGCTCCGGCGCTTCGTCCATCGGCGGCTCGCCAGTCACGTCGGGATCCGGCGGCGGCGGATCGCCGGCGGCCGGCACGTAGGGCTGCTGGCCGGGGTACGGCTGTACCCCCGGATACGGCAGCGGCTGCGGCACCTGCTCCTCACCCGGCTCGACGCCCTGCTCCATGGGGTCCGGACCGGCGATGGCAGGGTCCGGCTCCCCCTCGGGCGCGCCGTCATATCCCGGCGGCGGGACGGGGTTCCCCTGATCGTCCACGAGGACCTGCGGAAGCTGCGGCTGCAGCATCGGCGGCCGGCGGATGACGGCCCGCCGCCCGGGCTGCTGCAGCGGCGCGGGCGGCGCCGCGCTCGGCGGCATGAGCCGGATCTGCGCGAATCGCGAGACGCCGGCGTTCCCCTGCCGCGGTGCGGCGACGTAGCCGGGAGTCGAGCGGAGGAGCACATCGATCGCCTGCTTCTCCGGCACCCGCGTCAGCTCGAGCGTGAGCGGCTCGCCGGGCGCCACGTTGATGTTCACCAGCCGCGTCTCTCCCACCCGGGACCACTCCTCGAGAATCTGACGCAGCGGCGCCTCGCGGGCGCTCAGCGACACATATCCGTCGTGGAACCGGACGGTGACCTCGCCGGCTTCGGCAACGGAGGCCGCCGTGGCCAGCACCGCAGCGAGGACTGCAGCTCGAACCATGCGATCAGTATATGCAGCCGCCCCCCTGCTGGCGAGGTCAGCCGCTGATGGCGCACAGACGCCAATCGGCGCGCGCGGCAGGGCTGACGGAACGGGCGTTGTACAATGGCGCGCGTTCGCGTCGCGGACCCGTCCGCAAGGAGATTCCGTGGCGCGATCCGTCCCGCCCCGCCATGGCCGAAATCGATCGCTTTCGTCCGGATGAGGATCGCCGGGCCCTCGAGGCCCTGTACCGGCGCATCTTCGGCAACGATGCGGCCGATGCGAGCCGCCTGCGCTGGGACTGGCAGTACCGGCGTAACCCCGGCAACCCCGACGGCCATCCGGTGATCTACGTGGCGCGCGAAGGCCCGACCGTCGTCGGGCAGTACGGCACCATGCCCGTGCGGCTGTCGGTGGCGGGGCGCGAGATCGAAGCGTCCTGGGGCATGGATCTGATGGTGGCTCCCGAGCGGCAGCGTCAGGGCATCGGCGAGGCGCTGTTCCGGGTGTGGGACCGCCACACTGGGGCCTCGCTCGGACTGTCGCCGTCGGAGCCGTCACGGCAGCTCGCGCAGAAACTCCGCTGGCCGGGGCAGGGACCCGTTCCCTGCCTGATCAAGCCGCTGACCCGACGGGCGGTGAAGCAGCCGAACTGGCCGGAGAGCCTCAACAACCTCGTGTCGGCCGTGACGCTGCCCATCGTGAAGATCGTCGCCCGGACGCGTCCGCTGCAGGCGCAGGTCGAGCTCGCGCGGCGGTTCCAGCCCGAGGCGACCGCCTTCTGGGATCGCATCGCGCCGAGGTTCGATCTGGCGGTCCGGCGGGATGCGCCGTATCTGAACTGGAAGTTCATCGAAGCGCCGCACGTGCGGTACTCCGTGGCCATCCTCAAGCGGGACGAACGCCTCGAGGGCTACGCCGTCTACCGCCATCTGCAGGAGCCGCGCAGCCGCGTCACGATCCTGGTCGACTTCCTCGTCGATCCCGAAGACGAGGCGGGGCTGGACACGCTGCTGCGATGGGTCGACCGCGAGGCGCGTGCGGCGGATTCCGACAAGATCCGCGCCTATGTCCTCCACAGCGGCTTCCGGCGTCAGCTCCGGAAGTCCGGGTACTTCAGCGTCCGATCGCCGATCGACTTCGTCGTCAAGGTGAACGGCGTCGAGGTTCCGCCCGGCTTCTACGAGCATCACGAGCGCTGGCACGTGACCCTCGGCGACTCCGACGTGGATCGATGAGACCACGAAGCGGCGCGTAGCCCGTGCGCATCTGCCACATCACGCCCAGGCTGCCTCCCGATTACAGCGCGGTGGCCCAGCTGCCGGTGTGCCTCGGCACATCGTCAATCGAAGCGGGAGACGAGATCGGGTTCCTGACGTCGGAGGGGCCGGCGCCGGGTGATCTCCCGAAGGCTGACGCGCTGCCGGGCCGGGTCGTGTACCTTCCCGCGCCCGACGGCGCTCGGGGGGAAGGCCCGTTCCGACTCCCGGCACTGGTGTGGTCGATGACCCGGGCCGCGCTGCCCTCGATCAGGCGCGCGGACGTGGTGCACGTGCACGGCAGCAGCCTGGTCGCGCGGGTGGGCGCGCTTGCGGCCGAGCTTGCGCGCCGCCCGGTGGTCCTCACGTTGTACGGGACCGAGATCTGGGAGTACCAGCGGCACCGCCTGCGTCCCGATCTCTTCGCGCGTGCGTACCGGCGCGCGGCGCACGTGGTCTTCTACAGCCAGGGGCTGCTGACGCACGCCATGCGGCTGGGGCTCGGCCGGCGCGACAGCAGCGTCATCTATCCCCCGGTGCTGCCGGCGTTCACGTTCTGCGACGAGGCGCGGCAGGCGCAGGCCCGCGCCGCCCTCGGGCTCCGCAGCCGGCACGTGATCGTCACCGTCAAGCGGGTGGACGCGCTCGGGGGGCACCGGTGCCTGCTCGAGGCGCTCAGCGAGCTGATCCGCACGCACCCGGACACGCGGCTGATCGTGTGCGGCACGGGGCCGCTGCTGCCCGACGTGAGGGCGGCCGCACGCTCGTGGGGCGTCGAGGGGCACGTGACGTTCACCGGCGCGCTCGCGCCCGAGGCGGTCGCGAGGTACGATGCGGCGGCGGACGTCTTCGTCATGGCGTCGCTGCTCGATTCGTGCCCGCCCGGCGCGCTCGAGGCGCTGGCGTGCGGCACGCCCGTGATCGCCTCCGACAACCCGGGCGGGCTCGAGCTGCGCGAGCTCTTCGGCTTCGACGTGAGCATCGTCCCGCGCGAGAATCCGCTGGCACTGGCGCGCACGATCGTTCACTTCCTGGAGGACACGCGGCGCGTCCGCGCGTCCACGCGCGAGCTGCTGGATCGGGAGTTCAGGCCCGCGCAGGTGGGAGCGCAGTACCGTGCCGTGTACGAGCGCGCGGCCCGCGGACGCGACACGGCCTAGGACGGAGGGACGGATGTCATTCGAGACCGAGCTCACGGGGGCCATCGGCGCCGCGATGAAGGCGCGCGATCAGACGACCCTCTCCACGCTGCGCATGCTGAAGGCGGCGCTCACCAACCGCTCCGTCGAGAAGGGCCGGGAGCTCGACGATGCGGAAGCGCTCCAGGTGGTCAACACGCTGGTGAAGCAGCGCCGCGAATCCATCGAGCAGTTCACGAAGGGAGGCCGCGACGATCTCGCCGCGAAGGAGGCGGCCGAGATCGAGGTCCTCGAGCGCTATCTGCCCGCGCCCGCCACGCCGGACGAGATCGCGGCGGCGGTCGAGCAGGCGATCGCCTCGACGGGGGCGGCCACCGCCAGGGACATCGGCAAGGTCATGAAGGACGCGATGGCGCGCCTCGCCGGAAGGAGCGTCGACGGCCGCGCCGTGAACGAGGCGGCGCGCGCCCGTCTGCCCAGATGACGCTGTCCGACAGCGCGGCGGCGATGCCGGCGGCGGGCGGGCCGCCCGGAGCGCCGTCCGGGCAGCCGCGGCGTGCGCTCGCCCGATCGGCGGGCATCGTCGGTGCGGCGACGACGACGAGCCGTCTCCTCGGCCTCGTCCGCGAGCAGCTGCTCGCCTATCTCTTCGGCGCGGGCAACGCGGTCGACGCGTACAACGTCGCCTTCCGGATTCCCAACCTGCTGCGCGACCTCTTCGCCGAAGGCGCGATGAGCGCCGCCTTCGTGCCGACGTTCACGCGCACGCTCGTCCGGCAGGGGCGCGCGCCTGCCTGGCGCCTCGCGAGCAACGTCCTGACCACGCTCGGCCTCGCGACCGGCGTCCTGGTCGCCGCCGGCATCGTCTTCGCCGACCCGATCGTGACGCTCTTCGCGTCGGAGTACGCGCAGGTGCCCGGCAAGCTCGAGCTGACCGTGCAGCTGACGCGGATCATGCTCCCCTTCCTGGCGCTCATCGCCATCGCCGCGGCGCTGATGGGCATGCTCAACGCGCTGAACCGCTTCTTCGTGCCCGCGCTCTCGCCCGCGATGTTCAACGTGGCCAGCATCGCGACGATGCTGCTCCTCGTGCCGGTCATGCCGTCAATCGGCCTGCATCCGATCGCGGCGGTCGCCGCGGGCGTCATCGCCGGTGGCCTCGCGCAGCTGCTCGGCCAGATGCCGCTGCTGCGGCGCGAAGGCTTCCGGTACCGCCCGCGCTTCGACTGGCGCGATCCGGATCTGCGAAGCGTCCTCCTGCTGATGGGACCCGGCACCTTCGGCCTCGCCGCCACCCAAATCAACGTCTTCGTCAACACGGTGCTCGCAACCGGCGAAGGCACCGGCGCGGTGTCATGGCTGAACTACGCGTTCCGCATCATGTATCTGCCGCTCGGGATCATCGGCGTCTCGATCGCGACGGCCGCCGTGCCGGCGATCGCGCGGCACGCCGAGCGAGGCGACCGCGGGGGCATGCGCCATGAGGTGGCCAACGGCCTCTCGATGATGCTGATGCTGAACCTGCCCGCGACCGCCGGGCTCATCGTGCTCGCGCATCCGATCGTGTCGCTGCTGTTCGAGCGCGGAGCCTTCACGCCGGAGGACACCGTGGCGACCGCGGGCGCGCTGGTCCCGTACGCGGTCGGCCTCGCCGGCTACTCGGCGGTGCGGATCGCGACGCCCGCCTTCTACGCGATGGAGGAGAGCCGCACGCCCGTGCTCGTGACGGCGGGCAGCGTGCTGGTGAACGTCGGGCTGAACCTGCTGCTCGTCCGGTACTACGGCTACGTCGGCCTCGCCGTCGGCACGTCGGTTGCGGCCCTGCTCAACGCGACCGTGCTGCTGACGGTCCTCCGCCGGCGGCTGGGAGGGCTCGAAGGACGCCGTCTCGCGGGCATCCTGATCAGGACGCTGGGCGCGACGGTGGCGATGGCGCTCGCCGCGTACGGACTCATGGGCGCGCTGACCGCGGCGATGCCGGGCCCCACGCTGTGGATGCAGCTCGCCCGTCTCGCGCTGACGATCGGCGGCGCGCTCGCGGTACTGATGGCCGCGGCGCGTCTGGCGGGGCTGCGCGAGATGATCGATCTCCTGCGCGCGAGTGCCGCGCGCCTGCGCCGCGGCCGGCGGTGACCCCGGGCACAGAAGTTGCTCCGCCGGCGGGGAGAGGCGGTGTGGTACGATCGCGGCTTCCGCGGCTGTTCTAGGTCATCCGATGCGGCGTTATCCTTCGACGGCGATGGGCGCATCCTTCGGTCCGGGGCCCATAACCCCGGCCGTCAAGGCGCTGCTCATCGCCAACGTGGCGGCCTTCCTGGGGCTGTGGCTCTGGCCCGAGCTCGTGCTCTATCTCGGCCTGCGCCCGCAGGCCGTGCTCGAGCAGTGGCAGTGGTGGCAGCCGGCCACCTACATGTTCCTGCATTCGGGTGTCTTTCACCTCGTCTTCAACATGCTCGTCCTGTGGATGTTCGGCGTGGAGCTCGAACGTCTGTGGGGCACGCGGTTCTTCGCGAAGTACTACGCCATCACCGGCGCGGGCGCCGGGCTCGTTATGGTCGCCCTGTCGCTGATGCCGTTCGGGTTCGCCGACCGCCTGTACCAGACGCTGACGATAGGGGCTTCGGGCGCGATCTTCGGCCTGCTGCTCGCGTACGGGCTCTACTTCCCTCACCGGCAGATCTACATGTACTTCCTGTTCCCGGTGAAGGCGAAGTACTTCGTCATGATCATCGGCGCCATCTCGCTCTTCGCCACGATGGCGGACCAGGGCGGCGGCATCGCGCACGCCGTGCATCTCGGAGGCCTCGCGGTCGGGTACGTCTACCTGAAGACCGGACGCACCCGCTTCAACCCCCTCGCCGAGCTGCGGTACTACTACCTGCGCTGGAAGATCAACCGGCTCCGCAAGCGCTTCGATGTCTATTCGGGGGGCCGGGCGGATGACGTGGACAGGCGGATTCACTGAGGCCGTGGATACTCACGGCTGCGTCAAGGAAGAAGGAAAAAGGAACAAGGAAGAAGGCGCAGAACCACTTCCCGAACTCCTACCTTCTACCTTCTTCCTTCTTCCTTCTTCCTTTCGAGCATCAGTAGCGCCCCGGGCTGAACACGTCGAGCTCGAACGTATCGTCGAGCGCCTCGGCATGGTGCGGCAGTCCGGACGGGATGTGCAGCACCTCACCCTCGCGGACCACCACCTCTTCCCCACCGACGACGAAGCGAAGCGCACCCTGGAGGACGTAGGTGAACTGCTCCCCGTCATGTGAGTGGACGGGAACCAGCGCGCCGCGCTTCAGATAGACCTGCGCGATCGTCTGAGAGCGGCCGGAGATGACCTTGCGGGAGATCATCTCCGTGATCTTCTCGAGCGCGAGCTCGTCCCAGCGATGCAGATGCACGGCGTCCAAGGCGCGCGAAGTATAGCATCCGCTCCGCGCGCCGATGGACGCGCCGGCGCGCGGCGGTCCGGTCGGACCGCAGCCGCCGCACAGCGCATCGAGGCGCGCCGCGCGCGGGGTTGAACCGCGGGCCCCGATGCTATACTCGGGCAGGACGGACCCGTCGGACCGTCCCGCGGCCGTAGTCGTGCGGCGATGGCCGCGGGCCGCGATCAACCACGCCCGAGGGTCCTGAATGAAGGCCACCGCCGCGCGCCCGGGAGCGGCAGACTCGCCGCGTCGGGCCGGTCCGACCGCCGCGCTGCCTCACGGTCTCACCCCCGCGGATCTCGTCGACGCCTACCGCTGGATGCTCCTCTCGAGGCGCCTCGACGACAAGGAGATCCAGCTCAAGAATCAGAGCCAGATCTTCTTCCAGATCAGCGGCGCGGGACACGAAGCCATCCTGGTCGCCGCCGCTCGGCACCTGCGCGCCGGCTACGACTGGTTCTGCCCGTACTACCGGGACCGCGCGCTCTGCCTCGCCCTGGGCGTGACGCCGCTGGACATGCTGCTGCAGGCGGTCGGCTCGATGGAGGATCTCGCCTCGCGGGGACGGCAGATGCCGTCGCACTGGGGCAGCCGGCGGCTGCACATCATCTCGCAGGGCAGCGCCACGGGCACGCAGTGCCTGCACGCCGTCGGCTGCGCCGAGGCGGGTCTGCTCTACGCGTCGCTGCCCGGCATCGAGGACCGCGAGCGGCGCTTCCGGGACGACGAGGTCGTCTACTGCTCCGTGGGCGACGGCGCGACGAGCGAAGGCGAGTTCTGGGAGTCGCTGAGCACCGCCTGCCTCAGGCGCCTGCCGCTCGTCTACCTCGTGGAGGACAACGGGTACGCCATCTCGGTGCCCGTGGAGGTCCAGACGCCGGGCGGCAGCATCTCGCGGCTCGTCTCGTCCTTCCCCGGGCTGAAGGTCCTCGAGGTCGACGGCACCGACTTCGTGGCGAGCGTCGGCGCGATGGCCGAGGCCGTGGCCTATGCACGCGCGCGCTCGGGCCCGGCGCTCGTGCACGCGCAGGTGACGCGGCCGTACTCGCACTCCCTGTCGGACGATGAGCGTCTGTACAAGACACCAGAGGAGCGGAAGGCCGAGGCCGCACGCGACCCGCTGCGCCGGCTCCGCCAGCGGCTGACCGACGAGGGGTTCGCCACCGAGGACGAGCTGCAGGATCTGCAGTCGGAGATCGATCGCGAGATTCAGGAGGCGACCGATCGTGCGCTGGCCGCACCGAAGCCCGGCAAGGAGACGGCGGGCTGGTGGGTGTACTCACACGACGTGGATCCGGCCGGACCGGAATTCGAGACCCAGCCGCAGACCGAGGGCCGGCCCGACACGATGGTGGCGGCGATCAACCGAACGCTGCACGACGAGATGTCCCGCAACCCGCACATCATCGTCTTCGGGGAAGACGTGGCGGACTGCAGCCGGGAGGACGCGCTGGGCTCCGTCTCGGGCAAGGGCGGCGTGTTCAAGGTGACGCACGGACTGCAGAAGCAGTTCGGCAGCGAGCGCGTCTTCAACTCTCCGCTGGCCGAGGCCAACATCGTCGGCCGGGCGGTCGGCATGGCCATCCGCGGGCTCAAGCCGGTCGTCGAGATCCAGTTCTTCGACTACATCTGGCCGGCGATGATGCAGATCCGCGACGAGATGTCGATGATGCGGTATCGGTCGGGCAACCAGTTCTCGTGCCCGCTCGTCATCCGGGTCCCGATCGGCGGCTATCTCCGGGGGGGCGCGCCGTACCACAGCCAGTCGGGTGAGAGCATCTTCGCGCACTGCCCCGGCGTGCGCGTCGTCTTCCCCTCCTCCGCCGCCGACGCGGCCGGGCTGCTGCGCACCGCCATCCGCTGCGACGACCCGGTGATGTTCCTCGAGCACAAGCACCTGTACCGGCAGACCTACAACAAGAGCCCGTATCCCGGACCCGACTACACGATCCCGTTCGCGCGCGGCGTGGTCCGCCGCGAGGGCAGCGACGTGCTGGTCGTGACCTGGGGCGCGCTCGTGCAGCGCGCGCTGCTCGCCGCGCAGCAGGCGGAGCGGGAGGGCTTCGGCGTGAGCGTCTTCGACCTGCGCACGATCAGTCCGTACGACTGGGAGGGCATCAGCGGCCAGGTGCAGAAGTGCAACCGCGTCATCGTGGCCCACGAGGATCAGCTCACGTGCGGCTTCGGCGCCGAGATCGCCGCCCGCATCGCCGACGAGCTGTTCCACTGGCTCGATGCGCCGATCCGCCGCGTGGCCGCCATGGACACGCCGGTCGCCTATGCCCCGGAGCTCGAGGAGGAAATCCTCCCGCAGTCCTCGGACATCCTCGCCGCGATCCGCGAGATCGGCCGCTACTGAGCGGAGGAGGCCGAGGGGCTGTGGGAACCGCGGCACCCCTCCGGCGTCCTCCGCGCGTGACCGTGCTCCTGGCGATCTGCGCCGCGATCACCCCCGGCGTGCAGGCCGCGCTGCCGCGCCAGACCCTCGAGTCGGTCGCGGCGCTCCGGCCGCACATCGCCGGCACCTTCACGCGCCCGACCGGCTTCACGCGAACGGCCGCGGGCCACTACCTGGTGTTCGACCGCGGCGGCCACTCCGTCCACAGCGTCGACGCCGCGATGACCGACACCGTGCGGCTGGTCGCCATCGGCCACGAGCCCGGCAAGGTGATCCAGCCGGTCGCGTTCTCGGCCGCGCCCGACGGCTCGTTCGTGATTGCCGATGCGCCGCAGGGCCGCCGGCGCATCCAGCTCTTCGCGTCGAACGGGCTCCGATTGCGGGGCTTCTACCTGCCCGGCCGGTTCGAGCCTCTCGTCTCGCTGAACGGCGTGCCCCTGAACGGCGTGGCTTCCGTGCAGTACGACGGCGAATCCATCTTCCTGAACCTGCCGGAGACCGGGTCGCTCATCGTCGAGTACACGATCGACGGCACGGTCCGGCGCACGATCGGCGCACTGCGGACGACCGGCCACGAGTCGGATCCGGACCTGCACTTCGCGCTGAACACCGGCGTCCCGCTCGTGCATCCGCAGGGCGGCTTCTACTTCGTCTTCCAGACGGGCGAGCCGCGGCTGCGCCGGTACTCGGCCGATGGATCGCTGCAGTACGAACGGGTCATACAGGGGCGCGAGCTGGACGAGCTCCGCGCCGCCCAGCCCGGCCGGTGGTCCCGGCGGAAGCAGGGCGACCGCGAGCTGCCGATCGTGCCGCCGCTCGTGCGCACGGCCGCCGTGGACGGGCACGGCCGGCTCTGGGTGGCCCTCGTCCCTCCGTTCACCTATGTCTTCGACGGCGAGGGCGACAAGGTGCGGGTCGTGCAGTTCCGCGCGGCCGGGCTGCTGTCGCCCACGAGCCTCTCGTTCGCTCCCGGGGGCCAGGTGCTCGTCACGCCGGGGTGCTACGTCTTCGACCCCCGTGGGCGCGACTGAAGGACGGCCGGACACGCGACCGGGTGGGCGGACGGCGGGATCCGCCATGCTACGATTTGAGGCTTGTCAGCCATGACTCCCGAGCAGCAGGCCGTCGCTCAGGTCAACGACGCGTTCTACGAGGCGCTGTCGAATGCCGACCTCGCCGCGATGGACGAAGTCTGGTTCCCCGCCGACTGGACCGAGTGCGTGCACCCGGGCTGGACGGCGCTCCGCGGATGGCAGGCCGTA
>Ga0299914_10000144_pt1 | contig 41948 bp, 44 predicted proteins | sample RVTome_10_FD_201361 | JGI IMG/M metagenome (GOLD analysis project Ga0299914, IMG submission 201361) | Soil microbial communities from uranium-contaminated site in the Upper Colorado River Basin, Wyoming, United States - RVT153D57 (version 2) ... | reverse complement strand
GTGGCCCATCAGTAGTACGTTGAAAGCCTATGTCAGTCAGCGTAGATGCCATTACCTCAGAACCTTTATCATTTGAAATTACAAAATCCTGGTCATGCCTGCCATCATCTCTCAAACCCCTCGCACGCAAATTTTCGCCTCCTATCAAAAACGCTGTTGTCATTTTAGGCAATCTTGAGCCTATTTGCTTGTATAATGCAGTATTGGATGCTCCAATGGCTAAAGGCATTGGGTCCATCTATGTCTGTTACATAAGCTCTGCATTAATATACTATAAGTCATCTGCTAGGACAGCAGTGTTGGACACAAATGACAGATCAGCTTGATCACGTGTACGATAGCAGTAATTTAGCTGAGCAGACTTTGAGAATATCCGACCAAAGTAGATAGCATCCTCTTATCAGACTAAGCAATTGAGAATATCTGGATCCTTGCATTTCCCTTATTCCAAGGAATACAGGGTTACACTATCAAAGCTTTAGGTACCACTGTGCAAATTTTTCAAGTGCTCTTCTGCGGTGCGAATATTCATTCTTGCTTTTCTTTAGCTCCGCAAATGTGAGGTCGGTGCCATCAGGCACAAATATAGGATCATAGCCCCAACCACCGCCCTCTGTTACCCTCTCAGATATCCTGCCGTCAACTCTTCCCTCGGATATTGACAATGTTATTCCATCATAGAAGGCAATCAGCGAGCGGAAGTACGCTGACCGGTTGGCTGACCCGGTAAGTAATTTTAGTATACCATCATTTCCAATGGTTCTGAATACAAATGACGAATACGGGCCTGGAAAGCCGCCAAGGCTGTCGATAAACAGGCCGTCGTCTTCGACGATGACTTGCCTCCCCACTTCTGCAAATGCAGTTTTTGCCTTCTCCCTTGCTATTTCCTCAAGTGAGTCTGATTGGATTTCAACGAGGCTGATCTTTGCAAATTCGACGGAAACATTCTGAGTCGAGAGTATTAATTGGACTTCGAAGAATTTGTTTTGATTGGTGCTTGCAAAAGTTATAGTTTCCATGCTCTAAGTCATCCTCGCATACCTTCCGCGCTGTTCTATCTTCCTGACGTTTTCTAAAGTTTTAGCTATCTTTTTTGTGCCAACAACACTAGCATAACCTTCCACAAAGCAAGGAAATGCTTTTCTAACTGCTATATGCGCGCTGGTAAACACTTCTTTTATGAGTCGGATATCGGTTGCCATGTCTTCGGTGCGCTCTGAGTAATATGAAAGACCAAAGTCCAGGAGGACAAGCCTTTTGTTCATTACAAAATTTGAAGTCGTCAGGTCACCGTGAATAATGTTGCTTGCATGCAGCAGTGCGGCACAGCGACCTATCTTGTAGCAGATGTCCGGCGTTAGCGCGTCTCTAACGTTTTGCCCTTCAATGAACTCCATTATTATTTCAGCTTTAACAGGATCGACAAAATATACAAATGGAGTCATGACGCCTGCGGACTTGGCAGCAGACATAAAACTTGCTTCATGTATTGTCCTGTACTTTCGGATTGCTGCGTCCAAGTCTGGATGGCGGTAGGACTTAGGTGAGCGCACTTTGGAAACCGCTTTCTTGCTGTTCCATTCTACAATGTAGATGTCGGCTTCTGCTCCCCTTTTTATCAGCAATGGCTGCAATAGTAATATAGGCTCTGCAGTGAAGATAAAAATGTGGTGAGTTTCCACCCAGCACCGGGCGAAAAAATACTCCTTGACGAGGACTGCTCCGAGGACAGGCTGAAGAGCGGCATACTCTTGCTGACTGACCATAGGTTGGTATTTCAAAGGACACAAGGTAGAATAGCAACTCTTTCAAAAAAGGAGACGGAAGTTGTTCTTGATGTACCGCTTGATAAAATATCTTCAGTCAGGTCTGAAGGGTTCCTTGTGAAAAAGCTGGTGGTAATTGTATCAGGAGACCAGATCTACAAGTTTGGCGTGTTTAATAATGGCAAGTGGGAGCGCCAGATAAAGCAGATTACTAGCGGCGCCAGCTGACATGCACAGTGTCAAGTCGCCACGACTGCTGCACAGTCGACTCTTCCACTTGAACATTCATTTTTGTAGCCATGTACTCCCGCAATGCAGTCCACGCGATCTGAGCACCATTGTCGCCGGCGAACTTGATTGGGCAGACAAACAATTTGGCATCTTGCCGACTGCATACACTATCAAGCATTTGAGCAAGCCTCTTATTTGCTGCTACTCCACCCACAATCATCATTTCTTTCTTGCTGGTGAACGAAAGGGCCCGCTCGACAGCCTCTGCCAACATTGCAAATGCTGTTTCTTGCAGGGAGTAGCATGTATCTGCCAACTCAGTATTGAATGAAGCAAGCTTGACTGCTGCAGTCAGGAGGCCTGAGAATGAGACATCGTTTCCTTTAATGATGTAAGGCAGCTGCATGTATTTTCCAGCCGACTGGCTTGCTAATTCTTCGATCCTGTTGCCACAAGGGGAGGCAAAGCCAAGAGCCCGACCAAATTGGTCGAGCAATTGTCCAACGGTGATGTCAAGTGTCTCGCCAAAGACGCGCCAGCGGCCATGGGAAAATGCAAGTGTCATCGTATGGCCGCCTGACACCAGCAGCACAAGCGGGTCGGAAGCGCCTGTGAGCATTGCTCCAAGCTCGATATGACCAAGGGCATGGTTGACAGGCACAAGCGGCTTCTTGTAAAATCCTGCAACTGTCCTTGCTATCACTGCACCAACGCGCAAACATGGCCCAAGACCCGGTCCAGCTGAGTACCCGACAATGTCAATATCCTTCATTGTGACATTGCCTGATTTTAGTGCATTTCTTAAAATATCTGGCGACACTTCCATGTGGTGTCGCGATGCTTCGCGTGGATGAATACCGCTTCCCTCTGGTGCCTTGTAGACATCGCGGGCATCAGAGAGTATCTTGCCCCTTGAATCAACTACTGAACAACCAAATGTATGCGCAGTGCTTTCAATTCCAAGGCACAGCATTGTTATTGTCTATCATCCCCTGCTTGTCGCTGACGCTATCTTAATCACGTCACCATTTTTCAGCTGGTGGTTGGCAGCGATCCTCTGTTTTGTCCTTGCGTCAACTGCATATAGAAAGCCCTTTGCTAGATCTGCGTGTATTGCTTCTGCAAGATTCTTGGCCGTTGAGCCTTCAGGCAGAAGCCAGACATCAGGCAGAATATTCCCCTTCTTGTCTGTGAGTTTAAACTCGTCTTCCACTGGATATACCGCCACCATGCGGAGAAGCTTAAAGCACGCAATGTTGATAGCTTCCTGAACTCCCGTAGAACCATATTTTTGCATGAACATCTTGACAATGTCAAGCGCCTTTAGTTGCTGGGCAGTTAATATCATCTCGGGCTTAACATCAAACGAAGCATCGCCAGGTAGATAATGCAGAATGCCTTTTTTGGATGCCTTTCTCAATAGCGCCTCAGCTTCTGATGCACAGGGAACCAGCTCGAGGCCGCCAGCTTTCATCTTCTTGATATTATCATCTGCCGAAGGCAGGTCCGCCTTGTTAGCCGCTATCACAAACGGCTTGGCTCTTTTGCGTAGCACTTTGCAAAATAGTAGTATGTCATTTTGAGTCCATGCCACAGGCTTTTTTGAAGCTAAGCCTGATGCTTGTACTGCATTTGTGATCGTCTGCTCGCTTATTGCAAGACCCGATAATCGCTTGGCAAGCAGCTGTTCCAGCTTTTGACCTTGGCTCTCGGCTTCCCTTGCAGTCTTGCTCCAATCTCTTCCAATGATCGATTCAAGCCAAAGATCAAATTCTTCCTCTACAAACTGGATATCAAATGCAGGGTCTCCGGTTCCAGCTCGAACCGGTCTACCGTTGTTATCTGTCGAACCGGAAGCATCTATGACATGTATGAGAACATCGGCCTGCCTTGCGTCATCAAGGAACTTGTTACCAAGTCCCTTGCCGGCATGTGCCCCAGGCACAAGGCCTGCTACGTCCACCAGCTTGACAGGGATGAACCTGTTGCCGTCTATGCATACCGAGTGGACTGGGTTATCCTGCACACCAAACTCCCGACAGACACATTTTGTTCGAGCATAAGCTACACCTACATTGGGCTCGATTGTTGTAAAGGGATAGTTTGCTACAGGAACCGCAAGGTCTGTGGCTGCATTAAAGAAAGTGGATTTGCCTACATTGGCCTTGCCAATCAAGCCTATTATCATGTAGCAGCTTCACTTTGGCTCATCCCGCCATTAATGTCTTCTTTCGAAATCTAATAAAATGCAAGCACCATAATAATTGGAGCTTTGAACAAGGATGCAGTCAAGCTGATCAAGAGGCTAAGGCTTAAGAAGCACCCGGAAGGTGGCTACTTCAAGCAGACATACACGGCAGACACAATAGTAAATGTTGCAGGGTATGATAAGCCCCGATACATTTCAACAGCGATCTATTACATGCTAGTTGGTGACCAGTTTTCAGCCCTTCATAGAATTAAGTCCGATGAATTGTGGCACCACTACACCGGTGGCTCACTAACACTGTATGCGATCGATAAGGGAATATTGTCCAAGATCAAAATGGGAAAGAGCATGGGTGAAGCACCCCAAGTTGCTATAAAGGCAAACACATGGTTCGCTGCTTCACTCAAAGATAAGAAATCATACTGCTTGCTTGGCTGCACTGTATCACCTGGCTTTGATTATAGCGACTGGGAGCTTGGTAAAAGGCATGAGCTTATCAAGATGTATCCTCAGCACAGAACGATCATTGAAAGGTATACTACCATTGTTTAATAGTCGAAAGCTCAATTCTGATCGCGTTGCCTACCACTAGACCGGCAGCAGTGTGCGTTGTAAGCGGAGGGCTTGACTCAGTGTGCTATGCCGCTTCTCTTGCAGCAAACGATGGATATGATTTGTATTTATTGACGTTTGCATACGGCCAGCGAGCAGAACGTGAAATTGAGCGTTCACGCTACTTTGCCAGTTTGCTAAATGCAAAAGACCACAAGGTAGCAGACATGGGCTTTATGAAATCGCTCTACAACAAAAGCAATGCCTTGACAGACAGCAGGCAAGAGTTGTCACAGGAATTTTCACATAGCTTAGTCGTTCCCATCCGCAATGCGGTGTTTCTGACAATAGCTGCTGCATGGGCTATGAGTATCAATGCTAGGGTTGTTGCCTATGGGGCTCACACTGGTGACACTCTGCACTATCCAGACTGCCGGCCTGGCTTTGTCAGCGCTATGAGGGAAGCTCTCAACACAGCTGAATCAGACAGCATCCTATCGGGTTTGCGGCAGCAAATAATGATACTATCACCGGCTGTCATGGGACTTGACAAATCTACTTTAGTGAGTACAGGCTACAAGATCTTGGGCGACAAGATATTCTACACATGGAGCTGCTACTCTGATGGCATCAAAGTGGATAGAGATTATTTGCACTGCGGTCGGTGCGAATCGTGTATAAATAGGAAAAATGCATTTACTACTGCTCAAATAGAGGACAAGACCCAGTATGCGACAGAAAACCACACCAGGCATAACAACAAAGCTAAGTGAAATATTCACAAGCATTGAAGGAGAGGGCATACTTTTTGGCACCAAAACGATGTTTGTGAGGCTGGCAGGCTGTCCATTTAGGTGCCATTGGTGCGACACACCCTATGCCCTACCAATGGACAGCGGGAGTGATTATTCCGTTGAGGAGGTAAAGGAGATTATCTCAAAGAGCCTTCAGCCAAACACATACAAGATCAATTTCACAGGAGGCGAGCCACTAGTGCAGTATGAAGCAGTCATAGAGCTAGCCAAATTCGTCAGGCAAAAAGGCTTGAGAGCATACCTAGAGTCGGCTTGCTATGACGCTGTGAGGTTTGCCAAGGTCTTGCCATACATGGACATATGTAAGGTCGAGCTCAAGCTAAGAGATTCCAAGATAGTAAATGAAAAGCAGTACTGCAACCTGCTAAAGAACGAGCTTGAGTGCCTAAGGCAGGCAGTCAGCAGCTGCAAAACTACCTATATCAAAGTAGTAGTAACAAATTCGTCAAACCTTAAGGAATTCAAAGAGATAGTACGTGAAGTGTTCAGAATCGCCAAGCCGTCGGAGCTAGCAGGATTTATAATACAGCCAAGTTATAGAATTGACGAGCCAACGTTGGATGTGCTTTTTGGCTTTTATGACGCTGTTTACCCTATGTACGATCAGGTGCGCGTTGTACCACAACTACACAAGATTATAGGAGCAAGGTAAAAGGAAAAAATGACAACAGAAAAAAAAAGTATCAACAGGAAAAAAGTTGCCAAACTTGTCAGGCAATTATTGATAGAGCTTGGCGAGAACCCTGACAGGGAAGGGCTTGTCGGCACTCCAAACAGGATAGCTGGCATGTATGAAGAGATATTTGGAGGTTATAGGATGGATGCCCAGCTGGACGTCAGCTTTTCAGAAGAGACAGAGGCCGTCATCGCAAAGGACATACAGTTCTACAGTATGTGCGAGCACCACATGTTGCCATTCTTTGGAAAGATACATGTTGCCTATATTCCATCCGGCAAGGTATTTGGTGTATCGAAACTGGTAAGGCTGGTTGAAAAGTATTCTCGCCGGCTCCAGATACAAGAGCGGCTTACAAAGCAAATAGCTGATGAACTTGTACGGATGGGAGTAAAGGGGGCGCTCGTAATAGCAGAGGGCGAACACCTTTGCATGAAAATGCGCGGTGTTCGCAACGACAGTTCGATCACAACTATAGCACATCGTGGAGTAATAGAGAAGAAAGAGGTCCGCGAACAGGTCCTGGCGCTGATCTATAACCCCAAGTCTGAAATATCTAGGCTATAAAAGGATCACTTTGTTCTTTTTAAAAAATAAGTATCATACATACGGTTCCAACACAGCCATACACAATATCCCCATCCATTTTATCATTGTCCTCGCTCTATATCGTTGCTGCCAGTCATGGTATCGAAACATCACGGAGAATAGCTGTTGTTGTAATGTTACGTAACTGCTAGAAAATCATCAAAGGATTTCTTAGAACTCTTATTCATGCAATTGTCGATATTGGCTCCTGTTCTGCGGGATGACTTGTGCAAAAAATATTTACATAGCATTCCCTACAAAGTAGGGTGGTAATTAGCAGACGACAGACTCATATATAGACTGCATAGTGTGTGGCTACAGGTATGGCTCATTGTCGTCGGCCTGCCCACGATGCGGCGTCCTAAACAGTCTAGTTTCTGTGCCTATACCACCACCAAAGAAAAAAAGTGCCGCCGCCCGCAAAGTAGCGACAGGTATAGTGATTGCCATAATTGTTCTTGCAGGCATCATCTTGCTTGCTCCTGCTCTTGCCAACTTTGTAATCCAGCAGAAGGACAATCCGGCAATTACGATCCTGCAGCCGCAGAGCCAGCAGCCCAGGACTGTGCCCCACGAAGAGCTTGTGCAGCATGTACTCGACAGGATAAACAAAGACAGGACCGACTTCGGCTTGCTTCCAGTCAAGCTGAGCTCCAACCAGGCCGCGGAGATACATGCAGAGGATGTTTTCAGAACCAGACAGATATCCCACTGGACTACAAATGGGGAAAAGCCCTACATGACCTACACCCAAAATGATGGTGAAGGCAGTGTGCAACAAAATGTCGCCATTGCCGGCTTTAGCCCAGAGCAGTATGAGCAGTGTGTCACGAATATTCTGGTGCAATGTGAAAAGATAGAGCCGCAATACACTATCGAGCAGCTGCAATATGAGATGATGTACAATGACAAAGAGTGTTGCAATGACGGCCACAGGAACAATATCCTAGATCCACGTCATACTCATGTAAGCATCGGCATAGTGTATGACCAGTACTACCTTGCATTAGTGCAGAATTTCGAGAACAACTATGGACTTGATGTAGACGTGGAGGATAGCGAGATTGAGATCTCAGGCACACTTTTGGACGGACAGCTAGACCATATTGCTATCTATTATGATGAAATGCCTACTCGGGCAGTGTATGAACAGAACAAGAACTTACTGTCCTATTCCGCCGGCGAACTTGTAGCAGTGGTAGTGAAGCCACTACCGCCGGGCTATTATTATGAATCCCTGCAGGGCTACAATCTGATCGAAGCCGATAGGTGGACTGTGCAGAGGGACTCTGTTAATGTCATGTTTGACCTTGCAGATGCAGTAGACAAGGATGGTGCCTATACTCTGTTTGCGCTGGCCAAGGATGGCGAAGAGATTTTTGATGTCACATCATATTCAATTTTTGTTAATTCAGAAGAAAACGATTAGTATATTGGATCCGATTAAAACTTGAACTATTGCCCTTATATGTTCTTTAAAGCTTAATTTTACTGCTTGGTAAGTCCTAATATATTATGGCTAGCAGAACAAGGACAAAGTAGTGGTGTAACAATAGAAACAAGACATACCATTTTTCTCGGGTTACACTAGATAGATATGCTACCTTTGACAACAATATATCATTGTTCAGGTTAATGCATCAGATGATTAGGTGTAAGAAGGTAAAGATGCAATGCGAATACTGCCGTGGACCCATACATGCCAAGCCCAAAGTAGTTGAGTTTAGGCTTCTTTACAATTGTAAACCCGTGTTGCTATATAAGAGAAGGTCCAAAGGTTAGGCATATGGCAACTGATCCGGTCTGTGGCATGTTTGTTGAAGAAAAGCCCGATTCCATCCAACACATAGTAGACGGAAGGAAATACTATTTCTGCAGCACACAATGCCTTAATGAATTTACAGAGCCGGAAAGAGAATTACGAAAGCTGAAGAAGCATGTTGCAATAAGCATTGCCCTTACAATTCCCATTGTGATACTAACTCTTCCACACATGTTTCCCTCGCAGCTTGAAGATTTAATTCCTCTTCCAATGGAGACTAGCAACTATGTCATGCTAGCGCTAGCAACACCAATCCAGTTCTGGATAGGCTGGCGCTTCTACAGGGGTATGTGGGATGGAATAAAGGCTAGAGCATCTAACATGGATACGCTAATAGCGCTAGGTACTACTGCAGCATACGTTTACAGTGCAGCTGTTACAATTGCACCAGGGTATTTTCCATTTGAGTCAGTGTATTTTGAAACTGCAGCAATCATAATCACGTTAATCTTGGTAGGCAAGCTGCTGGAGACAAGGACAAAGGAAAAGGCATCAAGCGCGGTAAGGAAACTGATGGATCTCCAGCCTAGGATGGCTAAGGTGGTAAGGGAAGGAAACAGAGAGGAAGAAATTCCTGTAGAGCAAGTCCAGGAAGGAGACCTGCTTGTCATAAGACCCGGTGAGCGTGTGCCTGTCGATGGCGTTGTAATTAATGGAGCATCTTCTGTAGACGAGTCTGCAATCACTGGCGAGAGCATCCCTGTGGACAAGTCAATGAGAAGTGAAGTTATCGGCGCCACAATCAACCAGAGCGGGCTTCTCGCAGTAAGAGCAACCAAAGTGGGTCAGGATAGCGTGCTGTCACAGATAATCACACTTGTAGAAAATGCAAGGATGGGCAAGGCACCTATGCAGAGGATGGTAGACCAAGTTGCAAAGTACTTTGTCCCAGCAGTAATCGCCATCGCAGTTGGCGCGGGACTTGGCTGGTATTTTGCAGGAGGAGCAGGGCTAACATACTCGCTTCTTGCGTTCGTATCGGTGATAATCATAGCATGCCCCTGTGCGCTTGGCATCGCCACTCCTGCAGCGCTGATGATGGGGGCGGGCAAGGGTGCCGAGAACGGCATATTATTCAAAGGTGGCGAGTATCTGGAAATTGCAAGTAAGGTAAACACTGTAGTATTTGACAAGACAGGTACCTTGACAGAAGGCAAGCCGTCGGTCACAGACATTATAGACATATCAAGAGGCATCGGCGAAAACGAGCTATTGAGGCTGGCAGCAATTGCAGAATCAGGTTCTGAGCACCCGCTAGGACAAGCGATAGTCAGAAAGGCAAGGGAGAGCGGTCTGCCTGTATCAAATCCGGAGTCATTTGAAGCGGTGTCAGGTCATGGGCTCAGAGCTACATATGCAGGTCATACAATCCTAATTGGAAACAGAAAGCTAATGCATGAGAACGGGATCAAAGTTGACGCCCGCATCGATTCAATACTATCAAGGCTGGAACAGGAAGGCAAGACAGCTACGCTTGTATCAATTGATAGCGGGCTGTCTGGAATAATTGCAATGGCAGATACGGTCAAGGAAAGTGCAAGGGAAGCGGTCGACTCCCTCAAGAACAAGATGGGCATAGAAGTGATAATGCTGACAGGCGACAATGAAAGAACTGCCAAGGCTATCGCATCCAAGCTTGGCATTGATAGAGTAATTGCACAAGTGCTGCCACAACAGAAAGAAGAGGTGATTGCAAAGCTCAGGTCAGAAGACGATAGAGTCGTGGCGATGGTGGGGGACGGCATAAATGATGCACCAGCGCTAGCACGAGCAGATTTGGGGATAGCGATAGGCTCTGGAACGGATGTAGCAAAGGAAACAGGTGGGATAATTCTGATAAAAGGTGATGTAAGGGACGTAGCCACTGCTCTGGAATTGGGCAAAAAGACTGTATCGAAAATAAAGCAGAATCTGTTTTGGGCGTTTGCATACAACACCGGCTTGATACCCATAGCAGGAGGCGCATTGGTACCTTTCCTTGGACTAAGTGTGTTTGGATGGCTGCCTATACTTGCGGGGGCGGCTATGGCTCTGAGCTCAGTAACAGTAGTAGGGAACTCTATACTGCTTGGAAGATACAGACCACGATATGCTACCGCAAAACCAAAGGAACAACAGGTTTACTCCGATAGAGAACTGAAAAGTGTGTATACGTCATCGAGTGAGGCTTCTGCTACTTAATGGCTTCCAAAAGTAGTTGTTGTTGAATCAAGCGCAAGAATTCTTTTTCTTTTTTAAGAATAATAATTAAATCACAAAGCATTGACTCTATTGCAGCGCGCGTTGCAGGTAGACCTTGACAACGCTGACATCGCAATCCTGAAATCATTAATGGAAGACGGCAGAAAGTCCTTCCGTGCCATTTCTCGTGAGATAAAGGTGGGCACTCCTCCAGTCAAAAGCAGATATGAGCGCCTTGTAAACATCGGGCTTATCAAGTCAGTCAAACCAGAGATTGATTTATCCAAAGTTACTAGAGGTAAGAAAAGCCAGTTCTTTGGAGGAGGAGGAGAAACTATCAAGCAGCTAGAGGAACAAAAGAAACACTTCCATGTAAAAGTAGTAGAGGATATGAAGGTAAAAAGATGCAATGCGAATACTGTGGAGGACCCATAAACAGCAAACCAAAAGTGCTTGAGTTTGCAAATTTTCAGAGATTCTTCTGCTGCACTGGCTGCAAAAACCAGTATAAGGAAAAGCAGGAAGGCAGGATACGATCCATAGTGGAGCAGTACAAAGCGATGCAAAAAAGGGCGAAAAACTAGTACCTCGATTTTTTTGGCAGAAATAAATTACGTAGCGTCCGCCAAATCGCTGATTAATAATATTTACTTATTTTTGCGTTTGTACTAGTCATAGTTCGGACTTTGTACTACAACAGTATAATTATGCAGTTCCAGCGAATAGATTCAACCATCAACTCTCCGGTGCACTCACAGGGTCGAGAGCTTGCCAGTTGTCAAGCATATAGAATAGTATCGAATAGTTACCAGTGTTAAACCCACTGTGGAAGGGCTGCAAGGTAGAAATGATAGGCAGACCCCCCTTGCATGCTGCTAATTCCCTGAGCCTTTTTATTTCGTAACCTCTGATCCGGGGCACGCCAGCGCTCGACTTTACTTGAATGAACCAGTACGCATTACCGCATTTAGCGATAATATCTGCCGGCCCCCTGCTTCCTCTTGATAGAGCAACGTTCCATCCTAAAGACTTCAAATAAAGAGCTACTACATATTCGGCCTCACGTCCAAATCTGCTCCAAGAATACAAAGTAAGCTTTACTCACAGCAAGAACCCATATAGCTGTTTTTGGCCGCAATTTTTTACCTCAGACTCAACAAGATACTTATGTGACGGCAAGATCGTAAGTGCCTGTAACCCATATGACTAGTAGCTATGCCAATATGAAGGTAGGACGATGGGACATAGGTGATCTCGTCAAAGATCCTTCCAGTGAAGAATTTTCCCAGTTTTTGAGATCAATCGAAGAGCAGCTTGTGCAATTTGAAGGGAGCCGACAGCTCCTGCGCCCCGATATTTCGTCAGAGGAGTTTGAACGCCTTATTCACATGCTTGAAAGCATCTCTGAAAAAGTGTCAATTGCAAGCGGCCATGCATACCTGAGCTACTATGCTGATACATCTTCAAACGAGGCATCTGCATTAGTCACCAAGATGGAAAAACTGGCGTCAGAAATCAGCAATAGGATGTTATTTTTTGATTTGTGGTTCAAAAAGCAGATCGATCACGAAAATGCAAACAGGTTGATAAATGCCATTCCAAAGGCGTATCAGGAACATCTCCGCCATAAACGGCTGGTCGCCAAGTATTCGCTTAGCGAGCCGGAGGAAAAAATAATCAGCACTCTTGAAGTTACTGGCATCCTGGCACTTACCAAGATATATGATAAGATGACAAGCGGCTTTGAATTTACAATGAGGCTTCGGCACGGCAGAAAAACAATAGAGAAAAAATTTGACAACAAGGAAAAGTTAGTATCACTTGTTAGAAGCCCGGATGGCAATAGAAGAGAAGCTGCCTACAAATCGTTATTGCAGGTCTATAAAAGGAACAGCGGTGTGCTGGGCGAGATTTACCAGAACATCATCATGCAATGGCGTGACGAGGCAATTTTGATGCGTGGCTATAGATCTCCAATCTCTGTACGTAACATAGCCAACAACCTTGACGATGCAACAGTTGAAGCATTACTGGCAGCATGTAGGCACAATGTAGCCATGTTTCATGATTATTTTATAGAAAAATCGAAGATGATAGGAATGAGAAAACTGCACAGATATCATCTCTACGCTCCTATATCAAATAAAGCATCTGACAGCAAAAAGTTCACCTATGGCAAAGCCGTCGAGACAGTGCTGGATAGCTTTGGGGACTTTGACCCTCAGTTCCGCAGACTCGCCGAGCGAGTCTTTGCGAAGCACCATATCGATTCTGAAATAAGGAAGGCAAAGCGTGGTGGTGCGTTTTGCTATAGTGTGACTCCCAAGCTGACTCCCTACGTGCTCCTAAACTTTGATGGAATTTCAAGGGACGTATCGACTCTTGCCCATGAGTTTGGCCATGCAATACACAGCATGCTCGCCTCGGACATGCCATTAATGGTCTTCCATGCACCTCTCCCGCTCGCAGAAACTGCGTCAGTGTTTGCCGAGATGCTGCTCAATGAAAAGATGGCAGAAAAGATGTCGAAAAAGGAGCGCAGAATTTTGCTAGCAGAGCAAATAGACAACCTTTATGCGACAATAATCCGTCAGGCGTACTTTACGCTTTTTGAAATTGACGCGCACAAAGCGATAGGCGAAAATAATGCTACCATTGATGCAGTCGCAAAAATATATATGGACAACCTCAAGGAGCAATTTGGCACCTCGATAACAATATCTCCTGATTTTGAATGGGAGTGGGTATACATCCCTCATTTTTACCACACGCCATTTTACACTTACTCCTACTCGTTTGGCAACTTGCTGGTCCTTTCCCTTTACAGGCAGTACAAGCTTGAAGGTAGTTCGTCTTTTGTCCCCAAGTATTTCAAGATATTGTCTGCAGGCGGATCGAGGAAGCCGGAAGAGCTCCTGATGGAAGCAGGCATTGACATTTCAAGACAAGAATTTTGGCAGCAGGGATTTGACTACGTACAAGAAATGATACAACAGCTGAAAGCACTTGCTCCATGATGACATCGTTCTAATTGCAGCCATAGCTGGATCTATGTTTGCAGGCGTCCTATTACCTGCAGCTGGCAGGCTGATCGAGCCATATATCCTTGTGTGGCTTGGTGCCCTATTGTTTCTAAACTTGTTACGGCTCAACCCATCTGACCTTGTCGCGGTATTTAAGAAACCAAGACAGCTTGCCGTGCTGTCAATTATCAAGCTAGTTGCGTTGCCGGTTGGGATGTATGCTCTTGCACATGTTGTTTACGAGCCTTTCGCTCTACCAATCCTGCTCCTTTCTGGTATCTCTACAGGCCTTGGCGCGCCATTCGTTGTCAACCTCATAGGCGGCCAGCTTCCTCTTGTAATAGGCATGATAATTATCACCTCAGTTGCAGTCCCATTCGTGCTGCCAGCTATTGTCTATGCATTTGTTCGCTCGCAGTTTGAAATACCTTTGCTGCAAATGATGTTCTTGCTTTCTATTGCACTGTTCACGCCGTTGGCAGCTGGTTGGCTTACCAAGAAGTATTTTCCGGCAGGTTCAAAATTTGCAGACAAGAATTCGTTCCATCTATCGCTCATTTTCATTGTACTCATAAACTGGGGTATGTTTGCCAAGTTCGCAGGATTTTTTTATTCAGAACAGATGTTCCTGCTCCAAACTGTGGCAGCAGCATTCCTCTGCTATGCTGCTTACTGTATAGTAGGGTATGCAGGGACTACAGGTAGCCTCCAAGAGAAAAGGGCAGGCCTCATTGCCACGAGCTATGTCAACAATGTGCTTGTTGCAGTGTTTGCATTTCAGTTCTTTGGTTCGCAAGTTGCAGCGCTTGCTGCACTATACAATATTCCGTACTACATTGGAATTATAGCAATTAAGAAAGTTATTCTTGCTTCGGGAGGACCACGTTAAAGTGCTTCTTCTTCCTCATCAAATAACGCCGGACTGCAAAACATTAACCTTCGTATACTTTCAATCTTTACGGCAAAGTAATATCTAAGATCTCTCTTTTCTGTTGCAGAACCTTGCACACCGGCTATTCATATATCTTGTAATTAGTGAGAGGGGCTAGGAACGGGTGATTTAGGCCTAGGCTGCACTAGTGCCCACTCTCCTCTCCTCTTCGTCTTCTGTTGCAGCAGCTGTTACAGCTCCTTCTACGACCACCTCTCTACCTTCCTCTCCCTCGGGTAAAACAATAGAAGACTGTATTTCTGGATAGAGTTGTGTTATCATCGCAGGCGTATTGGCCCTTATCCAGTCAGCCATAGCCCTTTCCTCTGCCAAGTTTTGATTTAATACAGGCACAGCATCTCCAGCATTCATTAATTGTGCCACTTGAAGCAATGTATCATACATTGTAATTTCTGCATTCTCTATTACCAGATCTTCCTTTGCTGACTTTATTTGCTGTTCCGCAGAAGTCATTGATTTTTTTAGCGTATTGGCAAGAGCTCTTGGAGGTACCAGAATAGGCAGTTGTCCAGAATCGTTGGTTGGTCTTGCTCCGAGATTTGTGATAAGTTGCTTTAGCCTATTTTGCTGCTCTCTTGTCACCTCTAAATGTTGTTGGAGCTGCTGCTTTGCATCCTCCAACTGTATTTCTTTTATTCTTGATTGCAGCCTTGATACTGCTGCGTTTTCAAAAGATAGCGTTTCATTGAGATATTGGGCCAGTTTCTCTTCAAGTGTCAATCGTTTCGCATTTTGCCTGCTGCTGTTATTTTTTGCTCTTCTTGTTGTTTTCTTCTGTTTTTTACCCTTCGTTGATTTATTGATCCTCTTGCGTGCCAATTCTAATTGAATAAGTCACTCTATTTGTATTAATCATTCAAGAATAAATTACTAGTATATGATTTAATTTCCGATGTTTCATTTCTTACTGTCTAATAATTTTCTTGCAGCCCAAGCGGATCTGTAAGGAAAAAAAATCCTCCGAGGTTAGGCGTAATTTGCTTTTTTTTGAAATAAAGGATCAATGAGGTTTGATCTGGCATATAGAGATAAACCATTATCATGAGCGAACTTCTTATCGCAGCTGATCTCAACTATCCTGACCTGTGTTTGCAGATTTATCAAGTGTCAATATCTGCAATTCCATATCACTCATAAAGCAGCGCATGCCAATGCTACGCTAACAGATGCGAAACGCTAATGTAACATCCCTTTACATGTGCAACCACACAGCATGCACAGGATGTCCGCCACAAGAAGATACATAGAGATTTACACTTGATATACCTAATTCATCCATTCACATCATCACATATGATATATGATTTTTTTATGTGTCTGCTGCATCTAAAATGGCCTTTGCCTGCTTGTAGTGAACGACATCTATCATCTTGCCTTCAAGTCTTATTGCGCCTCTTCCAGTACCCTTCTTCATTGCCTGACCAAGCGCTTGCACTACCTTTTTTGCCCACTCGACTTCATTCTTGCTGGGGCGGAAGACTTTGTGCACAGGCTCTATCTGACTTGGATGGATTATGCTCTTGCCAGAATACCCAAGGCGTCTTGCCATTGTCGCATCTCTGATAAGACCATCGATGTCATCGATCTTTTGCCATATTGCATCTATTGCATGGACGCCTGCGGCCCTTGCGTCAACTGGAATCTTTGCACGCACATAAGAATATCCTAGGGGGTCATGCTCATCGTAGTCAAGCCGCATATCATAAAGAAAATCAAAGACTCCGAAAACAAGGGCCTTTATTCGCTCTTCAGCGCTTGCAATCAAGTAGGCGTTTACAACCCCTCTTGCTGTTTCGATTGAAGGCATTAATGCAATTTTATCAGTCTTTCTTTCTTTTTCAAGCATGACGATATGCTTTTTGATCTCGAGCATCTCAGAAACATCATTGACCTTTGGCACTACTATACCATCTATTCCTTCTTGCAAAACAGCTTTAAGATCATCAGGTATGAGTCCCGACTCAGGCGAATTCGTCCTCACATAGACAATGCCGCTGTATTCCTGTCGTCGTGCTAGCAACGTTTCTGATATTATCCTGCGCGCTGCGTCCTTTTCGTTGTCTGGCACCGAGTCTTCTAGGTCAAAGCAGATTATGTCTGCTGCAAGTGTCTTGGCCTTTTCTACAAAACGCATGCTATTGCCAGGAACAAAAATCAGGCTGCGGAACATAAGAAAAGGAAAAGAGAGGACAGTGTTTATAGTTTCTGTGGAGTCGTCAGGATCTTGCCGAATTGTTGGGCGTTTGCCATCATTACATGGCCTTCTACCATGTTGCTAAATGGCAAGATGGTATCTATTACTGGCTTGATTTTGCCCTTGCTAACCCAATACATTACGTCTTCAAGCTCTGCCTTAGTGCCCTGAGTAGAGCCAAGCAGGTTGGTTCCCTTAAAGAACAGGAACCTCAGGTCAATAGTCGAATCATATCCTGTAGTTGCACCTGTCGCAACAAGTGTTCCGCCCATCTTGAGCAGCGCAACTTCCTGCGGAAACACCGACTTGCCAATGTGCTCAAAGACTACATCGACACCGGGTTGACCCATCTTCTTTGCTATTTCGCGTACTTTCTTGTACCAGTCAGCTTCTCGGTGGTTGACAGTATAGTCGGCTCCAAGCTCCATGCACTTGTCCATCTTGTCCTTGTTGCCTGCAGTTGCAATGACTGTGCAGTTGTACAATTTGGCAATCTGAGTGCCCACCATGCCAACGCCGGAACCTCCACCCATGATAAGCACCAGCTGGCCCGGCTTGATTTTGGAGCGGCCAACTAACATGTGCCACGATGTCATGCCCACCATAGAAACTGCCGCGGCGTCATTAAAGGAAACGTTGTCTGCAATCTTGACGACATTTACCTCCGGAAGGTGGGCATACTGAGCAAATCCTCCCCAGAGCGGGCCTGTCTGGAATCCCCAGATAGTCCTTTCATTGCAGTCATACTCCCTACCAGAGGTGCATTCATAGCATACTCTGCAGCTCATGTTGGAATGCGAAACAACTCTATCGCCAACCTTGATCTTTTGGACATCAGGGCCAACTTCAACTACTGTTCCACCTATATCGCTTCCTGAAATATGTGGAAGTGGAGTCTTCACTGGTTCGCCCCATATAGCCCAAAGATCGTTATAGTTGTAAGACGCCGCCTCAACCTTTATCAAAACTTCATTAGACTTTATCTTAGGAACGTCGATATCTTCAATCTTGACATTCTTTGTTGGATCCTTGTTGTATTCTCGAAATACTGCCGCCTTCATAGAGTAGCAAGCACGTTTCACACTTTAAATAGTTAACTCATGCCTGAACTGTTGAGTATATAGGTTAGCTGAGTGTTTAACGCCTTTCAAACCGGAACTCTTTCTTTGGCTGCTGGATGCGCAACAACAGCTGCTTCAATTCATCATCAGTTAGCGGGCGATTGATCCTGCCAGAAGAGGCCGCACTGATAAGGTAATTTTCAACAGTTTGTGCAAGATCAGCCTTTACAAGCCGTATATTCATCAGCCGCTGGCGCGCCTGAGGATCGAGCACTACCTGTAAAACCCGCTGGCGCATGGTCGCAGCCTCGGCTTCTCGCCTTCTTATTTCCTCATCATTTGGTTGCGAGGGTTGTGAGCTAGACATACTCTTATGCGTAGCGTTGGAGCTGGGGCACAGTCTTGACAAGATCTTTATGAATTTCCGTAGCCAGCCTATCCATCTTTTTCATACCTTCACTTGAAATTGTTCTGCCCTTATGCTGTACCTTGACAATGTAGCCCGATGCTTCCAGTTGATGAAGGGCATTGCGAATGATGGCGCCGCTAGAATCTTGGTGGTGGGCAAGGTTGTATCCAATCCTTTTCCTACCGCCGTAGGCAACTTTCAAGTCGGCAATTCCGAGAGGACCGTGAAGGTAAATCTTTCTAAGTAGAGAAGCGCATCGGATGTACCACCAATCTTTGTTTTGGGGAATCCTTTGTACATGCGAGCCTGTCTTGACAAATTGCGACCAAGTCGGGGGATCTATTTTTTTGTCTTTCTTAAGCTGATCAGCCAGTTTGGCTATCAGCTTCTCAGCAGGAACATCATAAACCTTGGCCATATAGTAGTTCGGAAATTTCCTTAGCCCCTATAAATCCTTATTCCATACCAAGAGTTTGCGATAGGTGTAGTCACACTTTAGGCAGGTAATCCTCAAAGCCCTTGTTTTTGCCCTGCCGACCCTTACTCGAGCGCTCCGACCTGGTATTATAAAGGCCTTGCACCTTTTGCAGTAAAGCTGCCTTATCTCATATGGCAGGCGTATGCGTTGGTGCATTGCTATCATTTTGGCTTGACGAGCCTGTTTCGAGGCAAGATGATCATCCTTCTCATGCAAGGCATGTTCTACAAGCACATCAATATGCTCTCTTGCTATTTGTTTAACTCTCTGCTTCTTCTTGTTCAATGCTTTATAACAGAAAGTATGTGGGCGTGGTTGATAAGCCTTGGTAACTGTTATTTAATTTGGAAAACTATTAGTCTTATTGGCAAAGCTTGACGAACTTGAGGAGCTGGCAAAAAAATATGCACAGCTCAAACAACAACAACAACAAGATAATGCCAATGAAAGTGACCGGGTGGAGCTTGCACGCTTAGCTATCAGGATCATCGATTCAATATCATCTGCTTCCTTTTTTCTTCCGCTTGAAAAAGACACGTTATCCAGCGACGGAACAACTACCTACATATACCAAAATAATGCAACATATCCTGCCATATTTGATCTTCTTGCTGAGATCCTTCATATAACGGTGCCAATAGAGATCGGCCGGGTGAAATTTGGGCCGGGTGAAATTTTAGTCGCCGCCCAAGATAAAAGTGAAGCAGACATTGAGCTTGAACTATCTATAAAAGAAGTGCAAAAACTAGTGCATGCCAGAAGGGCAGAAATATTTACAAAACATGCTGGCGCCAGTCCTTAATATAGGACACAATCGACACCAACTAGTACGATAACGCTTATCATTGCCGAGGCTGCACTCGAGACGATCCCAGATGAGATTGCAGGCCACGCCGCGGTAAGGAATCACTCTCGCCGGCTGCAGCAGAAATCATCAGAAATTCTGCTTGATAGGAGCTATCACCACGCCGCAATGAAGCGTCTGCCAGATAGCTTGAAGCGAGGCAGACCGGATATCGCCCATTTTGCGCTAATGGAAGCTCTATCGACGCCTCTTTTTATGAATATGATGCTCAAGGTCTATGTTCATACAATAAATGACAAGATAATCGCCATTGCAGACAATCTGCGCATACCCAAATCATACTTTCGTTTTGAAAGGTTAATGGTGAGCCTGTTCAGAGACAATGTAATCAAAAGCAATGAAGGAACTATTCTAATGGAATTATCCGATGGCACCTTTGCAGATCTGATTGACATGATCAAGCCCAACATGGTTATTGGGCTATCAACTGTTGGTGTCCAAAGCAAAGCGCAAAAAGTGGCTGAAAATGCTCGAAGCGTAGACCATTCCAGCCTTGTGATTGGCGGCTTTGCAAAGGGTCACTTTTCAGAAAACGTGACAAAATCCCTAGGTCCTACATATTCTATCAGCAACCTTGCGCTTGAGACACATGTCGTCATTGCAAGAATATTGTATGAATGTGAAAAGTTACTTGAAAAAGGCATCGACCATGAAGGCAATAAAAAGCGCCGTCAGATAGGGGCTTGAAAACTTGAACACACTCCATGAAGCTTTCTCGCTTGGCTTGACCAGCAGCCAAACGGAGAATGCGATCATGGCTACACCAAAGGTACTTGCCGTAACTAAATAGATCATGCCAAAGTGGTTGGAAAAGAAGGGGAGTACACTGAACAACACCATCATCAATGTAGTGCCGGCGATGATCCTGACGGAGCGCTTTTCTGATGACACAACGGGAAGCATTGGCACGCCAGCCTTGGCATAGTCCTTTTTGACGTGCAATGCAAGGCTCCAGATGTGGGTTGGAATCCAGAGGAAAACAAGTCCGGCCATCACAAGGCCTATCTCAATGTTTTGAGTCGTTACAGCAATATATCCTATCAGCGCAGGAGCGCCTCCTGAAAAGCCACCTAGTATGATGTTTGACTGGCTTCTTCGCTTGAGCCATTTGCTGTAAACTAGGATGTTGTCAAAGAGACCAAAGGCCATCAGACCAAATGCCCAGATATTGATAAACCAAGCGCAGGCGAGCGAAATTGCTGCCAAAATCAGCCCAAAGATTAGGGCATTCTTTGGAGAGATCCGCCCCGACGGTATTGGTCGGTTCTTTGTGCGCTCCATTATTGCATCAATGTCGCGGTCGTTGTATCCAGTGAGGGTGTTAGCAGCCGCCGACCCAGCGGCTACTCCACCCAGCAAAAGCAGCCAGGTCAACAGAGTTATAGGGACATCAAATAGGAACGAAGCTGTAAGCGCTGCTCCAAATGCCGTGAAAACCAGCAGATACCAGATCTTGGGCTTTGTAAGCTCATAATAGTCCTTGAGCTTGTTGCCAACTGTTATCTGGCTAAGTATTGTCAATTGCTCAGCGTCGATAGTAAAGTGAAATTACTAGTTATTTATATCTTCAAGCTTTTTTCTACTTTGCAATCGATGTCGGGTACGCCAGCTCGCGGCTTGTCTTGCGCATCTCAATGAATGTCTCTGTCTTTTGTACTCCTTCAATGCGTCCAATCTTTTCTGAAATTAATTGATGCATTTCGTCAAGGGAGTGTGCATTCATGGTCACCAAGATATCGAATCTGCCAGTGACTTCAGCCACTTCTCTTACTTCGGAGATTCTAAACAACTCGCTGAGCACATTATCTCTTAGTTTGGAATCCATATTAATGCCAGTGAGTGCCTTGACGCTAAAGCCAAGTGCCTCATCATTTATGATAATTGTAAATTTCTTGATAAGGCCTCCTTTGACTAAGCGCTTTATTCTGCTATAAACTACTGACGAATTGACGTTGATTTTCTTAGAGAGTTTTGGAACAGATATGCTTGCGTCTTTTGAAAGCTCGCTTAAGATTTTGATGTCTAAATCGTCAATTCTTCTCATCCAAAAGTCAATTAGATCATAAAGTCGGGGGTTAATAAATGTATAAAGTATTATCAAACTAGGGACCAATTACTAAATTTTAGTAATAATTGGCTCTAAAAATTTCATAATCGATATATCTGTCTCCGCGTGAAATCTATAGCACACAGTGCAGCAATAGAGCAATTATGTCGTTAGAATTTCGCGATATGGCATAACTTTGCACACTCATCGATGTCTTTTTAGTAGAGAAATTCCACTATGCTATATGATAGGTTTAGATGATAACGGGAGAAGGATAGAGGCAGAGCGAATAGCAGAAAGGGAGATTAGAATTGTTAATGAAAATCCTTTGTTAATTAGATCAAACGGCTGCGCTGCCTGCCATGTCCTTTTTACAATTGCAAATAAAATGAAGATAAGCGAACAGGATGCAGCTGACATGCTTTCAGAAGTGCTTCTTGACAATAATCAATTAAATGACCAGTTTATAGAGATGGTGGAAAGTGTACACATGAAACAGAGAACAATGGGTCTGACCTTTGTGTTGAAGAGTAGAGAGGCAAAAGATAGGCGCATAGAGTCTCAGTTCAAGAATACCCTAAATGAGCTTCTAGGAGATGCCTCCCATTATGGCAGCGAGATCGTTCTTAGAAAGCTGATTATGTCTCAGATAGCCCTTGAGCTGGCACAAAATTTAGGCATAGATTATCATGCTGCCACAGAAGAATTGTACTACTATATGAGAAAGAAAGATATGGAAACACACACTGAACTTATGCAGTTAATTAGGTCAATTATTGGTAAAACAATAAAAAAGTAGAAAATAACTTCCGAGCTATTTCCAGGAATTACTTTTCGCCCTTTTGGAAGAGAAAATATATCAACACAACATACACGTAATCTGATTATGCTATTTTTACAGTGTTACAGTCTCTTATTCCATAATAATGGTGTCGTGCCTACCATGTTTGGCTGAAGGCAATATTATAATTCGGGAACTCGACCTTTTTACACTTATTATTCATCCTTTGACTACATCTAATGTCGTAAGATAAAAAAATTCAAACAAAACAAAATCATATCAAAGAAGGTGAAAAACTCTGCACTACGGCTAAGTTGAAAAGGGTGTTGTTGTATTAGTATGACAAACGCCCCTAGTTCGAATTCAGCCTTGGCTTTATACTAAATATCTGCATCTTATTGATTATGGGCAGCTACCTGAAGAAAGAAGTGATAAAATTAACATGAAGGCTACTTGCAAAGGAAACAAGAGCTATTCGTATCATTTATTGTATTATTGATATTATTATTATTCAATGCAAAACATCAGCTCTTTTATTTTGGCAAAAATGTTTCAAAGCAGTATATATTCTAGTCTTAGAACATATTGCGGATTATTCTGCCAAAGATTTTACTGCTTAACCCATTTCAGCCACATATTTGCTCTCAAATGGCGAAAGCTCACGAAGCTCCTTTATAACACTTGATAGAATATCAACTGCCCTGTCGACTTCATCTTTTGTATTGTGCATCCCAAGGCTGAGCCGAAGCGAGCCGGTAATTTCTTCATATGAAAATCCCATCGCCTTTAGCACATGTGACTGTTTTTGCTTCTTAACCGAGCACGCAGATCCTGTAGAAGCAGCAATACCATTTTCATCAAGTTTGATTATCAGATCTTCTCCATTCACTCCAAAGAATGTAAAGTGTGCGTTGTTTGCGATCCTCTCAGTGCGCAAACCATTCAGTCGCGACCGTGGTATTTCCTTTAGCACACGCTCAACTAAGTAGTTGCGCAGGCCAGCCACATGCTCCTGGTATTGCCCCACCCTTTTGTTAGCAAGCTCACAGGCCTTGCCGAAACCGACGATGCCGGGCACATTCTCTGTACCTGACCTCAGATACCACTCTTGTCCTCCACCATGAATTATCGGCAATATTTTTAGGTTGGATCTAATGTAAAGTGCCCCTACTCCCTTGGGTCCATTTATCTTGTGAGATGAAAGGGACATCATGTCTACTCCAAGGTTCTTGACATTTAAGGGCAGTTTTCCTGCAGCCTGTACTGCATCAGTATGAAAAAGTGCGCCAGCCTGATGCGCAATTTCGACAAGCTCTTTGATTGGCTGGATTGTGCCCACCTCGTTATTTGCATACATAATACTGACAAGTGCCACATTATTATCTGAAATCACATTTTTCAGTTCAGATGGCCTTACCAATCCCTCGTCTGTCACCGGTAGGTGCATAGTGACAAAGCCCCCGTCTTCTAGGTCTTTGCATGGCTCAAGCACTGCATCATGTTCTATGCTGCTTGTAATTATCATATTCTTTTCGGGTATTTTGCTTTTGACATGCATAGCTGTGCCCTTTAGAGCGAGGTTATTTGCCTCAGTTCCGCCGGATGTGAACGTGATCTCATGGGAGGATGACGCACCTATCATCTCTGCAACCCTTTTTCGTGCAAGATTTATCGCTCTAGTTGTTTCCCTACCAAACTTGTGAATGGAGGACGGGTTACCATACCGTTCTTTTAGGTATGGTAGCATTTCCGCAATCACCTCATCTGCAACTGGCGTTGATGCGGCAGTATCTAAATAAATGTGAGAACTATGTTCGTCGTCGTCAGTCATATCTATCTATAATCACCAGCTTACCTGTCTTGTAGCCTGCTACATCAATAGAAACGTACTTGAATGTAAGCTCCTTAAGCTTGTTGTCCAAGATTGAAAGCTTGTATGTATCAAACATCTTCTGCAATTCGTCTCTGCCCACTTCAATCCTTGCAAGGTCGCCGTGATCTCTTACGCGGACCTGCCTGACTCCAAAAATTGTCTTGACTATTATCTCTGCATTCTCAATCCTTTGCAGTTTTTCGTATGTAACCTCGCTCCCTGTCGGTATCCTTGAGGCAAGACATGCATTGGATGGCTTGTCATAAACAGAGAGCTCAAAGCTCTTTGCGATTTCACGTATCTCCAGCTTCCCTATGCCAAGCTCTATCATTGGGCTTCTCACACCGTTTTCACGGAGAGCTCTAATGCCAGGCCTGTAGTCTGTCAGATCGTCGACATTTGTTCCATCGACAATGAGTGGTATACCTGCCCTTCTTGCTTCTTCTGCAAGGTGCTGTCCAAGCTCTGTCCTGCAATAGTAGCAGCGCATGGAGTCATTTTTTACAAAGGATGTGTTTTCAAGCTCGTTGTATTCAATCACTTTGTGTGTGATGCCTATCTCTCTTGCGACTCGCCACGCCACGGCAAGTTCTTCATCTGCCAGCGTCTTATAATCAGCAGTTATGGCAATAGCGCCGTTGCCAAGCGCTTTTTTTGCAGCTAGTGCTACAACAGCGCTGTCGACTCCACCAGAAAGTGCCACTATTGCTCTGTCGCCCCCGTTTTTTACGAACCACTCTACCAGTTTGTGGAAGGTTTCCATTTTATGATCCTCCCAGCTTTTTCATAACTTCTGCCCTGACCTGATCCATCGCCCTCTTGACCGGCATTTGACACTTTGTTGCAATCACCTTGATATCTTCAAACTCAGGTTTAACATTTTTTATTCTTCCAGCTGAATCCTTGACAATCTTGACTCGCACATCGAGGATGTTGCCGTTAATATTAACTGGCATAGTTAGTATGCCCCTAGGCAGAATAATTCGCTCTACTTCCTGCACTCTAGCACCAAGCGTCCCGGATTCGTCGAACAGTAACTCAAGCACACTGTTTAGCCGTGCGTTTTCCGATATAATCCTAATGAGATAGGTTGGCCGGCTTTTTTTAGTGATACCTGAAATGACTGTCACGTCCTTGGCGACTTCAGCCAACTGCTCTACAAGGTTACCTACTAGCTCACCAGTGGCGTCATCGATGTTTGTTTCCACGACATAGACGGTGTCCCTGGTTGTTTCATAGACAGTTCCCGATGTGCCTATTGCTACACGAACTACATTGGGAAAACCTTCAAACTTTTTTATACCCGCACCATACCCGATTTTTTCGGGTGCAATGCTGGGATAGTAGCTGACACTACCCTGCACCAAATTGACAAGCATTGCTGCCCCTGTAGGAGTTGTCAGTTCATCTTCGACCTGCCCTCCTACCAGAACGAATTGTTTATTCTTGAAAATTTCAAGGATTGCACTGGCAGGATTTGACATGATACCATGAGAGAACCTTAGCAGGCCGCCACCAACTGCCACTTTAGTAGAATACATCTTGGCATCGAACAGATGGAGATCCTGTAACGCTGTTGCACATCCAACAAGGTCTGCAAAGGTATCAATGCTGGATGCTTCGTGCAGATGTACGCTGTCAAAATTCTGGCCGTGGATGGTAGCCTCAGCAGAGATTATCATTTTGAGAGAAGCTAATGCAAATGTCTTGGCCCTATGCTCAAGCCCCACAGAGTCGCAGCATCTTGCAAGTGCAGAATACAGTTCTGTGCCCTTGCGCTTGAGCACCCCATCTTTGTATTTCATTTGTAGCTGTGTGGCAGCAAAGCTGTGTGATATCACTTTGGTAAAATGAGCATTGATTATCCTGCTGTCCTTGACAAAGTTCTGGCAAGCAAAGATAGCCTCAATGACTTTGGTCTTGTTGGCACCAGCATCCACTAGGCTTGACATCAGCATGTCGCCGGCAATTCCTGCCACTTGGGAATCTATGATCGCAACTCTTGGCATAGCCACGCTAGCTTGTGCTTTTGCTTTATATCACGTTTATGCTTTTATCTTGTTATCCCGCCAAAGTCATGGTCAGCTGGAATATCTTCAGGAGGTGTGCCATATGTGAGAACGATCGCTCTGAGCGATTCTAGCGGTATTGTCCTATAATCACCTTCAAATCTCTGGCCATCCACATATGCTGTCACCGGCATATCAGATACGGAGTCAAAGAATCCCGTTGAATTAGTCTGTTGCCAAATGTCAAGGAACTGCCCCAGTGTGAATTCTATGGTCTCAGGTGCTTCGACATGTATTATGCCATCTTCACTATGGGTATGAAGCCAGTATAGACATGAGGGTGAAGAGAGTATCCCAATATTTGAAGGGACTTGCTGTTGTACTCCATTAACAAATACATCTAAACCCGAATGAATATGGTAATTAAGCTGCTCAGACCTATTACATTCTATTCCACCTATTGCCATTGCCGTGGGAGGCTGGTATAAAATAGCTCCTGCAATACCAGCTGCCGCCACTGCAATAATGACTGGTATTATAATCATCATGTATTTTCTTTTTCTACGTCGATCTACGGCAAAGTAGCTGTCGTCCCTCCTCCTTTTCTCTGACAATTCGTTATTGACTTAACATGTTGATAATTTAAAGCTGATCCGGCTCCAATCACAATTTATATAAGCAATCCTTCAGTTGCAAGTTCGGCTATGACAATTACCATAATCGGATCTGGAAAGGTCGGTGCCTCAGCTGCCCTTAATTGCGGGTGGAGGGAGCTTGATAGAGACATACTGCTGCTTGATATAGTGCAGGGCCTCCCTCAGGGAGAAGCAATGGACATCAATCACCAGCTGTCAGAAAGGGGCTCTGACACCATAGTGCGGGGTTCAAACAATTACGAAGATATGCGCGATTCTGACTATGTAGTGGTCGTTGCTGGCGTCGGAAGAAAGCCAGGCATGACGAGAATGGATCTCCTGAAGATAAATGCAGGCATCGTCAAGGATGTCGTGTCCAAAATTGCGCTTTATGCAAAGGATGCTACTGTAATAGTCGTTACAAACCCACTTGATCCGATGACTTATTTTATGCTCAAGACTCTTGGAGCAAAAAAGAACAAGGTTATGGGAATGGGTGGCATGCTAGACTTATCAAGGTTCAAGAGCTTTATTCGAGATGCGACAAATATTTCACGCAGTTCGATTCAAGCTATGGTGATAAGCGAGCACGGTGAAAACATGCTGCCGCTGACAAGGTTCTCTTCTATAGGAGGAATACCGCTTCAGGAGTTTATCTCAAAGGATAAGGCAACGGAGATCTTGGAAAAGACAAGAAAGGTCGCAGCAGAGGTCATTGCATTAAAGGGAGCGACCGTATATGCACCTGGCAACGCAGTTGCGACTATGCTGGAGTCTGCCATCCGAGACAAAAAGCTGGTAATTCCAGTGTCAACATTGCTTGAAGGTGAATATGGATTTTATGATGTGTGCATAGGCGTCCCGGTTATCATTGGCTCAGGTGGAGTCGAGCGCATAATTGAGATCAAGCTGGACAGCTTTGAGCAGGACATTTTCAGCAAGGGCGTTGCAAGTGTGAAGGAAGCGATCAGGGCACTTCCACTTTAAAGCCTTTTATTTTCTTGTTGTTGATAGCTTGCTGACGGATGGATCTACATACAATTCTTGACGAATTTGCAAAGGGCAGCCTTAGCCTATCGGAGGTACAGAAGGAGATCTCCATCCACGCAATTGAAAAGATAGGCGATATTGCCAAGCTCGATGTCGGCAGGGAAATGAGAAGAGGAGGAATGCCAGAGATCATTTTTTCTGAAAGCAAAGAGTACATAGACATCATCAAAATAGCCTCCGCTATTGTTAGGCGTAACCGTCAAGTTGTAGTCAGCCGGATAAAGAAGAACGAGCTATCAAGAGTAGCAGGTGCGCTCCGTAGAAAGGGTCTTAATGTCGAAATTGGTAGGAACAGCACAACGCTATTTGCCTCTGAAAAGTCGTTCACCTGCAAAATGACCGGTGCCAAAATAGGAGTAATGTCGGCCGGCACTTCAGACATTGGCGTCGCAGAAGAGGCACGGATTGTTTCCAAGGCGATGGGCTGTGAGGCGATAACAAGTTACGATGTCGGCATTGCTGGAATGCATCGCCTCTTTCCAGCTCTTAAAGAGATGTTCAAACAAGAGATAGGCGCCATTGTGGTCGTGGCAGGAATGGAAGGTGCACTTGCCTCAATTGTAGCGTCGATGGTCGATATACCGGTTGTGGGGGTGCCAACTTCAATAGGCTATGGCTTTGGTGCAAACGGCGTAGGCGCGTTGGCATCTATGCTCCAGAGCTGTACCCTTGGCTTGGCAGTGGTAAACATTGATAACGGCATCGGAGCGGGCGCATACGCCGCATCGATTGCAAAGAGAACGATGAGGAGGAAATGAACTAACACTTTATTTCATAACTTACAGTTACCGTATTATTCAATCGTTCTGCCAATAGTGCTACAATAGACTACCAAGGTCATAAGAACCATGATCAAGGGTAGATCTGATTTGCTGCTTTGAATTGCTATTCTCAATCCTCATCTTGGCACGGTAGATTAGTCCCCTATTGCAGTGGGACAATCGGATTTGAATTCGCTACTACTACATGTTGTCTGATTGACAATATATATCTCTCCTAATTTCAGGACATGAGAAGCTTTTCTTTAAGGGCTTTCAGTGAATAATAATAACAATAATAGTAAATAGAGTAGTGGCGGAATAGTTAATGTGCATATTATTGTGATAAATATAGATCACATTTTGGTAGAAAATAAAAACAAGCCTTCCAAATCAAGATTCACTGACTGAATCTTTAACGTTTATAAGTGCTTTACATTGGTTGCTTCTCTAATCGTTGATTGGTGGATAATTGTTGACTTATGTTCATACGCTAAAAAGGATTAGAGAAGATAAAACTAATTATCGCAAGAGGTCGGCGATCCTGATCGGTAGGCACCTGTTTGTTACTATCAGGATAAGCGATCAGAATGTCGCGGCCCAACTGCTCAGACCGACTCCTACAGGCGATATTGTCATCGCCTCTGCACACAGCAGGGAACTTGCCGAGCACGGATGGAAGGGTGCCTTTAACAATTTGCCAGCCTGCTATCTCACAGGAATGCTATTAGGGAAGAAGGCAATACAAAAGGAGATCAACGCTGCAGTCCTCTACATAGGCAAGAACCACTTTACTTCAAGGGTTGCAGCATGTATGAAGGGCATTGTTGATGCTGGGGTCAGTATGCCTGTCTCTAAAGAATCACTTCCAGACGAAGACAGGATCAGTGGCCATCACATAGCAGAGTACTCTCACACTCTGAAAGAAGATGAGAAAGAGTACAATTCACGTTTCTCCGCTATTTTGAAAAACGGCCTCAAGCCTGAAGATTATCCTTTGCATTTTGAAGAAATAAAGAGCAGAATTTCAGGCAAGCCTGCCGAAAAGGCGATATCAAAGAAGGCAGCAAAAGAAGCAACTGCCAAGGAAGAAAAGGCAAAGGAAAAGAAGAACGCCACAGTAAAGAAAAGAGGCCAGAGAAAAGAGGAATGAGCCAAATGTCATCGTCAGCAAGGCAACATCAGGCTGAATGGAAACCCAGAACTTCGCTTGGAAGCATGGTTATGGCAGGCAAAATAAACTCAATGGAGCAGATTTATGAAAACGGCATGAGGATACAGGAACCAGAGATCGTCAAGCACCTTCTCCAGGACATCAAGAGCCAAGTAGTTCATGTCGGTATTGTCCAAAAGCAGACTGACGCCGGCGAGATGACGCGTTTCAATGCTCTCGTGGCTGTTGGCAACGAGACTGGCTGGTTTGGCATAGGCAAGGGCAAGGCTTCTCAAATGAGGGTTGCCATCGACAAGGCTACAACTGCTGCTTACCTTAATGTAATTCCTGTCAAGCTTGGCTGCGGTAGCTGGGAGTGCAAGTGCAATCAGCTTCACTCCGTGCCGTTCAAAGTGCGTGGTAAGGGAGGCAGCGTCACAATTGAAATCATCCCCGGCCCAAGGGGCCTTGGTATTGTGGCTGGCGGGAACATAAAGAGCCTGTTGAAGTTGGCAGGACTAAAGGACTCATGGACAAAGACCTTTGGGTCAACAAATACAATGTCTTCCACCACAAAGGCAATTTTCAACGCCCTCAGGAGCACATACAGTGTAGGGTGATGATGAAACTAGATGGCATATCTTGTAGTTAGAATCAAGGGAACAGTAAATATCCCCCAGCAAGCCAAAAAGACGCTTGATGGCCTCAACCTCGACAAGCGCTTCCGCGCGACAATAGTGCCAGAAAGCGCGGAGTACCTGGGCATGCTGAGAAAGGTTAAGGACGAGGTAGCCTGGACAAAGGCAGATGCCAGCATAGTCAAAGAACTTCTTGAAAAGCGGGGCAGAATGGCAGGATACAAGCCGATCACAAAGCCGGATCTCCCAAAAGAGTACAATAGTATTGATGACCTTGCATCTGCAATATCAGAGAACAAGGTCGCAATGAGCAAACTTGGAGGGATCAAACCATGGTTCGCTCTTAACCCCCCAAAGGGCGGGTTCAAGAGAAAGACTAAGACTCAGTATATGCAAGATGGAATTCTTGGAGAAGATGGCGAACTAGGCGAGATAGTCAAGAGGATGCTCTAGTGCAGCAAGACTTAATTAAGGTGCGAGTGAACGTGATAGATATAATTTCAACAGCACAGAGTAAGTGATAATGATTTATGGCTACTAGATTTAGAAAAAGCAGAAGACAGCGCGGTAGTAGGTACTGTGGCTGGGGCCAAGTTGGCCAGCACCGGCAGTCGGGAAGCAGAGGCGGTGTCGGAGGTGCAGGAAAGCACAAGCACTTCTGGATACGGACAGTCATTGAGGAGCCGGACCACTTTGGTCACGACCCTTTTAACTCTTTTAACCGCAACCTCGTACAGAGGTGGATCAACATCCGAGACCTGGATGCAGTATTTGCCAAGCATGGAAAGGCCGATGAAAGCGGCAGGGTTGTTCTGGATCTGAGCTCGCTAGGTTATGACAAGCTGCTTGGAGGAGGCTCTATTAGTGGGGCTTATATGGTCAAGGTAGATAGGGTTTCAGAGAGCGCCAGGTCAAAAATTGAGGCTGCAGGTGGCGGAGTTATAAAAGATGAGCAGCACGACAACAACTGAGAACATAGTTAGGCGGTTCGTAAAGACCGCGTCTGTTTACATTCCTCAGGTCCCAAAGCCAAAGAAGAAGATTTCACTGGCTGAAAAGTTCGCCTGGACTGGAGAGGAGCAGCATGACAACTGAGAACATAGTTAGGCGGTTCGTAAAGACCGCGTCTGTTTACATTCCTCAGGTCCCAAAGCCAAAGAAGAAGATTTCACTGGCTGAAAAGTTCGCCTGGACTGGGATTGCCCTTTTCGCCTACTTAGTAATGGCACAGATCCCGCTATACGGTGTCACAGATGACCCACGCTTTGACTTTCTTGCATTTGCACGTGTCATCTTTGCCGCTCAACAAGGAACACTTATGGAACTTGGAATTGCACCCATAGTCACAGCAGGATTGCTCATGCAGTTGTTAAAAGGCTCGGGTTTGATCAAGTTGGATTTTAAGAACACGGATGACAGGTCACTTTTTACTTCAGCTACAAAGATAGTCACCATAATAGTAATTGTAGCAGAAGGGACGTTATACGGGGCTAGTGTCTATGGACCGCTAACTGCAGAGGATGCTCCCTATGCCATCTATATAGTAATGGCCCAGCTCATAGGTGCCAGTGTAATTGTCATGCTAATGGACGAGATGGTACAGAAGGGATGGGGTGTCGGCTCGGGCCTAAGTCTGTTCATCATGGCAGGCATCGCCCAGACCATACTGTGGAGTGTGTTCAGTGTAGTCCCGGCAGACGACGGGCCACTCGGTATATTTCCGTTCACAATACACGCAGTTAGTAACGGGGAGGGAGCTGATGCGATCTTTCGTACTGGCCAGTTGCCAAGCTTGTTTGTACTCGCCCTGACAATAGGAATTATACTTGTACTCGTGTATGTTGAAGGCATACACGTTGATGTCCCGATAGTGTCAACTAAGTATAGAGGCTTTACTGCAGTATACCCGATCAAGCTGCTTTACACTTCAGTTATACCGGTGATATTGGCATCTGCACTTCTAGCCAATGCTGTCTTTATGGGGCAGATGCTTTGGGCCAATTATAACCCAAATAACACCAACCCTGCATTCAACTGGATCGCCACATTTGATCCTGCTGCTCAAGGAGGAGGCCAAGCAACCCCCACAGGCGGCATCCTGTACTACATCACCCCCCCTAGAGGCCTAGATGTAGCGGCAGCCGATCCTATAAGGGCTGTAGTATATGTATTATTTATGGCAGCAATAGTCACAGTATTCTCTAGGTTATGGGTAGAACTTGGGGGTCTTTCGGCAAAAACTGCAGCGCGCAACCTCCTTGATGCGGATGTGCAGGTGCCCGGCTTTAGACGATCAGAAGGATCCGTAGAAGGTCTTCTCAATAAATACATCCCTGCACTCACTCTACTATCTGGCATGATCATTGGTACTCTCGCTGGCATTTCTGATGTACTAGGTGTCTTTGGAACTGGAACCGGCATTCTGCTAATGGTCAGTATCATGGTAAGCTACTATCAGACGCTGGTCAAAGAGCAGGTCGACACCTATATGCCCACTCTGGCGGCTCTAATTGGCAGAAAATAAACGTGCAATAATTGTTGGTATCCCAGGCGTGGGAAAGACCACCCTCATTACTCGCGCAGCTGAGATGCTAAACCAGAAGCGCAAGACCACAGTTGTAATTTTTGGTACCATCATGTTTGAAGAGGCTAAAAAGATGGGCCTCAGGAACCGAGATGAAATGCGCAGGATGACTGTCGAAGATCAGAGGCGGCTGCAGGATTTGGCAGCTCAGAGAATCACAGAAATGAAGGACGACATAGTGATGATTGACACTCATCTTTTTATCAACACAGAGGAGGGATACTATCCAGGTCTCCCAATGAGGCTGCTAAACATCATGAAGCCAACGAATATGGTCATGGTTGCGGCAGACCCAAGGGAGATAGCAGAGAGGCGCAAGTCTGACCAGACTCGCCAGCGGGACATCGCTTCTGCAGAAAATATCCAAAAGGAGCTTGATATCTCGAGAGTTATGGTGGCGTCCTGCTCTATTCTGACAGGTGCCCCGTTTGCGATAATCATGAACAATGATGGTCAGATAAGCGAAGCAGCAGCAAATATAGCAAAGATACTGCTAGGAGATGGAAGTTGAATCTTCTGCTGCAGGATCTGTTGATGCAGTGGCCTTTAGCGCCACAGTATACTGCAAACCCAATATTTCCTGACATGATAAGCGCTATGCTTGTTGCGCTATTAATAGCGGTGGGCATGAATTTTGCATTTGCGATGCTCAGGAAAAAGACCACGGATATTGAAAAGATGAACAGGGTCATGAAGGAGACAAATGAATGGCGTAAGCAATACACTGATGCGATCAAAAAGCAAGATAAGCCCAGAATCGAGGAGCTGAAAAAGAAGCAAGCCTATGTAAACAAGATGGCCCTTGAAATGCAGCAACAGCAGATGCGTCCGATGTTTATCTATATGATACCGTCATTTCTCATCTGGATCCTTGTGTTCCCTGCAATATTTGGCGCAACTGTGTCGCTATCGCCAATATACATTCCATGGATAACGTGTAGTGATGAAAATGTGCAAACCGACACCCAACCAAAATTAGATGAAAATGGCCAACCTGTAATAAATCCCGATGGTGGAACCACCCTTAATGGTCCCTGCAGATTACCGGGGCAGGTTTACCTGTGGGGTTGGTTCCTGATAACCTCGTTTGGGTTCAGTGGAGTAATATCCAAGGTGACTAAGACAAGCATGCCTAGCATAACAGGATAAGATGGTCGCCAATAAATTATTTAGTATTGTAATTTCAGGCTGGCCTGCGGTAGGCAAGACTACCATAGCTTGCAAGCTTGCAGAGGAATTTGACATTACGATGTATAATGGGGGTGACATATTAAAGATGCTTGCCGAAGAAGAAAACAAAGGCTATTCAGTTAAAAGAGATGATTGGTGGGACACTACAGAAGGAAAAAAGTTCATGGAGAAACGCAAATCAGATCCTTCCTTTGACAAAAAAGTAGACAAGAAGCTCATCGAGATAGTAAAGAAAGGAGGAACAGTCATTACAAGCTACACACTGCCCTGGCTTGTACTAGATGAGTCAATCATCATCATTAAGTTTTGGCTTCGAGGATCGCCGGAAAACCGCGCCAGAAGGATGGCCAACCGCGACGGCATCAGCTTTGAGGAGGCAAAAAGGATAATCAAGCTGAGGGACGAGGAGAATAAAAAGATCTACTACAGACTGTACGGCTTTCGCTTTGGCGAAGATCTGACCGTTTTTGACTATGTGCTCAACACTGATAGGTTATCCATTGACTCCCTTGTAGAGATATCAAAATTAATAGTCAGACGGCACATAGGTGTACCAGATTGATGATGCTACCGCAGCTGAAGAACCTTATCAAGATAGACGATGACATCACCAACGACAACTACGGTCATTACCCAGATAAGAGACCAATTGAGTCGTTGCTGTATTATGGTTTAGTGCTTGTGGATAAGCCGGCTGGCCCTACAAGCCACGAAGTTGTAGCATGGATAAAGCGCATATTGAAGATAGAAAAGGCCGGCCACAGCGGCACGCTTGACCCCGGCGCAACAGGTCTTCTGCCGATAGGATTGGGAGAAGGCACCAAGGCGCTATCTGTGCTGTTGTTAGGACCAAAAGAGTACTATGCCCTTGCGCGCCTACACTCACATGTTTCATCAGATAAACTAAGAAATATAATGCAGGAATTTACAGGTGAAATATATCAGCGGCCCCCCCAGCGTTCATCTGTCCGACGTGTGACTCGCGTGAGAAGTGTCTACGAATTTGACTACCTTGAAAATTATGACAGGCTAGTACTCATGCGTATCCTATGCCAGGCAGGCACATACATCCGCAAGATAATCTATGATATTGGCGAGGTGATGGCATCTGGAGCCACTATGGCAGAGCTCCGCCGGACAAGGGTAAGCAACCTGTCAGAACAGAATGAGGGTCTTGTGCGCCTGCATGATATTGCAGATGCCTATGAGCGCTACAAGGAAAGAAAGGACGAGGAAAAACTGCGTAGACTAATCCTGCCAATAGAGCATTGTCTAGCAGGTATACGGGCCATCACAGTTCGCGACACAGCAGTCGACGCGCTGTGCCACGGCGCACCGCTTGCAGTGCCGGGCGTGATAGCAGTGCCAAATGACCTACGCAAGGGTGAGCTTGTAGGTGTCTACACTCTAAAGGGAGAGATAGTAGGTTTAGCACAGACGGCGATGACAAAGGAGGAGATCGAGCAGAACGTCCGCGGTATAGCGTTTGTCATGAAACGCATCATCATGAAGCCCAACACATATCCAAAGGCGTGGCGCTCAAAGGGCGAGCAGTCTAGCAACGTCACGATACCCTCAGAGGTCGACCTTGACAAGCTTGAAAATGAAAACGCTGAGGAATTCTAAGAATCTCTAATTTTAGAGGGTTTCGCCAATGCCTGGCCGCTTGCGGTCTAGCTTGGCAATGTTCTTTGCAAGGTTTTCAATTGTGCCGGGAATATGACAGCGGCACATACAATCGTTGCAATCGACATGATCCCCTGCCTTACAATGATCGGATAATCCCTGAGTAGCCAAAAGCACTGATTGATGCAACATTCCTCAATTTTTAGCTTTGTCTTTGCCCATAATTAATATAGTGATATGGTGGCTAGTGCACATGTTATGTGATGCCGGGGTCGCCTAGCCCGGAAGGGCGCAAGCCTGGAATTTGTCAAACCGGCCAGCTTGTGACCCGTGAGGGTCCCGAGGGTTCAAATCCCTCTCCCGGCGCTTATTTCGAGGGTACTAGGGGATATACACTAAAGCCAATGAGAGTAAAAAGCAGGGAATTGAGAACTTGAAAATATAAGCGACTTCAATTGACTGAAGGCTAGGATAGCCGCTCTACTACTGCGTCCAGAAATCCTTATTTGCTTTATTCCTTGAATTTAGAGAGCCAGTATTTCTTCCAAGTTGAATGTAATGCATAGAAAACTGTTGTAGTTACCAAAAATAGCTTCAGTCCCTGCCAAACAGTTTCCAAATTTTTATGTTTTTATCCTGTCCCCACCATTGACGAGGTAACAAGAAACCTGGGCGATCCCCTTGGAAAATGAGAGAATGTCGACATACGGAGGGTTGACAACAGCTATTATCGATCGAATGATGCATATACTTTTTTACCTAAATGCCGGAAAGGCAATTTCTAAAGATACGTTCTTAAGAATCCAATTGTCTTTTGCCAAGCATCAGCAGTCTCTTTTGGAGCATAATTGTCGCCTGAGGGATTTGCAAATGCATGTCCTACACCCTCATACAGGTAAATCTCATTTGTGACTCCTGATGCATTTAATGCAGATGTAAATTGCTTTACTGATTCAACGGGAATCGCTTGGTCTTGGTCGCCGAAAATACCAAGTATAGGCCAACTAATGCTAGAAAGGGAAGCGGTGTCTGTTACCGGACGCCCGTAATAAACAATAGTAGCAGCCAGCGGATTCTCAGAGCTGTTTAGTGCAAGCTGTAAAGACCAATCCCCACCAAAGCACCATCCTAAAGAAGCTATTCTACTACCATCAACCATTTCAAGTGATTTGACATAATTCACTGCAGACTGCAGGTTGTCTATTGCAGAAGCAGAATTATTTCTAACAGAAGATGTCAACTCCATCGCACGGTTAGAGTCAGCCGCAACCTCACCTCTATACAGGTCAACTGCTAGTACAACATATCCTTCCTTGGCTAAAAGGTCTGCTTGGTTTTTAATGTGTTCATTTAGCCCCCACCATTCATGAATCATGATTACTGCGGGCATTGGTTCTTGTTGTTGTTGTTGTTGTTGTTGTTGTTGTTGTTGAGTATTGTTGGCTAGCTCGGGGTAGACAAGATATCCTGTCGTGTTGTCATAATAGCTGACAGAACTGTTATGCAGTCTTGTTGGTGCTTGTTGAGTATTATTATTACTGTATATGTTGTAACTGTAAGCTATAGTGTTATTATCAAGATTATTACTATTATTTTCATCTTCTTGTGTCGACGCCTCTGTTTGCGCAAGAGCGGGTTCAAAAGTTATAGATGGCAAAAGGAATGATACTGCGGTAGTCTCTAGCATGAAAAAGGTAATTAGCGATATAGTCAGGGCTGAAGAAATACTCTTCATGAACCACCCGAGTAAAAATATGTTTTAACGGTTTTCTCTTCATGTTAGGGAAAAATATTATTACGTTGTTGAGCTTTAGTCAAAAACAGAGAGAGAAAAATAGAACACACCTACACCTATATGAGAAATGTTAATTATCAAAAATCTGCCACTACTGAAGACAAACAAATACGAGCAGTTCTTCTGCCATAGAGGCTTCCTCGACAACGGGCCTCAACACAATAAGTATATAGCTCCAAAGAAAGGAGATTCCATATAGAAGCCAACGTGAGATGCAATTGTAGCAATAATAATTACAGTAATTATTTTGTTGTTTTTCTCTTCAGGGGTTTTTAACTATCCTATCAATGCAGAAGCGCATCTTAAAAGAAGGATCAAAAGATGCTACTTCCCAAGGAAAATAAACTTAGGAATTGGAACAAAACTTAACTTTTATTATGATTTTTCCTCTAACTGTTGTTGTCTGCGTGAGCTTATCTCTTCAAGGCAAGTACGACAAAGCATTGCGCTATTGTATCGGTAGATCTTTTTTTTGTCATGATTTAAAAATGAAAATTTTGATAATTCTCTTAAACAATTGTCACAGTACTTCTTCATTGTGAAGAGATAAACACTTAAAATAATATTTAACTCCTCTGGAGTTATAGTCGATATTCATAATTATGGACTTATAATATATTAGATATGCCTAGACGATTTTTCGAAGCCCATCTCACACAAGAGGAAATAGATCGAGGTAAGGGAATTCTACGTAGGCGAGTCATGGAAAATAACTACAAAGAGTGGTTGATGATGCTTTTAGCACGCGGTGTTAGAATAAGTTTGCTTCGATCATCATCCTTGTGGCTAGTTCTGCGGAATCGCAATAGCACTGTCCGCATCCCTATTGGGAAGGAGTGTGATACTTTCATTACAGGGGAAGATTCCAGAGGGGACGCCACAAATCTTTATCTTTCTCAAAAGGCATCTCGTTGGCCATTATTTCCATGATTCTCATTTCTTCTGTGGTGTTTCGGGTCTTTCTTTTATGGCTTACAGGAACAAATGGATAAAACTTGTTCCACTTGTAATCATATACTAGAAAAGAGCTCTGATTGTTGTCTCTCTCGTTATAAAACTGAAAAACTGCTGCAAGTATTTGGTTTGAAAAACCTCGCTCTATGACCATGTCTCCAACTGCAGTCAATCCTGCTAAAAGATCTTCAATCCTTTTTCCATAGAGGATTATCCACAGATAACCGTGGTAATCTGTAATTGTATCATAATGCAGGTCAACGGCAGAAGATTCTTCTCTTTCCATGGCATCAAGGAACCTCTTCACTTCCTGCTCCATTTCACGAAAATATCGCCCGCTGTTGGTCTTTATTACTAGTGCACACCTACCAGTAGTCACAAGCCCGATCTTCGTATCCAAAGTAATGTGGGATGATGATAGAGAAAAGATAAGGTCTGAATCGTTTACTCTACTTTCGTCATTTGCCCACCTTGCCACCCTATCTTTTATTCTATCAAATAGAAAGCCCAACTTGCTGTTTTTTACCCTCCACCTTTACTATTATCACAAGTTTCCATTCTCTTTTTCAAGATAATGAGGCGGAGGTAACAAATACAAACAGAATAGAGTATTGCATCAGTGATAGAATCTACTATCAGTAGTGCGGTGCACACGCAAGCTCTGTCTCTTTGTGCAGGATTATTACTAGTATTTTGGAGGTATTGCATTATTATCAGTAGCTGCTGTAATTTAACCGCCATAGATAATAACATTGATCTTTTTGGTTCTGTTAACTGATGGGCGATAACCCTACCTGTTAACTGTCGGGTGAGGAGCGGGTCATAGTTCACCTATACATAATAGGTTATACACCTATCAGGTATTGAAGCGAAATCTAAAATTGATAAGAGCGACCAAATTGTTGAACAATTTATAGTCTAACGAAGGAAGGAGAGGGGTTGAAAGCATCTTAGAGCTGTCCACAACACCGAAGCAAAAGAAAAATCTCTAGCGAGTATTTAGTTTCTCCTTTAATGATTTAACCTCATTTTCTAGATTATCTAGTCTAGTAATAATCTGGCTTATCTGTTCGTCAAATTGACATTTTGTCCAAAGAAGTGCTATGTCACGGAGGATGTCACCCTCTACATAACCGAACAATAGACTATCATACTCTGTGAGTGTTGGGAACTTTCTAGCGTCTGAGAATAATTTTAGCCTTTTCGATAAAACCTCAAGGGCTTTTTGTGGTTCATCTTTTACTTTTTCATACTCTTCTGTAATTTTTATGTCTATTGCCATTACCTTTGCAGCAATTTTTTCAGGTGCGTCTTCTGACATTTGCTCCAAAGCCTCAGGTTATTTGAGCGTCTTCCTTTTCTCCTTGATTACAACTTCTTGCTTTTTCCCTTCCATCCGTCTAGGCTTATTCCAGTATGGACTCTTGCACCTTGGACAAATTATAGGGTCACCCTCTGTAGTAGAACGTGGAACCCAGATATGCCCACATCGTTCACATTTGTATCCTTCAAGGGTTACTCTACCCACGTCATACCGACTACTCTTGTTATGTATTTAAAGTTTGGGCTATACCTAATAGGTAAATTCAAATAATATTCAGTACACCATACGTATTAGGTAAGTAAGGTGATAAACGATAAACAACGCTTGCAGAACAGGAAGGCTATAGCCGATAAGCCAAATCAGATAACGAGGATTGACTACCACACATAACAGGTCATCTGAAATTTCTAGACCATCATTTATTATTTGTGTAGTTTAACCAGACTAAATCTAGAAACAGTATTTCTTGAGGTGATATCTGTCTCAGTTCCATCAGGATACCTTATGATAATTTTTTCGCTCTTGGTGCTTAGTAGTATCTTCTTATTCTCTGTTATTTTTCTCTTTGTTATCACTGCTTCTCCAACCGGTCGTATCCTCTGTCTGATCAATAGTTCCTCTCCAAACAGTGGAAGTGCCTCTTGTGTGTTCGAACTACCTTGAAAAAGTGGAGTTAATTATCCCTTGAGAGCTTCTTTCTTTTTCTTACCATCTTCTTGTCGCTTTCCCCCTTTTTGCTGCCACCACTCATTCCTTCATTGAAGATATAGTATGCTTTCAAGTCCGTCTTTGGAACCTAATTTCTTACCGTTAACATATACCTATTCGCATTTCATTGACACCAATATTTTCGCAGTGCCTGTCACCCATCTCTTTTCTACTGTAAAGTTCTGTATTGTAATCTTCTTTGAGATAGAGTATTTATTAGCGACAACAGGAACAACTTGTACCTCTGTAGTTTTCTGCTCTTCTTCATTTGTCTTTGAGTCTATATGGGATAGTGACGACATTATAGCTTCCTCTTTTTTAGGATGGCATTTTATGGGTTCTAAAAATTAGGACACGTTGTCCCAAGCGCTGAAGCATAAAAATACAGGGCAGCAGTCTCTATGTCATTATAAGATATTTTTTATGCAAAGGTCTCGGGGGATATCATCATCACCTTTTCAATCAGCTTATGCCCGGTTGAATCCTTATGATCGTCAATATCACTGTGAAAAACAAATACCTTATGACATTCATGGCAAATCCATATTGCTTTTAGGTCATCTGGGTGCATGTATGTATCTCTCCGCAAGATGCAATAGCGTTGTTAATTTATGAATTGATCAATTATGTTCATAGTTGTTGTTCAAATATATTTCACCTTAATTGGTGAAAAGAAAAGTTATTGTTGTCTTTGCGGCAATGACGTGGCTTTGTTCCAAGTTTCATTTATTGTAGACACTTACTAACTGCCACTAACACACACTTGTGTAGAGGAACACAAAGATACAGTCTATCCAGGCAAGAAGGATAATTGACACGATGAACCAAAGCATGTAGGCAAAGAATCTAGACTACACAATTAGCTTGATGACAAAGACTAGCTTGATGCATTTGAAGAAAATGTCAAGAGACAGTCTATTAACAAGAATACAAGATGACATATAACAGCATCAGCCCCTAAGGGAATGGCCACAAAGATAGTAGTTGAAAGTTGAAT
>Ga0299914_10000143_pt1 | contig 42071 bp, 49 predicted proteins | sample RVTome_10_FD_201361 | JGI IMG/M metagenome (GOLD analysis project Ga0299914, IMG submission 201361) | Soil microbial communities from uranium-contaminated site in the Upper Colorado River Basin, Wyoming, United States - RVT153D57 (version 2) ... | reverse complement strand
GGCAAATTTGATTTGAAACAGCCCTGCCGGCGGCTTCCGGGATGAGTGTCACCCATGTCCTGGCACGTTTGTTACCTATGTCTACGGTCCATACACCGAAACAAAAGTACGTCGCCTCAGCTGCGTACATGGTCTCCGCCGTTGGGGAGCTGCGGGCGAAACCCGCTTTGGATATACAGCAACCCTCGCCGCAGGCGTCTCTTGATCATGGAAGACACAAATACTTACCGCGTTCCCGAAGAATTCAATCCCTGGAATTCAGCTGATGCCATTCGCGGCCTCGTGGATGCGGTTCATCAGTTTCATCTCGAAGGTCCTGGCACGCAGCGCGTGATCCCGTTTGGGGATAAGGCCGGACTGAACGCATTGATCGAGTTGTTACAGGTCGAAGCGCATACGCTACATGACTATCTGCATGAAATCGCCAACAGCACGACTCTCTCGCTGCCACTCACCGACAACGAATTCGATGCGATCAACTATGGCTGCAATCGGAACAAGGTGAAAGAACCGGCAGCGTTGTACTCGTTCGATAACAGCCCGCACTAGCGGGGCTGTTTATTCTCCCTAGGCCTCACTACTATTCCTTCTTCCTGAACGAAGGAAGCAAGACATGCGAGAACAACGGGTCTATCGGGGAACGATCGAAGTAGTGGATCGCAAGGGGTTGATCAGAACACTCGATGAATCCGGCGTGCTTCGGAGCGGCACCTTCAAGGAGAGGCTGCTTGCTGTGCTTAATGAAATAGTATCCTTGCCAGACAGCCCTGATTTAGCTGACGCAAGGAACGACGATCTCGCCCTCGATCTCCGCGTTCCGGCTTACGTCGCAGGTGCGGCCTTCTTTGGTGATCTGCCAATATTCTGGCGCCCTACAGTAACGGTCATGGCAAGGCTCCGGCATATCGAAACGGGCAATACAGCTTTCTATGCGAAAGTCACGAATCGTATGCCCTGGAAACAATTCATTTCGGCAGCGATTTCCTTTCGGCGTGCTTTCTCTCTGGGACCGCAGTTCACCGAGGACGATCTCGAACCGTTGTTGCTGCGTGCCTGCCACGAAGCAATCGGAAAACTGTCGCGCTCGGCCGCGATCACAACAAAGTAAAAAAACGCATGTTGTATGGCATTCGATAGCTACCAGCTCTCAGTTCGCTTCAATTTTCCCGCGCCCGATCAAACTCAATGAGCCTGACGCCGTTCACTATCCCGAACACGAGCGCAGTCAGTGACCCGCATGCAGCGGGATAGGCAAACGAAATCCAATTCATGGTCCCGGTCCACCAACTAAAAGCCGCCCAGATGCCGACGCCACCCACTAGTCCGGCGGCTATCAATGTCAGAAGGTTTCTTGCACCGAGCCTTCCCAGGAGCATGTACGCGGGTATCCCGAACACGAGCAGCGCAACGAGGGTAAACGGCAAGGCAATGATCGCGGCAATGCCGTAGGTGGCAACAATCGCGAAAGACGTGGGCGGCGTTGTCAGTATAAAGAGCGCAAGTGGCACAAGCATGGCCAGCCAAGTCGCCTTGGTGCATCTTCTTCTAGATGAATCGGTTGAAATTGCGTTCATCGCAAAGCTCCTTGAGTTCCAGGCGTACCGGCAAGTCGGCGGGGAGTTTCAGATTCCAGACGAGACCGAGACGTTCCAACGACTTCAGCACCCACCAGCCCGGATCCACCTGCCCTTTCTCGATACCAAGCAATGCCGAGCCAGGAAACGCGTGATGGTTGTTGTGCCAACTCTCACCCATCGTGATCAGACCGGCAAAGGCAACGTTGTATCCCTGCACGCTGGCGCCTTCGACATGCCAGGTACGATGTCCTGTGTTGTGCGCGAAGTAGCCGATGAGCCAGTGCCCGGTGACAGATACCGCGACGCGAACACAGATGCCCCAGATGACGAAAGCCCATCCACCCCACGCGTAGAACAGCAACGCCCATGGTAGTTGCTGCAACATCCAGGTTTTTTCCATGAAGCGATAGACACGGTCGTTCGCGACGTCGGTTTCGGGACGGAATGTCGGTGGATGCGCGAGATCTACCTCGCAATGCAGTTGCCAGAACCCGTCCTTGAGGAAAGGTTGCTGATGCCCAAAGTAATCGTGGCAACGATCCTGTCGCTGCGCCCAGTCGCGAAGATCGTGTGTGCGCATCATCCCGAGCGGGCCGGCGAGACCCACGAGAACACCAAAATGCACGAACAGGTACTCGAGCCACTTCGGGCATTCATAGCTGTGATGGATAAAGCGGCGATGCATGCCGAGCGAATGTCCGAGACAAAGGGTGATCGCACTGAAGGAAAGGAACAGCGTGAAAGCGGACCAATTGAATGTGAGTGCGCCGCCGATGATGGCCGCCATGTACATGCCCGAAACCCAGGCCGACTTGACCGGCGACCAGCTGACTTGTCCTTCCCAGGCATTGGTACCTTCATCGGTCACCACGCGCACGTTTTCGTAGCGGCCGTTTTCCCCGTTCCTGCGTTCCTGAAGTGCAGCGCTCATAGCGGTCTCCCCTTTCGCAACTGCCGCCAGCTGGCATATACTGGCACCTAGGCAACTAGTTAACTAATTAGCTAACTGTATAACTTCATGGAACAAGTATTTCAAGCCCTTTCCTCGGCAGTGCGACGGCAGATCCTTGCCTATCTGTCCAAGACCAGCCTGACTGCGGGCGAAATCAACGCGCGCTTCGACATGAGCAAGCCTGCGCTCTCCAAGCATTTATCGATCCTGCAGAACGCCGGATTGATCGAGGGCGAAAAGGAAGGGCAATACGTGCGCTATCGGTTGGTGAAGAACAACCTGTTCGCGGGATTGAACGACTTCCTGGTCAACTTCTGCCCGACGGGCCGACCGTTGAAGCTTGAAAGCACTGCCATGGCAAAGAAGAAAAAAGAGGGGAAGTGAATCGTGACCTGATTGGTCGCTCTTCCAGGACTCGATGGAACCGGCCTCCTGCTCGAGGAATTCGCCAACTCATTCAAGGACGGATTCGAATGCACGATTGTGCGTTATCCGAACGAGCAGGACCTGAATTATCCGCAGCTTGCGGAACACGTCCGTTCTCGGCTGCCAACAGAAGAGCCATTCTTTCTGCTGGGCGAATCCTTTTCCGGACCAGTTGCCGTACTACTGGCTTCAGAACAAATCCCCAACCTGAAAGGCCTGATTCTAGCTTGCTCGTTTCTTACTAACCCGAAGCCCGAACTGGCCGCGTCGAAACCGCTGATTTCCATTCTCCCGATCAAAAAGTTGCCCGTGTCATTCATATCCATTCCGACGCTTGGGAACTGGTCAACCGCAGCGCTGCGGGAGAAGGTCCGCGAATCTCTCTCACTTACCAAAACATCGGTGCAACGTCACCGGCTGCGTAATGTGATTGGCGTCGACGTGACCGACGCTGCCAGGAAGGTTTCTGTTCCGGTTCTTTATCTTCAGGCATCACATGACTTTCTCGTTTCACCAGCTTCAGCGCGCCAAGTCGTCGATTGCATTCCGCAAACACAGGTTCGGAAACTCGAAGGTCCGCATTTCCTGTTGCAAGCGAAACCCGAGGAATGCTGTGCTGTCATCGAAGAGTTCTTCCGCTCCGTCGAGTAACAAACCCTCACCACGTAAATTCGCCTCGTCGCGAAGAACGCCAATCGCCACTTCAACGAAATACTGCACCGGACGTGGATATGTCGTCGAACATATCGTGGCACAGAGAAGGACGGGTCCATCCCATTTGTTTACGCGCCCGCTCGCGCGAAGTCGTCACGATGTGACGTTTTTGCTTTTAAAGCCGTCGGAGGCCGCCGAGAAGCGCAGAGGGTGGAAGGTATGGAGCAGGAATGCGCGAGGTATTCCGAGCGAATTCCGTCGCGAAATAGCGAGGGGTGCCGAGACCGTGGCGGGTCAAGTGAGCACACGAAGCCCCGCTTCGGGGGCGAACGCAGATCCGACCGGCGAGTTACCGAGCGTGCCTTCCAGCATCGAGCATTCGAGGTGTCCTTTGAATGGATAATGCCGACCGGCCCGCCTTTCTTTTGCCCACTTTTTCTTTGGCGGAGCAAAGAAAAGTGGGTCGACCGCGTAGCGGGTGAAACCGCTTTCAAAGTACCCGGCACCGAAGGGGTCAAAACCATTTCTTCACTGGATTTCCCCAACCGCGGGGACCACGCCCGGAGTACCGGGAATGACGGCTCCGATACGTGGGAAGCATCCTGATCGCGTTGGACTTCGAAGATTCACTAGCGGCTGAAAAAGTTTTTCAGTCCGCGGCGACAGTACTTTTCTTTGGCGGAGCAAAGAAAAGTGGGTCGACCGCGTAGCGGGTGAAACCGCTTTCAAAATACCCGGCACCGAAGTTTCAAAACCATTTCTTCACTGGATTTCCCCAACCGCGGGGACCACGCCCGGAGTACCGGGAATGACGGCTCCGATACGTGGGAAGCATCCTGAATCGCATTGGACTTCGAAGGGTGAAGACCGAAGGTTCACCAATCAGCAGGTGAAAAACCTTTTTCAGGCCCCAGCGACAACATGCCCGCCACGACATGCACCGCACGAGGTCCCCGCAGTTGGGGAGGTGCGAGAATTCATCGGCGAGTTGCCGAGCGTGCCTTGAGCAAGGGAGCGGCGCACAAGGTCCCCAACGCGATCATGAATCTCAGGAATTGCTGCTCCGCATTACAAACCGGAACTATTTTCACCTAAACTCTTGAGATTACGCAAAATACTTCCTATTCTTGATGCCTAGAACAAGTAAATCCGGAAGTTTGATCATGCCGAAGGTCCACGAAACGCTCGCACCCGACACCGCACTTGCCTTGAAGGCGCTCGGCGAGGCGGTCCGTCGTTCGCGCCGCCGGCGCCGGTGGACGCAGGAGCAGCTCGCAAAGCGCATCGGCGCCAGCGATCGCACCATCCGTCAGTTGGAACGTGGCATGCCGTCCGTGACGATCGGCGTACTTGCCGCCGTGCTCGAAATCTTCGGATTGCACCAGCAGCTCACCGAACTCCTGGCCAATGATCGTGTCGAGGTGACTCGCCGCACCGGCAAAGCCAAGAAGCTGGATGCCGATTTCTGAGGAGCCCTTTGATGAAACGCGTATATCTCTTTTCCCGCCACGCTGGCGAACCGGTCAAGGTTGGCGTCTGGCAGGTTGACGACGACGATATCGGCCGGTTTCAGTACCAGGATGATTGGCTCACGCGAGCGGACGCCTTTCCACTTGATCCGGTGCACCTGCCGTTGCAGAGCGATATCTACGAGACTGCGCGCAAAAGAGGAATCTTTGCCGTCTTCGAGGACGCCGGTCCCGACCAGTGGGGCGAGCGCGTCCTGGCGCACGAGCATCCTGCTCGCGACCTCGGTCTTGTCGAGAAATTGCTTTACGCCAGCGGCCGCGGCGTCGGTTGTTTGCTGTTCTCCGCATCGCGCGAGCGACCGAAACCTGTATCGGCCCCAGTCGACTGGCATTCGCTCACCCAGGCTCAGGAGGGCGTTGACCGACTGATCGCCGGCGAGGTGGTCTCGGAAGAACTTATGCACTTGCTGGAGCCTGGCAGCGGTCTCGGTGGCGCACGGCCGAAGATTTCAGTGACCAGGGACGGCCGCTTGTGGCTGGCGAAGTTTCCGCGCCAAGACGACACGTATGACGTGCCGCGCACCGAGTTTGCCACCATGCAGCTGGCGCGGCGTGCCGGCATCGATACACCGGACGTGGAACTCGTGGCGTTGCCTGATGGACGCGCGGTGTATCTGATCGAGCGATTCGATCAGCGCGATGGAACGGCCCATCACTACGTGAGCGCAAACACGTTGCTCGGAATCGATCGCGTTCGCGAAGACGACGCCTTCGCCAGCATGCGCCGGCAAACTCGGTCGGCGACATGCAGGCGGAACTGTATCGGCGCATGGTGTTCAACGTACTGGTGCGGAACACCGATGACCACGTGCGCAACCACGGCGTACTCATCGACCAGTCCGGCATTCGTCTATCCCCTGCGTTTGATATTGTGCCGCAGCTGCGACCTGGGCATGAGCACGCGCTCGGCGTCGGTCCTGGCGGCCATCGTGGCAGCGTGGAAAATTGTCGTCGGGATGCCGCCCGATTCGCACTGAACGATGCGCACGCGGTGGAGATCATCAATGAAGTTGCGGGTGTTCTGCGTGATCGCATGGCGCAGTATCGGCATGCAGGTCTCGGCACGATCGATTTGCAGCGCGTGGATGCATGTTTCGATCTGGTTCCGCCGACGCCACTGCCAAAATCGAGGTCTGCCGGCCGCGCGCTGCAGCCCTAGAGCGCGGTTCGAAGAATGCGCTCTGCGCCCGCGTACGGAGATGGACCCGTCCCGTTTCGCAAACCCGTCATTGCAGCATGAGTTGAGGCCTTTGTATGACGTTCTCTTGACGTCTGCATGATGGGATATGCACTTTGCCGCCTGATCTGTTTATCGACCTCGTTCGGCCCCGTATTTCGTCGGGATCCGGTAAAGCCGGTTCGCTCGTCATGCCGCCAAAACAAACACCGTCCGCGCTTTTGCTTTTGAAGCCGTCGGAGGCCGACCGAGGCGTGGACAGGGTCCCCGCGGTTGGGGAGCAGCGAACGAGGTTCCCGCTTTTGGGGAGAGTGACGAGACCGAGGCGGGCAAAGAAAAGCGGATCGACCGCGTAGCGGGTGAAACCGCTTTAAATCGTAAACGACAACATGTCCGTCGCGATGCACAGTCTACCTTTCACAAACCCGGATTCCCGCTCCGCTTCATCCGGACCTACGCACTAGCCGATCTCCAACCGTATCCTCTTCCCCAACGCACTCGCCGCCCTCGCAATCGTATCCAGCGTCGCCGAGGGATTGCTTTCATCAAGCAAGCGGTCAAGCTGCGCTCGGCTCGTATTCATTCGCCGCGCCAGCGTCGCCTTGTTCATATGCGCTTCCTTCATGGCCTGCTGGATCTGCCAAGAAATGACGCGCTTCATGGCAACGGCCGTGCTTTCGTCCAGGCGTCCGTCTTCTTCAAGGAAATCCTCGAATCGGGTGCCTACGTGTTTCTTGCGCATTGAATTCACCTGCCTGCCAATTGCCTGAACCGCGACTTTGCCGCTTCCATATCCGCCTTGCTGATCCGGCGGCTTTTTTTGATAAAACCGTGCAAGAGCACTGCTTGCTCTCCTTGAATCGAAAAAATCACCCGCGCAATCCGACCGTCCAGTCGCGTCCGTACCCACAGACCGGCATCCAGTTTTTCGACCAATGGCATACCCAGTAGCCAGCCGAATTGCAACGTACGGATATCATCACCAATCGCCTTGCGATCCGACGCAGTCAAAGCGCGTAGCCAGTCGCGGACCGGTTCATTTCCCGCTTCCGTGCGATAGAACGCGACGTTCAGTTTCTGCAATCCTTGCATGGAGGGATCGTATCATTTTTGGTACACCCGTCAAGGCGACCAGTGAGGGCGGAATCTAAGGCAATTGTCCTTTCTCTCTCTCTTCAAGGCAGAATACCCTTCGAACTTCGACCTCGCCCAAGGTCCGATCAGCAAGCGAAACCAACCGGAGCCGCCATGGAATTCAAGACCGCCAGTCGCCTGCAGGACGCAAGCCAACCGTCGCTCGGCGATCTGCATCTGGCGATGGAAGCCATCAACCGCATCATTCTCGGCAAACCCGACGCCATCCGCCTCTGTCTCGCCTGCCTGCTGGCACGCGGCCATCTCCTGATCGAAGACATTCCCGGCGTCGGCAAGACGACGCTCGCGCAAACGCTGGCGCGCGCGCTGGGTCTCGATTACCGCCGCATCCAGTTCACCAGCGATCTCCTGCCGGCGGACATCATCGGCGCCGCCATCTGGCACCGCGACAGCGGTGAATTCCGTTTTCAGGCCGGACCCATCTTCGCGCAACTGATACTCGCCGACGAAGTGAATCGCGCCACGCCGAAAACGCAAAGCGCACTGCTCGAAGCGATGGAAGAACACCAGGTGACCGTTGACGGCAACAGCCGGAAACTGCCGGAACCTTTCTTCGTGATCGCGACGCAAAATCCGCATTACCAGGTCGGAACGTTTCCGCTCCCCGAATCGCAACTGGACCGGTTCCTGATGCGCATCGATCTCGGCTATCCCAATGCCGGCGCCGAACGCGAACTGCTGGAAGGCCGTGATCGCCGCGAAATGCTGCATGACCTCGAGCCGGTGCTGGCGCCGGAAAAACTCATGACGCTGCAAGCACGCGTTACGGATATTCACACCTCTGCCGCGTTGCTCGACTACATCCAGGCGATCGCGCGCTACACCCGCGAATCGCCGGACTTCGTGAACGGACTTTCGCCGCGCGCAGCGCTTGCACTGAAGCGCGCTGCACAGGCGTGGGCGTTGCTGGACAAGCGAACTGCGGTCATTCCCGAGGACGTGCAGGCGGTGATGCCCGGGGTGATATCGCACCGGCTGCGTCCGCGTCGCGAGGAACAAGGCGTGAATGCGGCGGAGATTGCCCGTCGCGTCGTTGAAGCTGTTCCGATTCCTTAGGACTAGGGACCGGACGATGGGATGGCTGCGCAATACCGTGCGTGAACGCGTAATGGCCTGGGCGGAAAAACGCCAGGGACGCGACGCCGATCCCGTCGTTCTCGCCCGCCGCCGCATTTACATTCTTCCAACGCGACAGGGCCTGGTGTTCGGCACGTTGCTGTTTGCGATGCTGCTGGGCTCGATGAATTACTCCAGCAGCCTCGGTTTCATACTCACCTTTTTTCTCGCCGCGCTCGGCTTCGTAGCGATGCATCACACGCACCGCAATCTCGAAGGGCTGGAAATCGGCGCAGGCCATGCCGCGCCGGTTTTCGCCGGTGACGAGGTGGTGGTTCCGCTGTTTGCGCGCAACAATGCCAGCATCATCCGGGGCGGAATCGCGCTGGACGAGGGGCACGAGACGCTGGAAATTGCGGACATTCATCCCGGCGAGACGGTGGTGATGAAGCTGCGCCTGGCTACGGTAACTCGCGGCTGGTTCAGGCCGCGCCGTTTCGGTCTTCACACTACGTATCCCTTCGGGCTGTTCCGCGCATGGGCCTGGATACGCCTCGATATCGCGTGCCTGGTTTACCCCGCACCCGCCGATCCCGCCGGCAGTCCGCCCCCCGCTGCCACCGACAGCGGCAGTACGGAACTGCTGGCCGCGGGACAGGAAGATTTTTCCGGTTTGCGCGGCTACATCGCGGGCGACGCGCCGCGGCATGTCGCGTGGCGCGCATCCGCGCGTACCGATGGCGAACTGCTGGTGAAGGATTTCCGTGGCGGCGGCGTCGCCAGCCGCCGGTTCGACTGGGAGATGACGCAAGGCGAAGGCGATACGGAAGCGCGTTTGTCACGACTGACGCGCTGGGTGATGGACGCAAGGACCAATGATGAAAACTGGGCCCTGCATCTGCCAGGCGACGCGTTCGCGCTGGACAGCGGCGAAGCTCATTACCAGCGCTGCCTGCAGGCACTGGCATTGCACGAGTTGCCGGCGAGCGACAACACATGAAAGCTCTGCCACAACTGGATACACGTCCGCATACGGCTACCTTGCGCGTCCTGCTGGTCGCGCTCGCCGTGCTGTTTGCGGGTCTTGCGAGTTACCTGCATCCCTGGATTTCCGCGTTCGCCTTCCTGTTGCTCTTCTGGCGTGGCTGGGCCGCCACGCGCAACGCGCGCATGCCGGGACGCTGGGTGAAGAGCGTGTTCGCCGTACTCGGCTTCGCCATGGTGCTCGCCAGTTACCGGACTCTGAACGGCGCGGAAGCCGGCAGTGCGTTGCTGATGGTAATGATCGCGCTGAAACTCACGGAAGTGCAGCGCGTGCGTGATGCGGTATTCGTGATCGTGCTGGGCTACTTCCTGGTGTTCGCCGCTTTTCTTTATTCGCAGGAAATTCCGTTCGTCGCGTGGATGCTGTTCGCCGGCTGGGGACTGACCGCTGCGCTGCTCGTCGTCACGCGCAATCCGCCTGGTGCATCCTTCCGCAGCGGGCTGCGTGAAAGCGGCCGTTATCTTCTGCAGGCGCTGCCGTTCGCCGTCATCATCTTCGTGCTGTTCCCGCGCATTCCCGGCCCGTTGTGGGGAGTTCCTTCGAGTGCATCCAGCGCGCAATCCGGGCTCGACGACACCATGACGCCCGGATCGATCTCGAAACTGGTGCTGTCCGACCGCATGGCGTTCCGCGTTCGTTTTGAAGAAGATGGCCTGCCGCCCAACAGCGAACGTTACTGGCGCGGCCCGACGCTGCACCTGTTCAACGGTCGCAGCTGGATTCAGGGTTTTTCGCCAATCGAGGATACCAACCGGGCAAGTGATACCGGCAGACCGCTGCGCTACACGGTAATGCTCGAACCGCATCAGCGAAACTGGCTGTATGCGCTGACGGTTCCGGTTGAATATCCGAACGACGCCGTTCTGACGCGCGACTTCCAGCTCGCCACGCGACAGGCCGTCACGCAGCGCCGCGTCTACGAGGTGGTTTCGCATCTGCAGTACACGCTCAGCCCGCAACTGACCAGCGTCGAACGCAACTGGGCGTTGCAGATGCCCATGCAAGTCAATCCGCGCAGTCGTGCGCTTGCAGAGAAATGGCGCGCGGAAAGCGCGAACGATTCCGATGTCGTGCAACACGCGCTGCGCATGTTTCGCGAACAGGAATTCTTCTACACGCTGGAGCCACCACCGTTGCGCGGCAATACCGTCGACGATTTCCTGTTCGAAACGCGTGCTGGTTTCTGCGAGCACTACGCAAGCGCGTTTACGTTCCTGATGCGCGCCGCAGGCGTGCCGGCACGCGTCGTCACCGGCTATCTTGGCGGTGAAATGAATTATTTCAGCGGACAGTTCGAAGTCCGCCAGTCCGATGCACACGCATGGTCGGAAGTGTGGCTGCCGGAAAGCGGCTGGACGCGCGTCGATCCCACCGGCGCCGTTGCGCCGAGCCGCATTGAAAGCGGTATCTCGGAGGCGCTCGCCGGCCAGGCGCTCCCGGCGCATCTCTCACGCCATGGCGGCGACCTGATCGTGCAGCTCGAACTGCAGTGGGAGGCGATCAATGCGCTCTGGTATGAATTCTTCCTGGGCTTCGGGCCCGAGATGCAGCAGGGCTTTCTTGAATGGCTGGGACTCGATGATCCCGACTGGCGCAGCATGGTGCTGACCATGACCTTGCTGCTCGCCACCGGTGGCGTGTTGTTGTGGCTCGGGCTCGCCTGGACACACCGCGCGAAACCCGTCGATCCCGCGCTACGGTTGTACCGGAAACTGCAGCAGCGCCTGTTGCCGCATCTCGGAGCGCCACGTCCATTCGAGGGTCCGCAGGATTTTCAGCAGCGCGTCGACATCCTCGCGCCTGCAGCGGCGAGCCAGGTGCGGGAATTCATTCAGGAATACGTAGCACTCCGCTACGCCAGCCATTCCGATGCTTCAACGAAACGCCTGCGCAAGCTGCTCCGGCAGATCAAGGCGTAAGGCACGGCGCACGCGTTACGCCCGCGCAGCTCGATCGACATTGTCCACCTGCGTCAGCAACACGTAGCCGATCACGAACAGCACGGCGATGCTGGCGATCGCGATACGCGGACTGCCGGTCAGAACGCCGACCCATCCCATCAGCAGCGGACCGATGATGGTGGCGAATTTTCCGATCATCCCGTAGAAGCCGAAAAATTCCGCTGACTTGTCCGCCGGAATCATTCGTGCGTAATAGGAACGGCTCAGGGACTGTATGCCGCCCTGCACGAGACCGATGGCAATCGCCATGATGAAGAATTCCGTCACGTTATCCAGGTAGTAGGCCCACACCGTGACGGCTGCATACACCGCTATCGCGAGATAGATGCCGCGCTTGGTTCCCCATTTCTCGCCGAGCCAGCCGAAGGCGATTGCCGCGGGAAAGCCGATGAACTGCACCAGCAACAAGGCCGTGATCAGGCTCGACGTTTCGAAACCCAGCGACAGGCCGTAATCCACGGCCATCTTGATGACCGTGTTCACGCCATCGATGTAGAACCAGTACGCGAGCAGGAACATGAAGATCGGCCGCAGGCGGCGAATCTCTGAAAACGTATCGAGAAACTGCTTCCAGCCCTGCACGATCGCACCACCGATCGCCGGCGCGTTCAACGGCTTGCGTTCCTCCACGAACAGGAACAGCGGAATGCAGAAGACCGCCCACCACACCGCCACCATCAGGAAGGAAACGCGTACCGCAGCAGCGGCGTCGGCGAGACCGAATATTTCCGGTTTGAGCGTCATGAGCACATTGACCGCGAACAGCACGCCGCCGCCAAGATAGCCGAACGCATAACCGAACCCGGAGACGAAATCGAATTGCTCCGGTGCCGAAACATCGACGATCAGCGCGTCGTAAAAGACCACGCCGGCCGTGAAACCGACCGTACCGAGCACATAAAGCGTAACGGCCAGCTGCCAGTCGCCTTTCTCCACGAAGTAGAGGCCCGCGGTCATGAGTATGCCGAGCAGCGTGAACAGCAACAGGAATTTCCTGCGAACGCCGCCACGATCGGCGATCGCACCCAGGACGGGCGCAAGTGCGGCAACGATGATGCCGGCGATGGCGTTACCAAGTCCGAGCTGGAAGGTACTGGTGGTCGGATCGCTGCCCGCACTCCAGTACTGCTTGAGAAAAATCGGAAAGAAACCTGCCATTACCGTGGTGGCGAAGGCGGAGTTGGCCCAGTCATAAAGTACCCAGGACCAGGTAGAGCGGTTCATGCGCGCCATGGCGAATCCTTTTACTGAGGAAGAAAAAGCATGGACAGGATCAACAGGATTTTTCAGGATTCTTTAAAAACCTCTTGGACAGCAGGCCGAACATCGTCATTCACGGTTGGAGGCACAGCCCGAATCTTTTTCCAACCGGGTTTTGCGTTAATCCTGAAAAATCCTGTCCATTGCTCTTGCTCATGCTCTTATCTCACATCACGTGTTCGCGCGTCGCACTGAACTCGATGTCCGGCCATTTTTCCTCGGCAAGCTGCAGGTTTACGCGTGTCGGCGCGATGTATACCAGGGCTTCGCCATGGTCCAGCGCGAGATTGTCGTGAGCCTTGCGCTGGAACTCTTCCATTTTTTTCGGATCCTTCGCATAGACCCAGCGCGCCGTGTAGACCTGGATTCCTTCGAACATCGCATCCACACCGTATTCCTCTTTCAACCGGTGCGCGACAACTTCGAACTGCAGCTGGCCGACTGCCCCCAGAATAAGGTCGTTGTTTCTGAGCGGCCGGTACAACTGTGTCGCGCCTTCTTCACACAACTGGTGCAAGCCCTTCTGCAGCTGCTTCATGCGCAGCGGATCCCTGAGCACGGCGCGACGGAACATTTCCGGCGCGAAACTCGGCACACCGGTGAACACGAGTTGCTCGCCTTCGGTAAAGGTGTCGCCGATATTCATCGTGCCATGATTGTGCATGCCGATGATGTCGCCGGCGTACGCCGTCTCGGCGCTTTCCCTGTCGGCCGCCATGAAGGTGAGCGCGTCGGGAATCTTCACGTCCTTGCCCAGGCGTACATGGCGCAACTTGGAACCCTTGCGGAACTGCCCCGAACAGATGCGCATGAAGGCGATGCGATCACGATGCTGCGGATCCATGTTCGCCTGTATCTTGAAAACGAAACCGGTCAGCGCCGGCTCGTTCGGCTCGACTTTTCGCGATTCGCTTTCGCGGGGCCGCGGTGCCGGCGCATGCAGGGTGAAGGAATCCAGCAGTTCGCGCACGCCGAAATTCGAAATGGCCGATCCGAAGAAAACCGGCGTCAGTTCACCGCGCAGGTAGGCGCCGATATCGAATGCGTTGGATGCGCCGCGGACCAGTTCGATTTCGTCGCGGTAGTCATCGATGTCATTGCCGAGAAAATCGGCGGCTTCCTGGCTGTCCAGCCTTTCGATGATGCGTGTTTCGCCCAGCCGGCCTTTCTTCTCGCCGGTGGTTTCCTGGTACACGTAGATACGATCGTCGATCAGATGATAGATACCGCGCAAACGGCTGCCCATGCCGATCGGCCAGGTGACCGGCGCGCAGCGAATCTTCAGCACGTCTTCGACTTCATCGAGCAGTTCGGTGGGTTCGCGGCCTTCGCGATCCAGCTTGTTGATGAAGGTGAAGATCGGGGTGTCGCGCAGGCGGCAGACATCCATCAGCTTGATGGTGCGTTCTTCGACGCCCTTGGCGCAGTCGATCACCATCAGCGCGGAATCCACGGCGGTGAGCGTGCGGTAGGTGTCTTCGGAAAAGTCCTCGTGGCCCGGCGTGTCGAGCAGGTTGACGATGTAGCCCTTGTACGGGAACTGCATCACCGAGGAGGTCACGGATATGCCGCGTTCCTGCTCGAGCTTCATCCAGTCGGACGTGGCATGGCGTGCGGCCTTGCGGCCCTTGACCGTACCGGCCAGCTGGATCGCACCTCCGAAGAGCAGCAGTTTTTCCGTGAGGGTCGTCTTGCCGGCATCAGGATGCGAAATGATCGCAAACGTGCGGCGGCGCTGTATTTCGAGTTCGTGCATAGCAGGATAGGGCTGGGCCAAAAGTCGGACATTGTACCGGATTCGGTAGCGCCAACGGACGTCTCAGTCGAGCATCGAATCCATGCCGAGCCCGCCGGTCACGTCCAGGCCGAGCGCCATGACGATGGCATCCTCGCGGCCGCCGTGCGCCGGGTAGTAGTCCCGCCGGCGCCCCACTTCGCTGAAACCCGTCGATTCGTAAAGCTTCAAGGCCGCTTCATTCGAAGGACGCACTTCCAGGAATGCCATGAGCGCGCCGTGCTCGCGGGCAATGGTGAGCAGGTGTTCGAGAAAGCCGCGTCCGAAACCGCGCCCCTGCCACTCCGGCGCAACGCAGACATTCAGGATATGTGTTTCCCCGACCGCCACCGACATCACGCCATGCCCGATGATCATGCCGCCGGCTTCAATCACCCAGCAGCTGTAACCGCTGTGCAAACAATCGCGAAAGATGCCCGGTGTCCAGGGATGTGAATAGGCGAGCGATTCGTTGACCTGAACGGCCTCGAGATCTTCCTCGCGCATGGGCCGAAAACGCGTCGGGCCGATTTCCGGCTGCGCGCTCATGCCACCTCCCCTGCCGTCACGCGCATGGCAAGCTTGATATCTTCCCAGGCTTTGCGTTTTTCCGACGGCTGACGCAAAAGGTAGGCCGGATGATAGGTGACGATGACGGGCGTGCCTGTCCCAGGATCGCGATGCACCCTGCCGCGCAGCTTCCCTGTCGATTCATTTGTGCCGAGCAGGTTCTGCGCGGCAATGCGTCCAACACAGAGAATCAGTTTCGGTGCGACCCATTCGATCTGTCTGCGCAGATATCCGCTGCACGCGGCAACTTCTTCCGGACGCGGATCGCGATTCTCGGGCGGGCGGCATTTGAGGATATTGGCGATGTACACGTCGCTGCGCTGGAACCCGGCTGCCTGCAACATCCTGTCGAGCAACTGACCCGCAGGCCCGACGAAGGGCTCGCCCCTGCGATCCTCTTCCGCGCCCGGCGCTTCGCCGACGATCATCCACTCGGCATCGCGATTGCCGACACCGAATACGGTCTGCGTTCGTGTCGCGCTCAGGCTGCAGGCCGTACAAGCGGCAACCTGCGATTCCAGTGCCGGCCAGTCGCCGGCAATTTCCGGCGTTACGGAAACAGGCGCCGCGGCAGGTGCGTGCGCCACGGTTTCCACATCGTCGCGGGGTTGCTGATCGGAGACAGCCGCGTGCGCTTCTGCACGCAGTTCCCAGCGGACGATGCCGAGGCGCTGCAGGTACTGGTCGCGATTCGTGGTCATCAGTCGGCGTCTGAAATGTCGTCCTGCACGTCATCGTCGTCCTTTACGCCGCTGCGTCTGCGCCGCCAGCGAATGACGCTGAGTACTAGGCCCGACGCGGAGTACAACAGGAATACCAGGAACAACACCAGCGGCGGGTTGATCGCGACCGCGACAAAGATGAGCAGGACCGGAAGCACGGTGGTGAAACTCACACGCCGTGTAAGACTGAAATCCTTGAAACTGTAATAGCCGATGTTGCTGACCATCAGCGTCGCGACAACAATTGTGAGCACGAATGCCGGTATCGCCAGCGTGCCGCCTTCGATATCCAGCGCTGAACCCAGCCACACAGAGCCCGCGATGACAGCCGCCGCCGAAGGACTCGGCAAGCCCTGGAAGAACCGCTTGTCGACAACCGCAACGCGCGTGTTGAAACGCGCGAGCCGCAGTGCGGCGCAACCGGTGTAGTAGAACGCACCTATCCAGCCCAGCTTCGCCCACAACCAGCCGTACTCGGCCAGTCCCTGGAAACCCCACTGATACATGACAAGCGCCGGCGCCACGCCGAACGAAACCATGTCGGAAAGACTGTCGTATTCCTTGCCGAAATCGCTGGCGGTATTCGTAAGGCGCGCAACCCGTCCATCCAGGCCGTCGAGCACCATGGCGACGAATATGGCAGCCGCGGCTGGGGTGAAACGGCCGTTCATCGCCGCGATCACGGCGTAAAACCCCGCGAACAACGCTGCCGTCGTGAACAGGTTCGGCAACAGGTAAATCCCGCGGCGGCGTTCGCCCGGCGAACTGTTATCCACGCCTCACACTCCTGCTTCCATAGATGGGCGCCATGATGCCACGCGCGGACAAGCCTTGTCAGGCGTGGTGCACAGCGGCTTCCGCACCGTTGCGATGAAAGCGTCCGAGCACGCTTTCTCCCGCACGCACGCGATCGCCTCGCTGTACGAGCAATTCACTGTTTGCAGGCAGCCAGATTTCCACGGCGCGGGCGCCGCGCAGCACGCCGCAACGCTTGCCCTGGCCCACTCGCTCACCATAATCCACACCGGCGGCGGGCGGCAGCCAACGTGGTCCGGTCAAACGCAACCACACTTCCTCGCCTTCGTCGGTGCGAATGGTCATCCCGTGCCCGTCCCGCCCGCTGCCCGAACGGGTGACATTGCCTTCTGTCGGGCTGCGCAGAAGATAGGGACTGAACGTGTTGATGCGCAGCATGAGACGCAAGCCATCCGCGCCGCGATCGATGTCCACCACCGTTCCATCGACCGGGCTCACCACGCCGAGCGGGTCCGCCGGAACGGTGCGTGGCGGATCACGAAACTGCGGTATCACGATCGCCAGCAGCGCTGCCGGCAGCACGGCCGCGGCGGGCCACGAACTGGCCACCAGCAAACCGGCCAGTGCGAGCAATGCGATGACAATGGGCCAGCCTTCGATGGCGATGCCGTAACGGGCGCTTTTCATTGTTCTTCCTTTTTCAGCCAGCTCATCCGGTCGCGCAGTTTTGCGCCGACCTCTTCAATCAGATGCCTTCTGGCAACGGCGCGACCGGTGGATACGACGGGTTGCGCTGCGCGGATCTCGCTTTCCAGTTCCGCCGCGAAACGACCGCTGCGAATATCGGCAAGCGCCGAACGCATCGCCGCGCGCGATGCGTCGCCGACGATAGCGGGGCCGCGCGTGTAATCACCATACTCGGCAACAACGGAAATCGATTCGCGCATACCGGCGATGCCACGCCGCTGCACCATTTCAGCGATGAACCGAACTTCGTGCAAACAACAGAAATAAGCCACCTCCGGTTGATAGCCGGCGTCCACCAGCGTGTCGAATGCCATGGTCACGAGATGATTCATTCCGCCGCATAACACGGCCTGCTCTGCAAAAAGATCGGTTTCCGTTTCTTCCGCAAACGTCGTTTCAGTAACGCCGGCGTGACCGTGACCGTTTGCAAACGCATACGCCTCGGCAAGCGCACGTGCGCGGCCGCTGGCGTCCTGGTATACGGCGAGCAACGCCGGAACACCGGCGCCGCGTGTGTAGACCTCGCGCACCTGCTCGCCGATGCCCATCGGCGCAACCATCACGACGTCGAGATCGGAGCGCGGCACAATTTTTTGATAATGAATGGAAAAACCATGCGCAAACACGAGACATGACGATGCCGGCAATGCAGGCTCGATCTCCGCGTAGACGGCAGGCTGCTCAGTATCCGGAACAAGCATGACGATCACGCTGCTTGCAGCTGCCGCTTCCACAGGCTCGAAAACGTGCAGCCCGGCTTCCGTTGCGGCGGCGCGGCGCGGTGAACCGGCACGCAGGCCGACGATGACGTCGGCGCCACTGTCGCGCAGATTCAGCGCCTGCGCGCGGCCTTGTGCGCCGAAGCCGAGCACGCAGATTCGCCGGCCGGCAAGCGCGGCCGAATCCAGGTCGCTGTTATAAAGAGTGGTCACGCATATCCCCTTCGCCGCCCGCTCGGCGGTGTCGCGGAACGGTACGCAGCCCCCCCGAAAAATTCAACTACAGCCCATCGTGGCGGCCTGTACCTGTTCGCGAGGGCCGCATACAATGCCCGCAACTTCAAAATAACCTACAGAAATCAGAAAATTACGATGCGAACCAGCAACTTCCCCCTCTCCACGAGCAAGGAAACACCCGCCGATGCGGAAGTCGTCAGCCACCAGCTGATGCTGCGTACCGGCATGATCCGGCGTCTGGCAGCCGGGCTGTACACATGGATGCCGCTGGGCGTCCGCGTGCTGCGCAAGGTCGAACAGATCGTTCGCGAAGAGATGAACCGCGCCGGTGCCGTCGAGATCCTGATGCCGACGGTGCAACCCGCCGAACTCTGGGAAGAGTCGGGCCGCTGGGACGTCTACGGGCCGGAGTTGCTGCGCATGCATGATCGTCATGGCAGGGACTTCTGTTACGCACCGACGGCGGAAGAAGTCGTGACCGACATCATGCGTCGCGAAGTGCAGAGCTACAAGCAGCTGCCGTTGACGCTCTACCAGATTCAGACGAAATTCCGCGATGAAATACGCCCGCGTTTCGGCGTGATGCGCGGCCGTGAATTCATCATGAAGGACGCGTACTCGTTTCATCTTTCCGATGAATCGTTGCAACAGACTTACGACGCCATGCATGCGGCGTACACGCGCATCTTTCAACGGCTGGGGCTCGACTTCCGCCCGGTGCGCGCCGATACGGGCGCCATAGGCGGCAGTTACTCGCACGAGTTCCACGTACTCGCCGCAAGCGGCGAAGACGCGATCGCGTTCTCGACGGACAGCGACTATGCGGCAAATGTCGAGCTGGCCGAAGCCGTCGCGTCCCAGCAGGCACGTGCCGAACCGCAGCAATCGCTTGAAAAGGTATCGACACCGGGTGTGCGCAGCATCCAGGACCTTGCGCGTTTCCTGAAAGCCAAACCTGCCGCGACCATCAAGACGCTGGTGGTCGAAGGCGGGAATGGCGGACTGGTTGCGCTGGTACTGCGCGGCGATCACGAACTGAACGCATTGAAAGCCGAAAAACTCGACGTCGTGGCGTCACCGCTGCGTTTCGCGAATGCCGAACGGGTTCGCGATGAAATCGGCTGCGAAACCGGGTTCCTGGGTCCGGTCGGTCTCGATATTCCCGTTGTCCTCGATCGCAGCGCGGCGCTCATGCATGACTTCATATGCGGTGCCAATGAAAAAGACACGCATTTCACGGGTGCCAACTGGGGGCGTGATGCGGCGATTTCCTCGATCGCCGATATTCGCAACGTCGTCGATGGCGATCCCAGCCCCGACGGAAAAGGCACGTTGAAAATCGTCCGTGGCGTGGAAGTCGGGCACATCTTCCAGCTCGGCCGAAAATACAGCACCACCATGAACGCACGCGTACTCGATGAAGCCGGCAAGGAACAGGTAATGACAATGGGTTGCTACGGCATCGGCGTCACCCGTGTTGTCGCCGCAGCCATCGAACAGAACCACGACGAGAAAGGCATTGCATGGCCTGCACCGATAGCACCGTTTCAGCTGGCACTGTTGCCGATGAACCTGCACAAGTCCGATCTCGTGCACAGCACGGCTGAACGGCTTTATGCCGAACTGACCGCAGCCGGCATCGACGTCCTGTTCGATGACAGGAACATCCGGCCGGGCGTGATGTTCGCGGACATGGAACTCGTCGGCATTCCACACCGAATCGTGGTTGGCGAACGTGGATTGCAGAACGGCGTGGTGGAATACAAGGGCCGTCGCGATGTGGACAGTCTCGAAATCCCGGTAACTGAACTTGTCGAACGCCTGCAGGAAATGCTCGCGCCATGAAGCCGCACACGGCATTCCTGACGTGCCTTCTCATCGCGGTACTACCGGATGTTGCAGACGGGGGCAGTCAGGAAGCGCTGGAACCGGAACTGCGTGAGACGTTGAGAAAGGCCATCGAGGACGCGGATTCGTTCGAGGACCGGTTCCACGCGGAAGTGTGGCTCACCGACATGTCGAACCGGCTCGCGCGCCGCATGCCGGACACCGATGAACGCCTCGAACTGCTGCAGCTTGTTCATCGGGAAGCCACGCGCGCCGAACTGCCACCGGAACTGGTACTCGCCGTCATCGAGATAGAAAGCGGATTTGATCGCTTTGCCATTTCAATTGCAGGTGCGCAAGGCCTGATGCAGATCATGCCTTTCTGGCTGAATGAAATCGGGCATCCCGATGACAACCTGTTTCATCCGCGCACCAATCTGCGAATGGGCTGCACAATTCTGAAGTACTACCTTGATCGTGAGAAAGGCGATCTGGGCAAGGCGCTGGCGCGTTACAACGGCAGCGCCGGCAAGCGGAAATATCCCGACAAGGTCCTCATGGCCTTGTCACAGCGCTGGTTTCGCCAGTGATTCGATTCAGAACGCTCTGAAATCTTCCGGCGGCTGCACGTCAACGTCTTCCGTTGCAACCGCTTCCACCTCCGCCGCTGGCGAACCTTCCCATAACCACTCCACCAGCTGATCGACATTTTCTTTCTCGCCACAGGCGAGCACTTCGACGCGGCCATCATCCATATTCCTGGCATGACCGGTAACGTGCAGGGACTGTGCGCGATCACGCGCGGCTGCGCGGAAGAACACACCCTGTACCCTGCCTGTGACGAGACAACGCTTGCAGATCGGCATGACGAATATCTCCTGTCGAGGCCAATGCATTTCAAGTCTGGGCTGAACGTGATTTCAAGGATAACGGACAAAAAGAAAGGGGACTCCCGTTGCCGGGAATCCCCTTCGCCTGAAAGGTAACGCTGTCTTAGCGCGACAGGTAGTCGCGGTCGGACTGTTCCGCTTCGCCCAGCGACCAGGCACCGCGATTGCGGGCATGGCTGACGGCGGCATCACGTTCGCCCGCACCAGGATTGCGATTGATTTCGAACTCCTGGCCCGGATAAATCAGGTCGGGGTCGTTGATCTTGCTGCTGTTGCTCTTGTAGATCATCGGCCACATGTACGGGTTGCCGTACACTTCGTTCTTGCCGGAGATGTTCCAGAGGTTGTCGCCACGCACGACGTTGTACGTCATGCGAGCTGCTTCCAGCTCGGCGACAAGCGCCTGCAGCAGGTCGCGTGCACGGCAGCCTTCATCATTGTTCATTGCAGCGCGAGCGGCGTCGAGACGGCCCTGCTGGTTGGCATTCAGGTTGGTGTAACCGTTCACTTGTTCGGCAAGCACACGGGCACGCTGCATGCAGGCAGCATTTTCGCGTGCGGCGGCTTCAGCCGCTTCACGCGCACGCTGTGCTTCCAGTTCTTCCTGCGTCGGACCGGCAGGCTCTTCAGGCTGGGTTGCGCAACCGGCACCCAGGCCAAGCGAAAGGACAACGGTCAAAAGTATCTTGATGGAATTATTTTTCATGGCTAAGACTCCGGTCCGACCCAAACTTGTTGTTTTATAAGGAAAAATTCGATTGATTCGTGACAGCGAATACTGTCGGGAACACTAGCACCCGGTTTTGCGGCGTGTCAAGCGACGAACTTCTCAGAAATATACACTAACTAGCGGAAGTTGAAGCAGTTTTTCCCCGATCAACGGAAAGCGGAGCTGTGTAGAATGCTCCCGCAACATGATCCAATCCACTGGCCTTATATCGTCCGAAAGGTTTTTCATGCAAGTCACTATCTACCACAACCCCCGCTGTTCCAAGTCCCGCGAAACTCTCGCCCTGCTCCAGGACCGTGGCATCACACCTGTCGTTGTCCACTACCTGGAAACGCCACCGGATGCTGCTACGAGCAGGCAACTGATGGAGCAGCTTGGCGTTTCAGCTCGTGAAATGCTGCGGGCCAGCGAAGCGGCATACAAGGAACTCGGTCTGCATGACGAAGCCCTTTCGGACGCTCAGTTGATCGCGGCGATCACCGCGCATCCCGAGCTGTTGCAACGGCCCATTGTCGTTGCCGGCAACAAGGCGCGCTTCGGTCGTCCGCCAGAAAGCGTTCTCGACATCATTGAGCCTGCATGAAAACGCTCGAGATACTGGTTCTTTATTACAGCCGTTCCGGGCACACGGCCGCGATGGCGCGGCAGGTCTGCCGGGGCGTGGAACGCGTACCAGGCGTGATCGCACGGCTGCGCACTGTGCCACGCGTATCGGCGGTCGTCGAAGCCGTCGAAGATGAAGTTCCGGGTGAAGGTCCGCCGTATGCGGACGTAAACGATCTCGTCGAATGCGCCGGCATCGTGATGGGCAGCCCGACGCGTTTCGGCAATATGGCGGCGCCGTTGAAGTATTTTCTTGATGGCACGGGAACGCTGTGGGCGAACGGCGGCCTCGTCGGAAAACCCGCTGCCGTGTTTACTTCCACGTCGACCATGCATGGCGGACAGGAAAGCACGCTGCTGTCGATGATGCTGCCGTTGATGCATCACGGCATGCTGATAGCCGGAATTCCGTATACGGAAAAAGCGCTGCATGAAACCGATGCAGGCGGCACGCCTTATGGCGCTTCGCATGTATCGGGCGACGACGGCGACAAGACGCTGACGCCTATGGAAAAAGCGTTGTGCCAGCTGATCGGCCAACGGGTTGCGGAAACTGCGCTGCAACTGGAGCGAGGCAAATGAACACGACGTTGCTTCGAATCAACGTGGCACTCGCAGCCATGCTGCTGCTGTTCTACGTGGTGTGGTGGTGGAGCTTCGGCGCGCCGCTCGGCATGCTGCCCGTTACGGCGTTGCTGGCAGCGGTTGTTCCGCTCGCCTTGCTGTTGCCGGCACTCTGGCATGGCAATCGTTTCGGAACATCGTTGGCCGGATTCATCGTTCCGTTCCATTTCGCGTACGCCGTCATGGAACTGGTTGCGAATCCGGCGGCTCGTGCGTGGATCGCCGTGCAGACGTTTCTTTCGCTGCTCCTGCTGATAACCGTCATGGCGAGCCTGCGCCAGGTCAGCGTGCAGGTTGATGCGGATGATCGTTGATCTAGTCGAGCAAATCCCGAACGAAAGGAATCGTCAGGCGCCTCTGGTGCGCGAGCGATGCATCATCCAGGCGGTTCAACAAGGCAACCAGGTAATGCATGTCGCGCGAGACTCGTGCCAGCAGGTAGCGACCCGTTTCTTCCGGCAACTCGAGGCCGCGCGCGCGCGCCTTGCACGTGAGTGCTGCCAGTCTTCCGTTGTCGTCGAGTGAATGCAGCTGATACACCAGCATCGCGCCGAATCGCGAGGCGAGGTCCGGCAAGCCGATGTCGAGTCCGGCTGGAGGGCGACTTGCGGTAACGAGCAATGAAGCGCCGGTGTCACGCAGCCCGTTATAAAGAGAGAACAAGGCGCGTTCCCAATCGGCGTTACCGGCAATGCGTTCCACGTCATCCACCGCGACCAGATCGAGCGCGTCCCAGCCTTCGATGGCTTCCGCCCGCCATTGCACCGCTTCCTGCAACGGCAACAGTGCCACCCGGCGTCCCGCTTCTGCCGCCTCGCGGCATGCTGCATGCAACAGATGCGTTCGACCGGAACCGGCGTCACCCCACACGAATACGAACTGCGCGCGCTGCGCGGCGAGACGGACCGCCTGCACGACGTCGTCGTTCTCCACGGAAACGAAGCTCTCGAAGTCCAGGCCCGAACCGAGTGAAATGCCGAGCGTCAGTTGTTGCGGCGTATTGGTCACAGGCAGGACAAATGATTGATGGGCCGGATCAGTCGGAATAACACGTGCTGGCGTGCAGCCTAGCCGCGAAAGCGGTAGCGAAGTACCTGTCTTTCGACCGCCATGACCTGCAAATCCGTTTCGACGGCATCAGCGTCAGCGGAACTTTCCGTGGGCGGAAGCACAGGCTCATCGACAGAAGGCTCGTTGACGGCAGGTTGGCCGAGACGCACGACCGTTTCGCTTTTCGGCATCGGCGCAAGCACGCGGCCCACGGCAATGGCCTGTTCGAGGGTGTGTACGGAGCCGTTGAGATCGAGTTCAAAACGCAGCAGCTGTTCGTCGACAGCGAGCAGGCGTACGTCCTTCACTGCGCTCAGCGCCGAAAGATAGGACTGCACGGTGGCGTAACTCTTCAGCGCAGCAATCTCGCTCACTTCCAGGATCACCTTGCCCTGCCCCGTCCCCGCGTACACGGAGAATTCTTCCGCGTAGTGTTCGGCGAGCATGTCCATGGCGGCGACGACGACGGCATCGGGCGTAGCACCCGTGAACTCCCAGCGTTGCCGCTGTCCGTTGCGCAACAGCGTCCAGCGGCCTGCCCACAAGTCGTCGCCCGCGCTGAATACGCTGCCCGTGATGACGGCATCCGGTGAATAGCGTTCGGCGCCTGCGAGCAGCGGTTCCTCGTATATGCCCCAGACGTCCATGAAGCTCACGCGCGTCAGGTCCTCGCTGTCAAGGACAGGCAACTCGAGCGGCAGGCCGCGACGAGTTGCGGCACGGCGCAAAGCATCAACGAGCGGTACTGGAGATGTTGCGCCGAGTATCTGCCGCTGATTGCTGTCGCTCAGCGCTAGCCAGACCAGGGTCATCGGACGTTCACGACCCCACAAAGACAAACCAGCGCCATGCAAGCGCTTCTCCAGTGCCGCGCCATCGAATTCCGCGTGCAGGGCGAGTCGCGGCATTTCGGGATCTGCGGGAACGGGGCGGATGGATTCGTAACGATACTGCTGAAGGTAACGCGAAGGGTTCTCCAGCAATTCGCGCGCGGCCGTCGTTTCGAGCACGCCTTGGGTACCCGTGACTTTCACGAGCACCTGCCCGAGCGCGTCCTTTAATGCAGCGGCGCGAACCTGGGTGGACTGATCCTTGACAGGTACGTCTGCCGCGTACAGGTCACGAACGGGATCGGCATGCGCAGCAGGCAGCAGGGTCGCCAATGGCAGGAAAACAGTCAGGAACAGGATAAGCCGCGCGCTCACATAATCTCCTTCACGATCACTGCCGAAACAGCCTCAGAGTGCAGTCTTGCGGTCGTTGCGCCAGGTTCTCATGGCGACTTGCCGCGCTTGTACGGGTTGATTGCGGTGATGTTGCTGCGCCGGCCATTCTCCGGCGCGGTCGCGTCGCCGCGTCCGACGCGGTCAGGTACAATACCACAGCTTCAGGCACGATCCGGGCCATGCCCGGCCGTCGCTGCCTTCGCATAAATCCAATCCGAACAGCCCGACAAGTAGCAGACTCAATGACCGAGAAGCCTTCTCTCACTTATCGCGACGCCGGCGTGGACATCGACGCGGGCGACGCCCTGGTCGACCGCATCAAGCCGGCAGCAGCACGCACCCGGCGCCCCGGCGTACTCAGCGGCCTTGGCGGCTTCGGCGCATTGTTCGAACTGCCTTCCGGGTATCGCGAACCGGTGCTCGTTTCAGGCACCGACGGCGTCGGCACCAAGCTGCGCCTGGCTATCGAATCGGGACGCCACGAAGGTGTCGGCATCGACCTCGTCGCGATGTGCGTGAACGACATCGTGGTGCAGGGAGCGGAACCGCTGTTCTTTCTCGACTATTACGCGAGCGGCCATCTCGACGTCGATATCGCCGCCATCGTCATCGACGGCATCGCGCGTGGTTGCGAACTTGCAGGCTGCGCGCTGATCGGCGGCGAAACCGCCGAGTTGCCGGGCATGTACCAGGGCGACGATTACGATCTTGCCGGCTTCAGCGTCGGCATTGTCGAGAAATCCCGGTTGCTGGACGGCAGCAAGGTGAAGGACGGTGATGCCGTCATCGGCATCAGCTCGTCGGGCCTGCATTCGAACGGCTATTCGCTCGCGCGCAAGGTGCTCGACGTTTCCGGCACGGACTACCAGATGGACCTGAACGGTGCACCGCTGATCGAACGCCTCATGACACCCACGCGCATCTACGTGAAACCGTTGCTCAAGCTACTGGAACACATCGACGCGCACGCACTCGCCCACATCACGGGCGGCGGTTTGCTGGAAAACATCCCGCGCGTTCTGCCTGACGGTCTCGGCGTGCAGCTCGACGGCCATTCCTGGCGCATGCCCGATGTGTTCGACTGGCTGCAGACCGAGGGAAATATCGAGGCGCGCGAAATGCATCGCACTTTCAACTGCGGCATCGGCATGATCGTGATCGTCGACACGAAGGATGTCGACCGTTCGCTGTCGCTCCTGGCGGAAGCGGGTGAGACGGCGCAGGTCATCGGCAGCGTGCGCAAGGGTCTGGACGGCGTTCGGATCGACTGATGCCGGCCACGCCGCGTCTTCCCGTGGTCGTGCTGATTTCCGGCCACGGCAGTAACCTGCAGGCGCTGATCGATGCCATGCACGGCGGCGCGCTTCCGATCGACATCCGTGCCGTGATCAGCAACCGGTCCGGCGTTCACGGCCTGGAACGCGCGCGGCGCGCAGGCCTTCCCGCGCATTGCATTCTTCCCGGCGATTTTGCCGACCGCGAGCATTACGAACGCGCCCTGGCGGATGCGATAGACCGCTACAACCCGGGCCTGGTAGTGCTTGCCGGCTTCATGCGCATCCTCGGCAACGCCTTCGTTCGCCACTATCGTGGACGCATGCTGAATATCCATCCTTCCCTGTTACCGAAATACCGCGGCCTGCACACGCACCGTCAGGCGCTGGCAGCCGGCGACGCCGCGCATGGCGCGTCGGTACATTTCGTTACCGAGGAACTCGATGGCGGTCCGGTCATCGTGCAAGCCGAAATTCCCGTTCACACGGACGATGACGAGCAATCCCTTGTCCGGCGCGTGCAAGAGGTCGAGCATGTCATCTATCCTCAGGCCATACGATTGTTCGCGAACGGCCGCTTGCGCATGCACAATGGCCAGGCGGAACTGGATGGAAAACCTCTCGCCGCGCCCTTGCCGGCCGAACCGTCCGTAATAACCTGATAGTGATCGGAGAGCACATCATGCGACGCATTCCTGTCCTGCCACTGCTCCTGCTGCTGCCGTTCCCTTCGATGGGCGCGTTGCCGGAATTCACCGCGGAATACGATTTCGAGCGCGGCCGCCTGAAGATCGGTGAAACGCGCATGCAACTGGAGCGCAGCCAGGAAGACATCTATCGCTATACGTCGGAAGCGAAGGCGTCGGGGTTCGTCAGTCTGTTCGTGAAGGACATCATCACCGAGGAAAGCATTTTCCGGTTCAAAGATGAGCAGTTCTGGCCGGTGTCCTACCAGTACCGCCAGCAGAATTCGAGCAAGAACCGCAATGAAAGCATTGCGTATGACTGGACCGAGGGATACGCGCAGGTGGATTACCGTGGCCACGAAAGCCAGCCGAAGTTGAAGCCCGGCACGCTGGATCGCTTCCTGCTGCAGCTCGCCATCACCGCGCACGTACAGGACGGCGAGATTGATCGTGCCTACCGGATTCTTGATAACGGCCGGGTGAAGGAATACCGGCTGCAAAGCCACGGACTGGAAACGGTCGTAACGCCGGCCGGCCAGTACAACGCACTGCGCGTCACCCGCGTCGACAAGGACCCGGACAAGAATCTTCGCATGTGGCTTGCGCCGGAGATCGGCTACCTGCCGGTGAAGATCGAGCAGGAAAAAAGCAACGAGGAAACGCTCCGGCTGACGCTGAAGCGGTTGCAGACCGGGACGGCTGAAACCGCTTCAGAAACGCCGGCACACGCGGATTCCGGTCAGGTACGCGGCAACGTCACGCCGCGCTGACCCTGGTATTTCCCGCCGCGGTCCTTGTACGAGGATTCGCAGACTTCATCGGATTCGAAAAACAGCATCTGCGCCACGCCTTCGTTCGCATAGATTTTCGCCGGCAGCGGTGTCGTGTTCGAGAACTCCAGCGTCACGTGGCCTTCCCATTCCGGCTCCAGCGGTGTCACGTTCACGATGATGCCACAGCGTGCGTACGTGGATTTTCCAAGGCAAATGGTCAGCACACTGCGCGGAATGCGGAAGAATTCCACGGTGCGCGCCAGCGCAAATGAATTCGGTGGAATGATGCAGACATCATTCTTGATATCGACGAAGCTGTTCGCGTCGAAATTCTTCGGATCGACAATCGCGGAATTGATGTTCGTGAAAATCTTGAACTCGTCCGCACAACGCACGTCGTAGCCATAGCTCGACGTGCCGTAGGAAACGATCTTGCCCCCGTTGGCTTCGCGCACCTGGCCGGGCTCGAACGGCTCGATCATGCCGGTCGATGCCGCCATGCGGCGTATCCACTTGTCACTCTTGATGCTCATTGCAATTCCTTGATTGTTGTCTTGCTGACGCCGTCAGCTGTCGTCTTCGATGATTTCCGGGAACGCCTCACCCGTCTTCGCGTCTCTTGCCAGTTCCGCCGCAGCGGCACGCGCGATGGCGCGATAATCCGCGGCAATGCGACTTTCCGGATCGGCAATTACCGTCGGCCTGCCGCTGTCCGTCTCTTCGCGGATACGTATATCCAGCGGCAGCGAGCCGAGCAGGCGCGCATTGTATTGCGCCGCCATCTTCTCGCCACCCCCGGCGCCGAAGATGTGCTCCTCGTGACCGCAGTTCGAGCACACGTGCGTGCTCATGTTCTCGACCAGGCCGAGTACGTTCACGTTCACCTTGCGGAACATCTGCAGGCCGCGGCGAGCATCCAGCAATGCGATGTCCTGAGGCGTCGTCACGATGACGGCGCCGGCCAATGGCACGCGCTGACTCATGGTGAGCTGCGTGTCGCCAGTCCCCGGCGGCATGTCGACCACGAGGTAATCGAGTTCGCCCCAGTTCGTCTCGTTCAATAATTGCGTCAGAGCCTGGGTGACCATCGGACCGCGCCACACCATCGGCTGGTCCTCGTCGACAAGAAAGCCTATCGACATGCACTTCACGCCGTACGCTTCCATCGGTTCCATGGTCTTGTTGTCATGACTCACGGGACGGCCCGAAAGACCAAGCATGCGCGGCTGCGACGGCCCGTAGATATCGGCGTCCAGGATTCCGACCTTTGCGCCTTCCTGCGCCAGCGCCAGCGCCAGATTCACGGCGGTAGTGGATTTGCCGACCCCGCCCTTGCCCGACGCCACCGCCACAATGTTCCTGATGCTCGCGAACGGCAGCAGTCCGCGCTGCACGGTAGCTGATGGCACCGCCCAGGCTAGCGCGAGATCGACCGCGACCGCCTCTCCACACGCCGCGCTCAGGTGTCGCGCCAGTTCGGAGGCCAGTTCGTCGCGATACCGTCCTGCAGGGAAATCCAGCTGCAGCGCCAGGGAAACCCGGCTGCCGGCGACATCCAGCTGCTGCACCGCGCCCGCCGAAACGAGATCCACACCCAAGGCAGGTTCTATCCATCCGGCCAGTGCCTGTTCGACGATTTCGTGGCTGAGTGCCATGCTGCCTCCGGTCAAAGGCGGGCATTTTAGCATCCGGGCACGCAGCTGCGCGGTCTCGGCAGATGTCGCCGGCATCTGACGGGAAACCTTGTGCTGTGGCATAATTTCGCCTTTGAAATCAGTCACCTGATCGCAGCGGCAGCAGTACCGGCGCCGTTGCGCCCCGATTCGAATCAAGGACGCGCATGAACCCGAGTTCCAAGCACCCGGCCGAGGACACTGCCCGCCAGATCTTCGTCACTTCCGGCCTGCCTTACGCAAATGGTCCCATCCACCTCGGCCATATGGTCGAAGTGATCCAGACCGATATCTGGTCACGTTTCCAGAAAATGCGCGGCCACGAGTGCTACTACGTCTGTGCGGAAGACGCGCATGGCACGCCGATCATGATTCGCGCGCGCAAGGAAGGCATTACGCCGGAAGAACTCATTGCGCGCATGCAGGTCGAGCATCAGCAGGATTTCCAGGGGTTCCTGATAGAACACGACAACTATTACACGACGCACTCCGACGAGAATCGCGAGCTCGCCACCGGGATTTATCGCGCGCTGCGCGACAACGGTCATATCGCACGCCGCACCATCAAGCAGGCTTACGATGAAAAGGAAGGCATGTTCCTGCCGGACCGCTTCATCAAGGGCACCTGCCCGAAATGCGGCACCGAAGACCAGTACGGCGACAACTGCGAAGCCTGCGGCGCGACGTACAGTCCAACGGATTTGAAGAACCCTGTTTCCGTGATCTCGGGTACCACGCCGGTCGAGCGCGAATCGGAACATTATTTCTTCAAGCTCGGCGATTTCGAAAACGATCTGAAGGAATGGATGCAGCGCACCGGCCTGCATTCGGCCGTGCGTGCCAAGCTCGATGAATGGTTCGATGCCGGCCTGCAGGACTGGGATATCTCGCGTGATGCGCCTTACTTCGGTTTCGAGATTCCCGACGCACCCGGCAAGTTCTTCTACGTCTGGCTGGATGCGCCGGTCGGCTACCTCGCGAGCTTCAAACAGTTCTGCGCGAAGCGCGGCATGGACTTCGATGCCTGGATGAAGCCCGGCACGAACACCGAGATGGTGCATTTCATCGGCAAGGACATCAATTATTTCCATTCCCTGTTCTGGCCGGCGATGTTGCAAGGCTCCGGCTACCGCGAACCGACCGGCGTCTACGTGCACGGCTTCCTGACCGTGAACGGCGCGAAGATGTCGAAGTCGCGGGGCACCTTCATTCTCGCGAAAACCTATCTCGAAAGCCTGAATCCGGAATACCTGCGTTACTACTTCGCCGCGAAACTCGGTTCCGGCGTGGACGACATCGATCTCAACCTCGAGGATTTCGTCGCGCGCGTGAACTCGGACCTGGTCGGCAAGGTCGTGAACATCGCAAGCCGCTGCGCGGGTTTCATCAACAGGAGCTTCGATGGACAGCTCGCCGGCTCGCTGGCAGAACCCGGACTGTTCGACGAACTCGCGCACGCCGCGAGCAGCATCGCCGAGGCGTACGAGAAACGGGAATTCTCACGCGCCATGCGCGAGATCATGCTGCTCGCGGACAAGGCCAACCAGTACATCGACGCCCAAAAGCCGTGGCTGCTCGCGAAGGATCCGGGACGCGCCGGCGAGGTGCACGATGTCTGCACGATGGGACTCAACCTGTTCCGCCAGCTCGTCGTGTATCTCAAGCCCGTGCTGCCTGCGCTCGCACAACAGGCCGAAACATTTCTGAACGTCGCGCCGTTGCACTGGAACGACGCGCAGCAGCCCTTGCTGGCGCACAGCATCGCAACGTTCAAACCGCTCATGACCCGAATCGAATCCAGGGACATAGACGCCATGATCGAAAAGACGAAGGAAGATATCGCCAGGGAAAACGCCACGACTGGCCAGAGTGTCGCCACCAGCGATGCCGCGAAAGACGCCACCGGTATCGCACCGGTTGCGGAGACCATTTCCATCGACGATTTCATGAAGATCGACCTGCGCATCGCGAAGATCGTGAAAGCGGAACACGTGGCAGGCGCGGACAAGCTGATTCAGCTGACGCTGGACATCGGTAACGGTGAGCGCAATGTGTTCGCGGGCATCAAGAGCGCATACGCACCGGAAGATCTCGAAGGCAGGCTCACCGTAATGGTCGCGAACCTCGCGCCGCGCAAGATGCGCTTCGGCCTGTCCGAAGGCATGGTGCTGGCGGCCGGTCCGGGCGGCAAGGACCTGTTCATTCTTGAACCGGATCAAGGTGCGATGCCCGGCATGCGAGTGAAATGAACGTGAGACGTAAAACGGAAGGCGCGAGACGGTGGCGGCGAATCAACGCACGCTACCAGCCGCGTCAACCGTCGTCTCACATCTCACATCTCACGTCTCACGAACTGGTATGACCGACAATCTTGCCAATCTCGGAATCATTCTCATCAGCGCGGTGCTGGTGAACAATTTCGTACTGGTGAAATTCCTCGGCCTGTGTCCGTTCATGGGCGTTTCGCGCAAGCTGGAAACGGCGACCGGCATGGCGCTTGCCACGACGTTCGTACTGACGCTGTCCTCGATTGCGAGCTACCTGGTACACGAGTACCTGCTTGAACCTCTTGACCTGACCTATTTGCGCACGATCGCGTTCATCCTGGTGATTGCCGCGATCGTGCAGTTCACGGAAATGGTCGTGCGCAAGACCTCGCCCTTGCTGTATCGCGTGCTCGGCATCTTCCTGCCGTTGATCACCACCAATTGCGCCGTGCTGGGTGTCGCGCTGCTGAACGTGCAGCAGCAGAACAGTCTCGTTGAATCCGCGATCTACGGTTTTGGCGCGGCCGCGGGTTTTTCGCTGGTCATGATCCTCTTCGCCGCGATGCGCGAGCGCCTCGCTGTGGCCGATGTGCCGGTACCGTTTCGCGGCGCATCGATTGCTTTCATCACGGCAGGATTCATGGCGCTGGCGTTCATGGGCTTCGCAGGGTTGATCAAGTGATGCTGAGTGCAATCCTCGTCGTCGCCGGTCTCGCGCTCGCCTTCGGCTTGCTGCTCGGCTTCGCCGCGGTGAAATTCCGCGTCGAAGAGAACCCGGTCGTCGAGCAGATCGACGCGATCCTGCCGCAGACGCAATGCGGCCAGTGCGGCTTTCCCGGTTGCCGTCCTTATGCCGAAGCGCTCGCGAATGGCGATGCAGACATCAACCAGTGCCCGCCCGGCGGCGAGGACGGCATGCGCGCGCTCGCCGAGCTGCTGGATCGCGAACCGAAACCCATCGGCGCGGAATTCGGCCCCTCCCACGGCGGGCAGAAGCCGAAGATGCTGGCGATCATCGACGAAGAAACGTGTATCGGCTGCACCTTGTGCATCCAGGCCTGTCCGGTCGACGCAATTCTCGGCGCCGCCAAACAGATGCACACGGTGATCGAATCCGAATGCACGGGTTGCGAGCTCTGTGTCGCGCCCTGCCCCGTGGACTGCATCGACATGGTGCCGTTGAAAACCACGGTGATGAACTGGAAGTGGCCGGAACCCGGGACGCATTACCTGCGTCATTCGCCGTTGGGCGAGGAAGAAGCGCATGGCTGACATGCGCTCGCGTGACGGCACTGAACTGCATCGCTTTCCGGGCGGCCTTGAGCTGCCGGGCAACAAGGCGATGTCGACCGGCCGGCCCGTTCGCATTGCGCCGGTTCCACGCGAACTGATCATTCCGCTTTCGCAACACATCGGCGAACCGTCGACACCGCTCGTTGAAGCCGGTCAGCACGTCAGACGCGGCGAAGCAATCGCCGAACCCGCCAGCGCCATCAGCGCGGCGCTGCACGCACCGACGTCGGGAACGATTGCAGCGATCGAAGACCGGTTGATTCCGCATCCTTCGGGGCTCACCGCACGCTGCATCGTCATCCATGCAGACGGCAACGACGCTGCGGTGCCCGCGATGCCGTTACCCAAATGGGAACATGCACCGCCCGACGAAATTCGTGGTCACCTGCGATCCGCCGGAATTGTCGGCCTAGGCGGCGCTGCTTTCCCTACCTGGGTGAAGCTCGACACGGAAGGGCGTCCGGCAATCGAGCGTCTTGTCCTCAATGGCGCAGAGTGCGAGCCGTACATTTCCTGCGATGACATGCTGATGCGCGAACGTGCGGCCGACGTTGTTTCCGGTGCACGCATCATGCTGCGTGCTCTGCAGGCGGCGCGCTGCCAGATCGCGATCGAGGACAACAAACCGGAAGCGGAGAACGCGCTTCGCACCGCATTGCGTGAAGCGAACGACGAACGCCTGGAACTCGTCGCAGTACCCTCCGTTTATCCGGAAGGCGGAGAGAAGCAACTCATCCAGGTCCTGACCGGCCGCGAAGTGCCGCATGACGGATTGCCACTGGATATCGGCATTGTCTGCCACAACGTCGCGACCGCAGCTGCGGTGCACCGCGCCGTCATCCAGGGCGAGCCGTTGATTTCGCGCATTGTCACCGTCACCGGACAAGGCGTTGCCGAACCGGCAAATGTCGAAGCGCGCGTCGGCACGCTCTTTGGCGAACTGATCGAGTTCTGCGGCGGCTACACGCAGATATCTTCACGGCTGATCATGGGTGGTCCCATGATGGGCTTCGCGCTCAAAAGCGATGAGGTTCCGGTCATCAAGGGCACGAACTGCATACTCGCGGGCAGGGAGGAAGAAGTCGCGCCGGCACGCGCGACCATGCCGTGCATCCGTTGCGGCGAATGCGCACAGGTCTGCCCCGCCTCATTGTTGCCGCAGGTTCTGTACTGGCATACACGTGCGCGCGATTTCGAGAAGACGCGCGAATACGATCTGTTCGATTGCATCGAATGCGGCTGCTGCGATCTCGTCTGTCCCAGCCAGATTCCGCTGGTGAGTCATTTCCGATTTGCGAAGACCGAGATCTGGGGCAAGGAACTGGAGCGCGCCAAGGCCGATATAGCGCGGCAGCGGCATGAAGCACGCCAGGCGCGCCTCGAACATGAAGCACGTGAACAGGAAGAAAAACGCCGCCGCAAACAGGAAGCGCTGGAGAAAATGAAATCCGGCGACCCGAAGAAGAACGAAATCAAGGCCGCGCTCGAACGCGCGAGGAAAAAAAGTGAGCAGTGAGAAGTGAGAAGCGAGATGACAAAAGCGACAACCATCACGGTGACGAGGGCAATCCTCTCACCTCTTGCCTCTTGCCTCTCACAATGAAATTCGACACCGCGCCCGCACCGCATCTCAAGCCGATGAATACCGTCGGCAAGGTCATGCGCCAGGTCCTCTACGCGCTCGCACCCGCAACTGTTGCCTACGTCTGGTACTTCGGCTGGGGCATCGTGATCCAGATGCTCATCGCGACGGTTTTTGCGCTGCTCGCGGAAACCGTGATGCTGTTGCTGCGTGATCGTCCGGTGAAGCCGTTCATCACGGATTACAGTGCTGTCGTCACCGCCGTGCTGCTCGCCTGGGCGATGCCGCCGACTGCACCGTGGTGGCTGGTCGCCATCGGCGTGATGTTTGCGATCGTTTTTGCGAAGCACCTGTACGGCGGGCTGGGCTACAACCTGTTCAACCCCGCGATGGCGGGCTATGTCGTGCTGCTGATTTCCTTTCCACAGGAAATGACGAGCTGGCTGCGCCCTGAAATGCTCGTCGACGACGACAACCACCTGACGTTCGGTCAGACGCTCGCGACCATCTTCACCGGCAGTTTTCCCGCCGGCGTGACTGTCGATGCCGTCACGTCCGCAACGCCACTGGATTATTTGCGCACGCAACTCGCCGGCAACCGCACCTTGCTCGAGATTCGCGAACACGCGTTGTTCGGCGACTTCGGCGGCAAGGGCTGGGAGTGGATCGGCAACTTCCTGGTGCTCGGCGGCATCTGGCTCATGATCCAGCGCGTGATCCGCTGGCAGATTCCCGCCGGCGTACTGCTCGGCCTCGGCGGCATGGCGTTCATCTTCTACACGCTCGATCCCGGCAGTCACGCCTCGCCGGGCTTTCACATCTTCAGCGGTGCCGCAATCCTGTGCGCATTCTTCATCGCAACCGATCCTGTCTCGGCCGCGACCACGGAAAAGGGCCGCTTCATCTACGCGCTCGGTATCGGCATCCTCATTTACGTGATCCGCAGCTGGGGCGGTTATCCGGATGGCGTCGCTTTCGCCGTGCTGTTGATGAACATGGCGGCACCCTTGATCGATCATTACACCAAACCACGGACCTACGGCCATGACCGTCCGTGACGTGATCCGGAACACCGTGCTGGGTGGTGCGCTGCTCGCCGGGTTCGCGATCGCCGGCGTGGCGCTGGTCACGCTGACCTGGCAGAAGACCGCGCCGCAGATTGCCGAGAACGAGCGGCATGTCCTCGTGAACATGCTGAACGAGGTGCTGCCGGCCGAAATGCACGACAACGACCTGCTCGACGACGCGATCAGCGTTCAGGGTTCCGAGTTGCTCGGTACTGCCGCGCCCGTGACGATCTACCGTGCCTACAACAACGGCGTGCCGGTGGCAGCGCTGTTCACCTCGGTCGCGCCGGATGGTTACAGCGGTGATATCCGCTTGCTGGTCGGCATACGTGCCGACGGCAGGCTGACGGGCGTGCGCGTGCTGGCGCACAAGGAGACACCCGGGCTGGGCGACTATATCGAACGCGAACGATCCGACTGGATCACGCATTTCGACAACACGTCGCTGCGCAATCCGTCGCCTGAGGACTGGGATGTGAAACGCTACGGCGGCACGTTCGATCAATTCACCGGCGCGACCATCACGCCGCGCGCCGTGGTACGAGCCGTCAGGAACACCTTGTTATACTTTCGCGAACATCGCGACGATATCTTTGCGAAAACGGAATCATGAACACGCCAACGTATCGCAGCATTGCCGCCAACAGCTTCTGGACCAACAATCCGGGGCTGGTACAGCTGCTGGGCCTGTGCCCGCTGCTCGCCGTCAGCGGCACGTTCATCAACGGGCTCGGCATGGGAATCGCCACGACGTTTGTCGTGCTGTGCTCGAACATCGCCGTATCCGCGATACGCCACGTCGTGCGCGAAGACGTGCGCATTCCTGTCTTCGTGCTGATCATCGCTTCGCTGGTGACCATCGTCGAACTGGTGATGAACGCGTGGTTTCACGAGCTGTATCGCGTGCTCGGCATTTTCATTCCGCTGATCGTCACGAACTGCATGATCATCGGCCGCGCGGAAGCCTTTGCATCGAAGCAGTCGCTGGCGCATGCCGCCGCCGACGGCCTTGCCATGGGACTCGGCTTCACCGCGATCCTGGTCGTGCTCGGTGCACTGCGTGAAATCATCGGTCGCGGCAGCCTGCTCGACGGCGCGCAGATGATGTTCGGCGCGAATGCCGCCACGTGGCGCGTCGAACTGCTGGGTCCCGATTACCCGGGTTTCCTGCTCGCAGTGCTGCCGCCCGGCGCGTTCATCGGCCTTGGTTTGCTGATCGCGCTCAAGAACGATATTGACCGTCGCCTTGCACAGCGACAGCCCTCGCGTTCAATTGCCGCCGAAGAACCGGTAGCGGGTTGAAATAGCAATGGACAGGATTAACAGGATTTCAAGAACCGGGTTTCGTACGCAAGCTGTTGACCAGTTCGTTCATGGTTTAATCCTGTAAATCTCGAAAAATCTTGTTAATCCTGTGCATTGCTCTCATATGAATAAAACAAAGCGTACTGAAATCTTCCGCCGACTGCGCGAACTGAACCCTGCGCCCACGACCGAACTGGAATACACCACGCCGTTCGAACTGCTGGTCGCCGTCGTACTGTCCGCGCAGATGACGGACACCGGCGTGAACAAGGCGACGCGAAAGCTGTTTCCGGTCGCCAACACACCACAGGCCATCCTCGATCTCGGCCTTGATGATCTGAAGAAATACCTGCGCACCATCAATTTCTACAACAACAAGGCCGAAAACGTCATCAAGCTGTGCCGCATGCTGCTCGACAAGCACGATGGCGACGTACCCCAAACGCGCGCGGAGCTCGAAGCGCTGCCTGGTGTCGGCCGCAAGACCGCGAACGTGATTCTCAACACTGCGTTCGGTGAACACACGATGGCGGTGGACACGCATATCTTTCGCGTCTCCAACCGCACGAAGATCGCGCCGGGAAAGAATCCGCTGGAAGTGGAACAGAAATTGCTGAAATTCGTGCCGGAGGAATTCCAGCGCGATGCGCATCACTGGCTGATCCTGCACGGCCGCTACATCTGCAAGGCGCGCAAGCCGGAATGCTGGCATTGCCCGATCGCGGATCTGTGCGAATACCCGTTCTCGAAGCGTCCCGCCAATCCGGATCCGAACTGCAACCCATGACCGAACGATATCTTGTTGTCGCACTCTACAAGTTCGTACCGTTGCCCGATTTCGTGGCGTTGCGCGAACCCTTGCTCGAAAAATGCCTGGCGCACGACATACTCGGCACCTTACTGCTCGCAGACGAAGGCATCAATGGCACGATCTCCGGCAGTCGCCAAGACATCGATGCCGTTCTCGACTGGCTGCGCGAGGACGAACGATTTGAGGACATGGAACACAAGGAATCCTGCTTCGAAGCAAAACCCTTCCAGCGCATGAAGGTGAAGCTCAAGAAGGAAATCGTGACACTGGGCGTGCCCGAACTGAACCCCGGCGAACAGGCCGGCACCTATGTCGAGCCGGAAAACTGGAACACGCTGATCAATGACCCCGATGTCGTCGTCGTGGATACGCGCAACGATTACGAAGTGAAAATCGGAACCTTCAAGGGCGCCATCAATCCGCGCACGAAGAGTTTTCGCGAATTTCCGGGCTGGGTTGCGAAACAGGAATCGTTGAAGGAAAAACCGAAAGTCGCGATGTTCTGCACCGGCGGCATCCGCTGCGAGAAGTCCACGGCGCTGTTGAAATCAATGGGTTTCGAGAATGTCTTTCACCTGCAGGGCGGCATCCTGAAATACCTGGAAACCGTGCCCGAAGAAGAAAGCCTGTGGGAAGGCGAATGCTACGTGTTCGATGAACGTGTCGCGGTCAAGCATGGCTTGGAGCCGGGAACGCACAGCATGTGCCGTGCCTGCGGCATGCCGCTCAACGAATCGGACCGGCAAACCGGATGTTACCGTGAAGGCGAGAGCTGCCCGCATTGCATTAATCAATAAAGAGCAATGGACAGGATTAAAGCGAAATGTGTTCAGGCGGTCACAAGTCATCCAGGGCGCGAAAAAACTTCATGATCTTTCTTGCTTCCATTTCCGGATTTACACCGCAAGCCACGCAGATTCGGTAGAACTCCACGATATCCACACGTCGCTCGCCGAGTTCGTACTTGGAGACAAACGAGTGCTCCCTGCCAAGCAGCCGGCATAACTCCCGCTGACTGAGTCCGGCCTTCTCCCTGACTTCCTTCAGGACCTGCCCAACGAGATGTCCGTGCTGGCTATGGATGGTTTTGCGCATATCCCGATATTAGGGACAGCATGAAGTTGTCCCCAAAATAGGGACGACTTAGAATGTGTAAGCGAAGTGGATGTTCAGGACAAACAACCAAGCGTACGGAAGCTGCAGAACTTTTCGAAACCGATGATGATGAAATCCTGCACTGGCATTTCGTGAATACGACCGAGTTCATCGAGCCGGTCGGCAATTTTCCTATCCGCCGGCGAGGGATCGCAATTTCCGGATGGGTGATTGTGAACAACGATCAGCGACGATGCTCTTGCAAGAATCGCATTACGATAGACACCGATCGCATCCACCAGAGCGGCTTCCGCAGTGCCAATTGCGGCCACCTCGTACGACAACACTTCCAGCTGCGGATTCAAATGCAGGATGACGACCTTTTCCTTGGTCTCGTCCTGCATGTCCTTGAACAGATCGTAGACCTGCTGCGGTTTCGTCACCGGCCGGTTCAACAGATCATCTTCGACGCGTTTGCGCGTATAGGTGACTTTCAATTCGCGAAGGTAGGCCATGGGTTCCCCGATGTTGTTCTTCTTTCTGGCGTTGTTACCGGATCGTCAGGTTTCCTGGATGCCTTGCAATCCCTGCACCCGCTCGTAAAGGTATTCTGGGGCGAAATCGGCACCGTTTGGCCAACTCACTGTACCCAAAGAGGCATCCACACGAACGTCCGCGAACCGTGTCTCGTCTCGCAGCGGCTCGAACACTTCGCCCCAGAGGTCGCCCCGCAGATCAACCTTGCCCTGCACGCCATCGCTGAAACGCAACCACAGGACATGGTCTCCGACATGCCTTGCTTCGACAATGCGTGGAATCATCGTATTCACTCCAGCGGCTCGATCCGCAGCAACGGTTTGTGATCGACAGCGAGCGCCCAATCATCGCGCAACGCTTCGAGGTGAAGCATGCGCCACTCCTGCACGAGTTTCATCGCACGAGGAGGCAGTTCACCCGCCAGCACCTCGCCCGTGTCGATAACAATCGCTGCCCGCCGGTTTCCGTAAGTCACGTGGAAGTGCGGTGGCGCGTGGTCATTGTAAAACATGGCAATCGCCATGCCGAAGAACCGGCTGATCTCGGGCATCCCTGCCTCCTTGCTGTCATTCTGTTGTCGATCCGGACGCAATGAAACGCCGGGTCGCGCTCTGTTTCTCAATATCCGCCGAAACTTCCCGCCGCACCCGGAAACACGACCGGGCTTTCGTAACCCTCTTTCGATACCGCGGCAACACCGAAGAAGTAATTGTCGATCACGACATTGTTGAGCGTGTGTTCGGTCACGTCGCCGACGTAGATGCTGTTCGTCCACTGCGGTTCGGTCGTGAGCCGCCAGTAGATCCGATAGCCCGCAAGGTTCTTCGCCGGCTTGCCGGCCGGCTTTTTCCAGCGCAGCGTCGTGTCGGGACTGACCGCGCCTTCGATTTCGACGCTGGCCGGCGGCGGCGGTGCGGCCGCCATGCCGGCGAGGCTCACGGCATTCAGCGCGGTCAGCTTCGCGGCGTAGTCGAAATCCACGCCCTCGATGACATCGCCGTATTCGATACCGTTCTCGTTGCGCAGGTCCTGGTGCTGGCGGTCATAGTGCTCGTTCGTTTCCATGATGCGCACGCCGGGATAACCCATGTCATTGAACGGGCGGTGATGACCGCCGCGGCCGAAGCGATCCAGGCGATAGACCATCATGACGTCGAGGTTCGGGATGTACTGATCGGCCATGCGATCGATGTAGCGCGCGAGGTTGCGCGAGGGCGAATCGACCTCGCCGCCCGTGAATCGTCGCGTGCGGGCTTCTTCGGGCGTTTCGGTGACGCGCGTGCCTTCGGCGAAGACGCGCGCGGTCGTGTTGTTGATCACGCCGTTGATGCCGGAAATATTCCCGATCATGTCGTTGTTCAGCACGGCTTCGATGCGCCAGCCGTTTTTCTTCGCGTGTTCGGCGAGTATCTTGCCGCCGAACAGGCCCTGTTCTTCACCAGCGAGCGCCGCGTAGATGATCGATCCGTCGAATCGGTGTTTCGACAGCACGCGAGCCGCTTCCAGTGCACCTGCGACACCGGACGCGTTGTCGTTGGCGCCGGGAGAATCGTCCGTGTAGTTCATCGGATCGGAAATGCGGGAGTCGATATCACCGCTCATGATCACGTAACGATCGGGATCGATCGTGCCGCGCTGGATGGCGATGACACTGACGACTTCGACAGGATCGGGAATGCGCGTTTCGCCGGACACCGTTCCACTGATGGTGCGAACTTCCAGGCAACCGCCGCAATCCTTCGAGATTCGTTCGAACTCCGCCTTGATCCAGCGCCGCGCCGCGCCGATGCCGCGCGTGTCGGATTCTGTTTCGGACAGCGTATGACGCGTGCCGAAACTCACCAGCTTGCGGATATCGCGCTCAATGCGTTCGGCGGAGGTTGCGCCGCCAATGTCGTGAAGCGCGGGTTGCTCCTGTGGAGGAACCTGGCGTACTTCTGCCGCATGAACGGCCGAATGAACGATGATCGACAGAAAGGCGAACAGCAGATGAGTTGCGAAACGTGGCATACCGAAACCTCCGGAACTGGCAGCGAAACAGCGGCAAGCTTAGAGCGATGGACAGTTCGTCTCAAGTTCGTCGTGTTTCAACTGCCGCTTCCGGAAGTTCGGGCGTGTTGCGAACGGCCCTATCAGCGCTGCGACTGGTCCTGTATGCGCTGCGTTTCCTGTGGCTCCAGCTGTTCGCCTTCCGCAGTCACCAGGTACCACTCGCCCCACTCGTCCTGCTTTTCCTGACCGCTGGCATCGCCGGGACCACGATCTTCGACGTAGTGATAAAGCGGATGGCCGTTGTACGTCACCTGTTGCATGCCGTCTTCGCGCTGGATCGTATCCAGCTTGGATTCCTCGACGGCGGCGGCCTGCGCTGACGGCTCGCTGACGGCGACCAGTGGCGGCCACTGCTGCGCGCATTCGTCCATGCATTTGCTTTCGCCCTC